>Ga0325402_1003643_pt1 | contig 13991 bp, 9 predicted proteins | sample PopdelMetagenome_22_FD_207212 | JGI IMG/M metagenome (GOLD analysis project Ga0325402, IMG submission 207212) | Populus deltoides microbial communities from Bellville, Georgia, United States - Xylem-PdKOR-R3 | ecosystem: Host-associated > Plants > Phyllosphere > Stem > Wood/Secondary xylem... | reverse complement strand
CGTACCATTAGTGGATCCTCTAACCTTGACATTTGTTGTTATCATTGTTTAATCCTTACGTTAATCTTGCAACTCAAAGTTCTCATCAACTTCTTCTTCTTCTTTATTATTATTATTATTATTATTATTACTACTACTATTATTGTTGTTGTTATTGTATTGTTGTTAACTATAATTTATACAATAAACCTCCCTATGGTTCGACCCCGGTCTTGCCGAGTTATTTATTACTTCGACACTCCTGCACTTGGGAGAAGACATCAATCTTTTGGTCGTGTCAGCGGACAACGCATCGTCTAATTTTCCCAAGTCCCAACCACTATGGTAGCTAAAAAATCAAGGCTTAAGGTTTTTTTTTATATAAAACTAGTTTTTCAACTCATTGTTTACTCAAAACACCTTTAGAATCATTATAAATATATCAATGGCCTAAAAAACCCAAAACAATCATCCCAAAAACCACAATGAACTCGAAACCAAAAAACAAATCGAATTGTATAATTTATGTTATTTTGAAAGTTAGAGAACCGAATTGTATCTTTCCCAAAACTTCTGGAATGCCACCCATGTTAGGCCTTTTTTTCATTTCAATTCCTATTCATCTAATCCTAGCCCCACCATTGACTAAGAAATTAGAAGCAATTGGTCTTAAATTAGGATCAAATAACCGAACCAAAATAAATTTTTAAAAAATAAATAGGGCTATCCATAGTGATTTGTGTGGGTGTGAACGGTGCTGACGTCTACAATGAATATCCCATACGTTTTAATATTTAGTATAATAATAATATGATCTATCTTTTGTTTTTACTTTTTTTTTCTCCCTTATTTACTTTAAATTTGATATCCACGTTAACACGAATGTTTCTTTCTTTTTTAAGGTGTCGAGCATCTCACTAAAAGTTAAGAGTCTGACATAGAAACAGTAAGCCTTAAGAAAAGCAAATACCAATTTCAAAAACATTTCCAATGGGCAACTTTTGAAACTACAAGAGGATGAACCATGGTTTGCTAATATTGTCAACTTTCTTATAGTTGGTATATTTTCGAATGACATACGTAAAGCAAGAAGAAATAAAATAAAAAATGACTCTAAGTCTTACATATGGGATGTACCTTATCTTTGGAAAATATAATCAAATTAGGTTATTAGAAGATGAATTCATAACAATGAAATTCATTTCATTCTTACTTATTGTTATAGCTATGCATGTGGTGGACATCTTGGACCTAAAAGAACATCTAGGAAAATTTTAGATAGTGGATTTTATTGGAAAACAATGTTTAAATATGTCTATGAATTTTGTAAAAGTTGCGAACAATGTAAGAAAATAGGTGGTTTGTCCCATAGACATGAGATGCTGCAAACACCCATGTTGTTTTGTGAAACTTCTGATGTGTGGGGTATGAATTTTATGGGACCTCTTCCTAGTTCTTTTGGGTTTATTTATATATTGCTTGTTGTTGATTATGTTTCAAAATAGATAGAAAGAAATGATACCCGTACTAATTATTCTAGTGATAAAGTCACTTATTTTTGCAATAAGACTATTGAAACTCTGATAAAAAAAATATGAAGTACATCACCGAATAACCACAACTTATCACCCACAAACTAGTGGTCAAGCTGAAGTTTTCAATAGACAATTTTAGAAAAGATAGTAAACCCTAATAAAAAAAGATTGGAGTTTGCAATTGTTATTTTAAATGTTTTTTTTTCATGGTGCTATTGAAATCCAAAGTGTTGAAACTAACAAGGTTTTCAAGATAAATGGTCATAGATTTAACCTTTTTGTTGAGAATTTTAAAGGCATTGCTGGGAAAAAAATTAAATTGGTTGATCCAATCTACGAGGATGCATTAAGCGAAGACAACTCTCTCTAGCCAAAGACAATAAAAAAAGACGTTTTAGGGAGGCAACCCAACGTGAAAACAATCCATATATATATATATATATATATATATATATATAATGCAAAAGACAAGAAATTTCTTCTCTGTTTTTGTTTTACTTTCTTTTTACATCATATCCTACTTACTACCTTGCCTTTTATATAGCTCCCAACAATGAAATCTCCTCTACTAGCACCCATGCCTTCACCTGGTTCCCGCACCATTTACTTGCTCTGCTAAAAAAACATGAAGTACATCACCGAATAACCACAACTTATCACCATTTACTAGGTTTGCTTTTTGACGAGACTAATGTCATTAACGATATATAGTAGGATTTGTTAAAGAAGTCATAATATAATTTGAATGATGATCTTACTTCTTACATAATGTGAAATCAAGTTCTGATTTTTGGAAATAGAATAACTAGATTTGATAGAAATAAGCCAAACTTTAAGCCTTAAGACCAAAACATCTATATTGGTATCTATAATTTATTTTTTCTTCCATCAATCATTCTCTTTAGGACTTGCCATAATTCTCTTCAAAACCATATTTTACATATATACATACATACATAAAGATGATTAAGGAAAATGTTTTTTTTTTTAAAAAAACCATTTAGCCTATTAACCTACCTTTGAAACAATATTTTCCTTTGAGAAAAATCCTTTTGAGCCTATAGATTTTTTTTATGAAAACTGATAATTCAAACCTTAAAGCTAGAAACACTACCTTACCCAAATCATGAAGATGATGAGCAACCATACCAAAAGTATCCATCAAAACGTAACCCAAGCTCTATTACAACCCTTGAAAAGACCTTTTGATTTATGGCATGCATGTAAATAAATGGAGGAGAGAGAGAAGAAGGGAAATCTTATAATAGAGTATTTTTTGTGGAATGAATTTGAGTGAAACACCAACTTTTTCAAACACTTGAAGAGTGTGGAAATATGATGCTGAGCATCCCAATAAAAGCTGAGAGTTTGATATAGAAATGGTAAGCCTTATAATAATAATAAAAAAGATGCAGATGAAACGTCTAACATGCCATGAATGAAAGGATAAAGCTGAGATGATTGGGTAGTGTATGAAACCAAGTCAGAAACAAAGTCTAAGTTGCTGCAAAGTTAGAATTACAACAGAGTTATGACAATAACATAGTCTGTTTTCAATATAAATTCTAAGGAATTTAACTAACCTTAAGGACTAGATAAACAAAGGAAATAATTAAGTAGCACAAGGACTTCTAATTAGCCTAAGAATCTTGAAGAAAATTCAGCAACCAAAGGAGAATAAATAGAGCAAAACACAACTGAAATGAGAGGGAGGCAACTAAAATAGGAGGGATGCAACATTCTTTTCTTCTTTGTTTTTCAATTTTTCAGCAGTTATAAACTAAACTTTGGCTTTCATTTTAGATGAATTTTGTTCCATTATTGTTTTAAATTGTGAGAAAAGATATTTATAACTTTTTTTTTGGACATTCAAGTACTTGTTTTGCTTAAATTTGGTACATAAGCTATTGTTTTTCATTCAAACTTTTTGAATGGTTTATGCGGTAGGCATGCTTTTCTTTTTGTGAATTTTCAATCCGTAATTGTTGATTTGAATCAAGAAGGAAGAAAAATAAATGAATTTGGTTAATTTAACTTTTAGGTTAAAAAAATAAGAGAAGTAAAAATCATTAAGCATTTTAACAATAGCTTGAAATACTTGATTGTTTTTTGTTTTTCAAGCTTACTTCACCGAATATAAAAATTTCTTTTCAATCTTTAATTCGATTGATGTTAAGAATTAATTAGGATTTTTTTTCTAATTAATTTAATATGTTTTATCTTCCTTGCTTAAATGAATTTTAGTATTTGCTTGAAATAAAAAAAAATACTTATTTTACTTTGATGATCAATCTAATTCGTTGAATGGACAATCTCTTTGAACCAAACATATAAACAATGAAATATCTCTTATGTTTTCTTTTCGGAATTTTAATTTTCTTTAAGTTTTCTTATTAATCTCCATTTTTTATTTTAGTTTCTTGTAAGAAGAATTAGAATATTTTTTCTTTGTTTCAACCCTGGTTATTAAACACGGCCCGACGAGTTAACCCAGGACCCAGACGACCTGGTGGCTGGATCGGTCCTGGTTTAATAAAAGACCGGCCGGAGCAACAACCTGACAAGACCCGGTCGACTCATGACCCGGGCGACCCAGACGAACCCGGACGAGACCCGATGTTTTTTTTTTCAAATGTGGGATTTGAAACCCATTAGTATATATACTCTATGTTCCCAAGAAAAAAAGTTATGTTTTTTCAATGTGGGATAAAACAATCTTTTGGTTTAAATACTTTAACTTAAAATGATAACATGACATCTTTTCAATGTGAGATTTGAAGCCCTTTCGTATATATACTCTATGTTTCCAAGAAAAAAGTTATGTTTTTTCAATGTGCGATTTGAAAACCATTAGTATATATACTCAATGTTCCCAAGAAAAAAGTTATGTTTTTTCAATGTGAGATAAAAAACTTTTTGGTTTAAATACTTCAACTTAAAAGTTTAACATGGTATCTTTCTAATGTGGAATAAAAAACTTTTTAAAATATGCTTTTAAACTTCATTATTTACAATATGTATAACCTATATTTACATGTATTTTTTCTTAATTTTCTCATATGAAATATTAAAATTTTAAATATTTTTTTTAATTTTTCCGAGTTGACCAATGAAACCTGGGACCCCGCCTCTTGGCCGGGTCAACTTCCAGACCGAGTTTAATAACTATGGTTTCAACTTGGCTTTCACTATATAGCTATATAAAAAAATCAAGTCTTAAAAATAGAATTAATTTTGGTGATTTCGATAATAATCACTTTATATATATATATATATATATATATATATATATATATATATATATATATATATATATATTCTTTTCTCTTGTTAAATATTCTTGGGTCTATTTTATAATATGCTATATCTGAATCTACAATTATATATATATATATATATATATTCTTTTCTCTTGTTAAATATTCTTGGGTCTATTTTATAATATGCTATATCTGAATCTACAATTTTTTTTCATTCTGTGCTCTTAAGAGCACCATTAGCATTTATTTTCCCCGCACAAAAAATGGCACTTACTAACTCCCTGTTATTAATAATAAAGTTATTAAATCCGGTTAAAAACTTAAGTTTGTAAAATTAATTTTAATTAATAAGAGTCAATTTAAAGTAATATATTTTATTTTTTATTTTTTTTATTTTTTTAAAAATTAATTTATATTCTTACTAAGTCAATTATATTTCAAGTTCACTCATTATATCATCCAAGTGAATTTCTATTTATTGAAAAATTTATCAACTGGGTCTTTTCATAATTTCTAATAAACTTTTGTATAAAAATTGTACAAGGAATAATGTTTTATAGCATAAAATATTAAAAAACAAATTGATAAAAGGGTTCAATTGGGAAATTTCTGAAAAATTTGGGACTAATTAATAAAATTTTGTTTTTGTACTCGATTAAAGTAGTGTTTGGAAACTAAACTCAAATGACATGCCGCAAGGTAAAAATTTGAATTATATTTATTTAAAATTATTTTTTAACATATGTTTTTTTATTATTTTTATATGTGGTTATTAAAATTATATATTTTTTAAAATAAAAAAAATATTATTTTAATATATTTTAAAATAAAAAATATTTTAAAACATAACCATTCCTACGTTGCCACACGCCCTACAACTTACAAGTTAATCTAACTTAACTGTTCAGATGTCTTGTTTCCAGTTCTAAAAAACTTTAAGTTAAAAAAGATTGAAGCTTTGGCTTCTTAACAGCCGAGAATTCATGGCCACACCATAGGCTTTCAGATCAATGAGAAGGGGTTTTGCATCTTCTGCTCTTAAATGGGAATGTGGAGTCTCAATGGTTCAAGGAACTTCTAGATGAATTGGCCTTGAATTTGTAAGCTTTTCTTGTTTTCACTTCAGTTGTTTTTTTTTTGTTTTATACAAAGTTCTTGTCTTTTGGTTTCTTGCATTTGCCGAAAATCGTTGGTGTTGTTTTGTGGAGAAAGATTTGGAGAAGAATGTGTAAGCTAGATGATTGGCATTTGGCTCTTGATGATTGAACTTATATTACTTGATTAGCATAATTAAAGAAACTGTATGATTAATTAAGTATGTTGATCGAGACCTATCACATTGGTGGCTAATGTTTTTCTTCCCTTGTCTTGTCATAGTCTTGATGAATTACTAGAGAGATGCTGGTTTGGTTCTTTTCTTTTATTTTCCATTTTGCATTGAAAGGGTGTTCATTTCCTTGATAATCAACGAAAGGGCTTTCCTTTTTTTGGTTTTTGTTTTCGAAAGATGGATTTTATGGACTAATTCATCCTTGGAGTCATTTAAGGATGCCAAACATTTTCATGTCAGTTTTCATTGCTTTCTCAGCTGTAGTTAGTTGCATTGTTGTGCTAAAATTCTTAGGAACAATCTGATTAGATTATGGTGCTGTTGTGTGCCAGATTGCTTGTTGGCATCCCATTGGATATGAATTTTAGACTCCGTTTAAGAATGTAATTGTCCTCAATTTTCTTCCAAGGTAGAAGGACTTTGTAATAAGTTGATTTAGTATCGGTCTTGATGCCAACTGACTTTTGGGGAAAATAAATGACAAAAACCTATTATTCTTCTGCTTGGGTTAATTGATGTCGTCATTAGATTGTAATTTATCAGTGCGAGGAATCAGTTGAGTCTGTGAGCAAAAATTGACTTTGTACTGCCTGATGCAGGTTAAACAACATCTGGAAAAGAATGACAAAGGGCATGTTATTGCTACTTGCTGAAATCCTAGTGGGGCAACGGGAATTACTGATTTGAAAAATAAGTTTGCTGAGCGCCTTAAGCTTTCTTTTTTGGTGTGGCTGTTTGTGGGTTAAGATCAACAATTTATGAATGCTGGAATATCAAGCGTATTAAATACCAAAATTAGTCATGTTTTCATAGTTTTTTCTTTCAATATCCTGAAAAATTGTAGAGGATGTCTCCCTAGGAAGGGACATTGTGAGCATGAAGCAAAATGCAGGAAGAATACCTTTTGCCTTTTCCTTAATAAGAGGAAAGAAGCCTTCATTTTAAATCGATCCATGGATAAATGGAAAGCTATAGCACAAAAAGAAAAGAAAAATCACAAGCATTTCCTATGCTGTTTATAACTAGTAATAGTAGTTATTAGTATCGAAGAAATAATTATTGCAGACACAGAAATTTCTTAGTAGTGTTAGCCCTGAAGAGATGTGTTCAAATATAATGTTTGTATTACTAGGCAAAGATAAAGTTGTTGCAATAGGGGTTTCTTTATTGCCCCTTTTGTTTCTTCTTGGAGGTAATGATTCACAACATAGCATAATATCACTGTTTGCCATTTGCAGCACATGTGGCCTCTTCTGATGGCTGGAGGAGACTTGAAAGGGATGTTGCGTGGTTGCCAATTTAAGTGCCAGGGTTGGCTCAAATGAAGAAAATCATCTAGGGGGCTGGCATTCATATCGATCTTCAAAGTCTGCTTTAAATCAGCATATGATTTCCTCTCCAAAGTTCCCTTGGCATGATTTTCTTGATTCATGGCTTCATTTTTTATCAAATTTAACTGTTTGCTGACCATTTCCACCAGCAATGAAATGTTACATTACCGCAAGGTGTGTCCTTTCAGATCCGAGCATATTTTATGTGGATGTGATAACTTGGCTTGAGCTCCCAACTGTTTGCTAGTATTGCTATTGGGTATGACAAGAAGAATCATGATCACTTTAGTGACTGACATCTATGTTGGCTTATGTTTATTTTCACCTTGGCAAGGAATATTCTATATGTCAACTCTCAACACTCTTTTGAGTGCAACTTGGCAAGGAATCTGCCATGGGTACCATTGCCTAAAATGTGAGACTACTCATGCATATGGGGTACCTCATTTTCTTTGTTTTGACCATCCAATGCACATGCTACAGATTGGCGATGCAAAGCACAAGCTCGGTGTCCTGAAGTTTTCTGGCCAAGTCCTTGTGAGGCAGGAAATATCAGTGAAGAAATATTTACTTTGTGAAACAAATTTCTGTGGTCTTTGAATAAGATTCTAAAAGATTCCCTGCATGGCATTTACTTCTGTGAAGGCTTTCTGGATGTCATTTGCTTCATGGTTACACTTCTTTCAAAAATTGTGAAACCTTACTGGATGTCACCTTCCTCATCTTGTCCATTCATTTCCTTCGAGTAAACATTTTCCACCTAAAAAATTTCACACGCACACGCACACACGCAATCAGTACACTTTCGCATCTCCACTTTCTATTGACTAATATGATTCAAGTTTCTGATCTTCTAGCTCACTCACTTAAATCATGTCTTAGAATGATTTTGATTGGTAGTCCCTTAAGAATATGCAAATACACATGAAGAGGATGACTATGACTGTGGCGTGGAAACGTGGTATCTTGGTGTGTGTTTACACATAACTCTGTTTGGGGCCATAATCAATCGCTGCTAGCTTTTGTTATTGTTTTATACCAAACTAAAATGACGCACCTTAAAGCCCTCATTATTTGACTTCTCTTGTGATAGTATTTGTTTTGTTTGCTGATTGCAGCGACAAAAACCGTGTCGGTAGAGTTTGCATGAAAGAAGGATCCGATAATAGGCATCCTTCTGCACCCTGGCACAGTGGACACAGACCTCTCTAAGCCATTTCATAGAAATGTTCCTGAAGGCAAGCTTTTCACCAAAGAGTTTGCATTGCAGAAACTATTAAGCTTCATTAATAATGCAAAAATGCAAGATAATGGCAAACTGTTTGCCTGTGATGGCCAGGAAATACCGTGGTAATCGCTTAGTGTAGTGGATTGATTATAAATTGATGACTGAGTGATGCAGTAGGGTGATCCATTTTTTTTTCTTTTTTTGTTCTCCCTGAAGCAAATTTGTAAATCCTAATCAAGAACAATATGCTACCCCAAGGAGCAAGGTAGAATCTAAGATTAATTTTTGGTTTCTTATTTGTAACTTAATTTTTCACTTGTGAAATGCTAATCATTCGAGGCTTCATTTGGTTTCGAAGCAATCAAATTGTTGGCAGGACTGCACATGCCAGCATTCTTGGTGATAATTTGATGCTCCCATAAGGCCATGCTTATTCTACACATGATGTTTGCATAAAGCTCCTTTTGTTATGGGTGGTCTATGTCAGTGATAAATGGACAATTTTGGTAGTCAATGGACTTGGTTTTTAGGGCCTAGGGCCTGATAGCTGGATATGAAGAGAGCAGAACATTGTGCTTGCAAGAAAACGTGAACAAATGAAGCATAGCAGGCGGCGCAACTCACCTTGTTTTCTTCACTACCCTGCATATTTTTAGTTCGGTTTTTCTATATTTCAACAACACTGCAATGCGTGTCTTGCCATACGTCAAAATTCGAAGTTTAGCACATGACAAGATGATAAAAGGACGAAGAAATGAAAAACATGAAAACTGGATTTAGAAAGCCAATATAGTGAAAAACTGGATTTCAAATCACATGATTATTAAGGTACAAAGTAGGGTCTAGCAAAAGACCACATGCATTGCCTTCAACTGTTTTATTCAACCAGTAGTAAATTCCCATCATCTCTTAAGAAACTCTTCAACCACTGCTCAACTTCATTGTAAGAAATCTAGTGAATCCTGCAAAACCAAATTCAAAGCATGAGCAATTCATTAGGTGCTCCTGCTTTTAGTGCTTAAGCTGTGAGGAGAATGATCAACGGAACCTATAATGTAACAAGATTATACTTACGCATCACAGTTGACGCTTGTAGAGACTGGGAATCCAACTTTAATGTTGCAAGCTCCAGGAATCTTGCTCAAGAACTGGTCTTTCACTCCCAAAGAGCCTCCGGCAGCCTTCAAACACTTGCAAATAGCCTTCTTATCATCAACTGTTTTAAGTCTTGGCAAGCTCTTGCAGCCCAGTGCAGCAAGCAGGAGTTGGCTTAGGAGATTTTCCAGTGGTAAACCCTACACAGGCAGCTGCCTTTTCATCAACAGTGCTGCATGGAACAGCTGCCTCGTTCATGTTGGCAAGGAAAAAGAGGAAGGAGAGGAGGAAGATCACATAAAAGAAAGTGTTCTTCATGGTTTTCTAGTGTTCAAGGTACTCCCAATCAACTCTTTGATGTTGCAAATGCAGCTACTAGTGTTGGTTGATGGACAATGTTCTTCATGGGTATTTATAGGGAAAAATATTGTCTTTGGGAACTGGGATTTTGTCAAAGTTTGAGCTTTCCAATGAATTCTGATTATGTTGCAGGTTAAAATTCATTGGGATTGATGATCCTGGCAGGACTTTCATGGCAGGGCTGTATATCTTCATATTGGTTTCACCCATGCAAGCACCTTAATAGTACACTTCACATAATTTTCATCAAACAAACAAGTAAATGTTCTAGACCAGGTTAGTCACGTGTAATAATTTTCCAAAATGTTCGTCAAAAACTCTTCATATGTAAATTCCAGTAATTAATTAATTAAATTATATGTATACATATCCCTAAAACTTTATCTGCTAAAGCTTCACTCTTGATGCTTGCTAACTATATACCCAGGACCACAATCTTAAAAAGATGACAGAGGATATATATATATATATATATATATATATATTAAAGAAATACAAAATTATTAATCTGCTAAAACAATTATATTTTTTTAAAATATTATTTTTAATATCATTACATAAAAATAATCCAAAATCATAAAAAAAAAATAATTTAAAGAAAAAAAACTAAAAAGTTTTAACACAAAAACAAACATTTACTAGTTAATTCATGTTGAGAAGATTATCTTCCAAGTTAAATTCAAATTTCAAATAGAGCTATAGCATTGAATATGCCATCCCTTTTGCAAATAAGCACGGTGGATACATAACCCTGTAGGAAGGCCATTTCAGAGAACTCAATGCAGAAGCTCTTAATCATCATTAATAATGCAAAGAGCAGAGGCAACGGCAATTTTTTGTTCTTTTTGTCGAAGAGGGCTAGGAATTTCTTTACTGGCATGGAACATTTAGTACATACGGGATCAAATGAACAAGATGGAGTACCAAAAGAAGTTTGAACATGTTAGACGGGCTTTCAGATATAATTTTTTATCCAATTATTAAATCAAGTTGTTTCTCTGGGATGTTATAGATGCTCTGTTTTCTACAGTGCTGACCATCTAATACTAGTTTAGGTTAGGAACATTTTCAAATTCAGGCTACAAGATGCTTTTTCAAAATTTTCATTATTTTTCTTATTATTCTTTGAGATTTTGTTACTAGGTTGAGAACGATTTTTATAAATTATCGAACTTCAGTATTGAAAAATCATAACGCTATGCATTGGGCGAATTATTTTTCCTTTTCTGTTCTCCCTTAATATGATGCAAAGTGTGTAAATTAATCCACTTGGAGAACAACATGCTACACCAAGCAGCAAGACTGGAGTACTGATTAGAACTTGTTTTCTCATGCTAGGGTTTCTTGGTGCCCTCATAAGGGTAGCTTAGAGTTATCATAACTTAGAGTTATTATTGCTACTGATAGTGCAGTAGCAAAGGAGGAATTTAGAACAATTGAAAAACATGAAGAATACCGCATGCATCGCCTTCAACAATTCCATTTCAACTAGTAGTAAATTTCTGTTCTCTCTAATGCACTGCTCAACTCCACTGTCGGAAATCTAGTGAATGCTGCAAGGCCAAAATCAAAGCATAAGCAAATCACTAGGTGCTTGAGTCATTTACTTGTTTCTAGTGGGAGCTTAAGCTCTGAAGAGAGTCAATGGGGGGAACCCATAATATAACGAGAATAGACAGTTGACGCTCGAGTCAATGCCCTGTGGAGGACCAAGAAAAGTACATCAAAAGCCATAAAACTACTACTTTCTTGAAAATGGTAGCATTCGAATACAACAACAATGTCCATAAAGTATGAAGTCAAAGAATAGCACAAAACGAAGTTGCATTGGATGTTTCCTTTGGCTATAAGATCTCACTTTTCAAACAAGTCTTCAACTGTTGGAGATGCACACCACTAATGTCCCAGCTAGCCAATTAAGATTGACTTACATTTTGTGACATGATCACACGTATCCTTGTGGGATATTAAGGTAGAAAAACAAAATAAAGACAACTCCCTCTGCCCTGTGAAAAGGCTCTACAAGTTTAGCAAAATGATACAACACGAGTACCAGAAAAAAGCTTAGTAGAATTATATATAATACCTCAAGCTAGCAAAAAACATATATAATATTACTTCAAGCAGTTCAAGGGAGTCCGGGGAATGCGTGGCTAGTTCGTTTAGGGGGACACAGAGAGAGCCCAAGGGGATGCTTGACCAGTCCCCTGAGGAGGGTTGCAAGGTCAGTCTGGATGTATTATTTTTGTTGAGTCATGTCAACAACTCGAGTCCAATCCAATGAATTTTGTAGGGGATCTCAAATTTTATCCCTCGTCAGATTTACACACTCATGTGCGTATAGACTTTGCATTGATAGGTGGTCATTGCACTTTTTCAGCCATAACAAGCACTCAAAGCTTAATTAAGAATCAGATTCCCATTATCTCACTGTGATGATTTTAATCAAATCCATCAACACTTTAGTGTATTATCCATGTAGACATTAATAATCACACTAGTTTTCTTACAAGGGAAAAGCATTTCATATCAGTATAGATGCAGTATATTTGAGCTGAGGCTTAATTTCTAGTATTACATGGCTGCAAAGTTATGATACAAAAATGAGGTGAATTCAAGTGCCTTTTATAGGCTACAAAGCTGACTTGATGTAGTCTGATCGTTGGTCTTTCGTGGCTGTATAATCTTTCTAAGTCGCACCTGATTACATTCAACTGTCATCAACGGTGCTTGTAGGTTAGAGCACTACTTTAATGATTTTTATTTTTCATAGGGATCAGGCCCCAGGGTTTTGGGCTGTTGGTTAGTCATTTGATGTTTCGAGCGGCCAGGAATCTTGCTTAAGAACTGATATTTCACCCCAAAAAAGCCTCCAGCACAGCCTTCAAGCTGGTTCAAGTACTTGCAAATGGGCTTCCTATTGTCAACTGTTTAACAGTTTGAGCAAGCTGCTGCAGCCAAGTGCAGCAACCAGGAGGTCTGGCGAACCCCACGCTAGGGCAGCTGCCTCCGCGTTGACGTGCTGCTGTATGGAACTGCTGCCTTGTTAATGTTAACGAGGCAGAAGATGAAGGAGAGGAGGAAGAACACAGTGAAGAAGATGTTCTTTATGGTTTTGTAGTGTTCAAAAGCAACTTGTAATATTGACAAATATACTAACTCTTGTTCTGTATTGCAAATGCAGCTAGTAGCTTTGGTTGATAGAGAATATCTGTCCGGGTGATGGTTTTTATGGGGAAAGATTTAGTCCTTACTCTTTAATTAAAAACAGGGTTTTGCCTCCGCTGTTGTCCTGAAAAGGATAGTGAAATTGCCAAAAAATTTCATAAAAGCATATAGGTGGTTAAGGCTAAATGCTCGGGATAATAAGAGATTCAAACTGCAGAAAAGTGATGAAATACTAAACTGATCCATTAAAATCAACACCAAATTACATGATTGTTCAGGCCAAAAGAGTGTCTGAAGGACCTCATATGGCATTGCCTAAACTGTCTTATTTAGTATGATGTAATTTAAGATAATTCCTCAACCAGAAACAGCCTCATGGTCATTTAGTGGATCCAGCAAAACACAAGGAAAGAAAATCCAAATTAACCTCGTTTCCTTGAAGCTTTGAGGCAAGATCAATGGACATCAACACCTTATAATGTAACAACAATATACTTACGCATCACAGTTGACGCTTGTAGATACAGGGAATCCAACTTTGATGTTGCAAGCCCCAGGAATCTTGCTCACGAACTGGTATTTCACACCCACAGAGCCTCCGGCAGCTCTAGGATCAGGATAGCCCTGCTGTCTACGAAACTGTAATTTAAGCATCTTTCTTGGTTTCGGAAATGGTTATCCCTCTTATATCTTTTCTTTTTTTTT
>Ga0325402_1003638_pt1 | contig 14002 bp, 8 predicted proteins | sample PopdelMetagenome_22_FD_207212 | JGI IMG/M metagenome (GOLD analysis project Ga0325402, IMG submission 207212) | Populus deltoides microbial communities from Bellville, Georgia, United States - Xylem-PdKOR-R3 | ecosystem: Host-associated > Plants > Phyllosphere > Stem > Wood/Secondary xylem... | reverse complement strand
ATTGAATATAGGCCTCATGGGCCCATTGTCCATGAACCCAAACCTTCTTTCTCCTCCACTGGCACTGCAAAGCAAATGAAAAGGAAAGGCAGTCTTCTCTCTCCTCCATTGGCACTGCAAAGCAAATTCTTTAGCTTCAGCACACTATGAAGCAGGAGGCAAACTAGAGAAAAATAAATAAAAAAATAAAAAAACAGATGCAGGAGACTTTTACCCTAACGTAAGATTTCATTTCTTTTCTGATTTTCACATTTCTGTTCTAACGAATCCAAATCCAAATTCAAAGTCCTTTTCCTCTATTTTATTTTAATGTTCCTTATCTAGAACAACAGAATATTCTTGTGCTCAATTAACATCTCCGGTGCAATTAGGGTTTTTCATTTCTGTCTCTTGAAGCTCACTCACTTTTCCTTTCTACTAAAGATTAGGGCTTTTCTAGGGCATACATCTCTCTATTTCTGTTCAAATTTGATTCCTGATTCCTAAGGGCTGCAATTTGTTTGGATTTGGATTTTCTTTTTAAGGTTTTTGATGCTTTGTGTGCTTGAAGTTGCTTGGGGATTTCGTAGTTTTTGCTAGCTTGTTCTTGGGCTAGTTTAGTGGATAGTTGATAGAGGGATTGGTTATGTCTATGAACAACAACACCACACCAAAGAGTTTGGGGCAATCTTCGTCACCACTTGGTAATTCGGGGATGGTCAATCCATCGATGGGAGCGAACCCATCCTTCTCACAATCACAAGGACATATGGGTGCTGCCTTTCAGGGTGGTCAGTTCCAGCTGTCCCAAGCACAGGCTACTGTGCAAGCTCACTTGAAAGCACAGCAGGCTCACGCTCAAGCACAAGCAGTTCATGCTGCTCAAATTCAAGCAGCTCATGTGCAACTCCAAGCACAAGGGATCTCTCTTAACCAAACTCAGAATGTTGGCATAGGTAATTTGGGTTCGTCTTCACCGTCATTCTCAACTCCCGGGAATGCTAGTGCAAAACGGCTCCCTCAGAAACCTTTGGGTAGGCCTCCTGGTGTTCCTATTTCTAGCATGGTTTCACCATTGAAACCTATGGATCTCTCATCTGCTGCGCGTAGAAAGAAGCAGAAGCTACCAGAGAAGCAGCTACAAGACAGAGTAGCTGCAATTCTGCCAGAGTCTGCTCTGTACACACAGCTTCTTGAGTTTGAAGCTCGGGTTGATGCTGCTTTAGCTAGAAAGAAGGTTGACATCCAGGAGGCCCTTAAAAGTCCTCCTTGTGTGCAGAAAACCCTTCGAATTTATGTCTTCAATACATTTGCCAATCAGACAAGAACAATCCCCAAGAAGCCAAATGCTGAGCCTCCTACTTGGACTCTTAAAGTTATCGGGAGAATCTTGGAAGATGGGTTAGACCCTGACCAGCCTGGAGCAGTCCAGAAATCAAATCCCTTGTACCCGAAGTTCTCATCTTTTTTCAAGAGAGTGACCATTCAGTTGGATCAGAGACTGTATCCTGATAATCATATCATCATATGGGAGCATGCTCGATCACCTGCACCTCACGAGGGTTTTGAAGTCAAGAGAAAAGGGGATAAAGAGTTCACTGTGAATATAAGATTAGAAATGAATTATGTGCCTGAGAAATTTAAGCTCTCTCCAGCTTTGATGGAAGTTCTTGGTATAGAGGTTGAAACCCGTCCTAGAATAATAGCTGCAATTTGGCATTATGTGAAGGCTAGGAAACTGCAGAACCCTGATGACCCTTCATTTTTCATTTGCGATGCACCTCTTCAGAAAGTATTTGGGGAATCAAAGATGAAATTCACGATGGTTTCACAGAGGATATCTCCGCATTTATCTCCTCCACAGCCGATACATTTGGAGCATAAAATTAAGCTTTCAGGGAATAGTCCAGCTGGAACTGTCTGCTATGATGTACTGGTGGATGTGCCATTTCCAATACAGAGGGAATTGTTTGCTTTGTTGGCAAATGCCGAGAAGAATAAAGAGATTGATACCTGTGATGAGGCAATATGTACTGCTATAAGGAAAATTCATGAACATCGTAGGAGACGGGCATTCTTCCTTGGATTTAGTCAATCACCTGTGGAATTTGTCAATGCTCTGATTGAATCTCAAAGCAAGGATTTGAGGCTGGTAGCTGGAGAAGCTAGCAGAAATGCTGAGAAAGAGCGCCGCTCGGACTTCTTTAACCAACCATGGTAAGCTCAATAGCAATTTCTCCTTGTCTGAAGACTTAACTTTTTTCATCTATTTGATCCTTAGCTACTGTTTTAGGTCCACTCATCCATTTGCACATTATTTGAGGGCTACAGTTGACTTGATGACTAGTCTTGTTCAGAATTCACCTTAGAATATGAGTTAGATGATAAAATGTATGTTGCCTGCTGAAAGCAATGTCTCTTGAAAGATTAAAAACATGGGTTCTGACATGTGATTGCGTCACATGCAACTTGCCAAATGGTTATTCACTCTTTCCTGTTTAGTTTTGATACCAAGACATGTTAATTGACCACACTATCATGCTTGTTTCTGTTAACGATTCACACAATTCACATATCGGCAGTGATGATGTCCAGACAAAGTTATCAAGATTAACAAAGGGAAATGTGTTGAGGATTCTAATGCACAGTCAAAAAGAGACTGATTTGGGCATCTAATTCAATTTATGAAAGCCTGCACATGACTATTCAAAAAGAAACATCCGCTCATCTGTACTTATTTTGAACTCAACAGGGTTGAAGATGCTGTTATTCGTTACTTGAATCGCAAGCCTGCTGTAGGAAGTGATGCTCATGGGAGCACATGATTTGGGAGTTTTAAGAGCTGCTAATCTGTAACAGTCATTGATTCTTTCACTTAGCATTTGTAGATTTTCACCTTCGATTTGTGGAAATAGCACAGCCTATCATTGCCCTATTGCTAATTGCCCTGGAATGAATGCTCCTTGCTTGTAATACAACAAAATATGTTCAGTAGCATGTTTAGGTTTAATTATCCTAGTACTTGCTTGAATCGTCATGTTAGTACCCAAAAAAAAAAATTGCCATCGTTGAGCTTATGTTTTGTCCGTTTTGTGAATGATGCATCTATAGTTACTCTCAACTTTGTGTTGGTTGTATCATATTGTGAATGCTGGGCATTAATTGATAAGCAAATTGGCGTTATTCTCCCTTTCACTTTTTATAGTTAATGGATAACGACAAGTAGCTGTTGCTGAGAGTCTATGATAGGGATTGTTGTGGTCTTGTGGATTTTTGCTAACTGCAGAGTGGACATGACACATTACTAGATTGCATATCTACTTTTGGGTTTTATTAACTACTACTTGTAGGGCATGTAATGGCCTGTCCGGCGCGCGCAATCAAGATAGACAGTCGAGTTATTATTGTACACAGCATATCTCATTTTCTTACCATGGTATTTCCGCTTTTTTTTTAAAAAAAATAATAATAATGTTGGGTGCAAAACTACGAGATTCCAAAGCTTGGTGAATGAGACGCTTCTACAATACTACACTGGTAGAGCTAGCACATAGCAGAGCTTTAGTTCCTTTTTCTAGTTCTTGTACACAAAGCTAGCTATATATCCTCAACACTAAAAAGGTGTGTATTCTGTTGGTCTTTTTCTAAACTTGTGCAGTCGTAACATAAAAGTGCAACTATAGACATTACCAGCAGATGAGTTTAAGTTAATTTCTTTCTAATATTTAATGAACATGGATAACTTTTTCCAATTATGTATAGTAGAAAATTACAAGTTTCTATATGTTGATGACACCTTTTTTTTGTTCAAATGAATTCAATTTACATGTTTGCTTTCATTCTCTTGATATTTAATATTTGCAGACATATTTTGGATAACGTTTAATATAATTTTATGAATGTGTTTAGAAAAAAAGAAGTCATAATTGTTTCCTATATGCCTGTTTAATGAAAAGGAGGAAATTTTTTCTCACAAAAGTTTAAAATGTACCAAGATAATGCTGATGAGCATATTTCCTTTACAATACCATTTAGTGTTCCACTTTAAACACCAGAGATCATTCTGCAAGGAGATCGCTATGGGTATTTTTCAAGCTTCTATGCCGGCACCAAACCAGGGGTTTCGTATATTGGCGCACAGGAGGAAAGGTTTTTGTACAAATTTATTTGTATCTTTCTGATACAGCCCTTAAGAGGAACACTCTCTGGCTTCCACTTCTCTATAATAGTCACAAAACTATTTCTTTGTTGTAGGTATTTGGAGAGGTAGCAGAAGGGCTTGAAACTTTAACGAAGATTAATGAAGCATATGTGGATGAAAAGAATAGACCTTCTAAAATATCCGGTTGGTTCTTCGAAATGAACTTGTTATTTTACTATAAACTAAAAAAAGAAGGGTTTTACTTCCCCCTACTTATAAATCATTATTTATTGAAATAGTGCTTTGCTTTGTTTTTTTTTTTTCTTTTATGTTTTTTTTTCAATTGCTTTGCTTTTTTTTCAATTATGTTTTTTTTTTTAATTTCATTCTTTAATTTTAGTTATCATACTCTTATGACACGGATCTCAGGTTTGACGGGTTAACCTAGTTTGGTGGGCTAACCTAGTTGACTCAGATTTTTTTTCTGTTTCTTAATTAGTTTTTTTCTTTTAATTTCATCATTTAATATTGATTTGATTGAAATTTAAATTTTATGATTTGTTTTGTTTACTTTTCATTAGATTATCCTGATATCATGACACGAGAATAATGCTTAACAGATTAACCCGAGTTAACTCGGGTTGTTTTTTGTGTCTTTTATTTAATTGATTTTTTTTAATTTTCTCATTCAACACCAGGTCTGTTGAAACTTGTGCTTCATAATCTATTATAATTTGCTTTTATGAGAATATCTTGGTCTTAAGATCAAAGTCACGAGTTTTTTCATTTTAACTATGGTGACGAGTCCTTCAACATTGGACTTGCTTTTAGTTGGGTTGTCCCTGTCTCATGATCGGGTCGTGGGTTAACCTAATTGACTCATTTTTTTCTTTTTTTTAATTGATTTTTTTTTCTAATTTCATCAATTAATATTGTGTTTAATTAGAAATTAGGTTTCATGATTTGTTTTGGTTTGTTTTTCATTAGATTATCCTGATCTCATGACTCTGTAATAGTGCTTAATGATTAATTCGGGTTAACTTTGCTTATTTTTTATGCCATTCTTTTAATTAAGATTTTTACAAATTTCATCTTTCAACATTAGTTCCGACAAGGACAATTGAGAATTGAGCTTTATAATTTGTTTTGACTTTCTTTCTGTGGAGTTATCTTAGTCTCATGATCAAAGTTACGGATTTGACATGTTAACTTGAGTTAAATAAAGTAATTTTTTTTATTTTTTTCTATAAGGTTATCTCAGTTTGATGATTGACTCAAGTTGTTTGGTCATATGTTTGGTGATTGACTCAAGTTGTTTTTTATATTCTTTTTTAATTGATTTCTTTTTCTAATCTTATCCTTCAATATTGAGCTGGTCAGGGATTGAAATTTATAATTTGTTTCGATTTGCTTTTCATGGGTTATCTCGTTCTTATAACTCGGGTTGAAAGTTTGACATGTTAACTCGAGTTATTTTTTAGGTTTTTTTTTTCAATTTCATCCTTTAATATTGAGTTGATTGAGAATTAGACTTAATAATTTATTTTGATTTGCTTTCTATAGAATTATAATAGTGTCATAACCCAAGTCATGAATTTGACACGTTAACCAGAGTTGTCCAGGGTCAATCCAATATGTTGTTATTTTAATATTAAGAAAAAATATCATCTTGAAATTTTGTTTAGTCAAAATTTGTTTTCACAGGTTGTATATGTTGTTTTTTAACTAATAAAGTCAATCAAGTTACATTAGGTAAACCCTCACATGATTTAATTTTTTTTCCTCTAGAAAAAAAATTAGCAACATTTGAATATTTTTTTTACGTTCAAGAAAAATTTGACTTGACTTGTAGCGTAGTGCAAGTCAATCATCTAGTTATATTTCTATTCAGTATCATGCCCCCATTGTCTTTGACTAGAATCAAACATACTTGATGATTCTTCCCAGCTAAGGTCAGGGTATTACTAGATCCAGATTAAAGAACAAGATGTGTTGAAGACTACTTTTAGAACTCAATACAGGCACTACAAATTTTAGTGTTATGTTTGGATTAATGAATGGCCCAACACTTTTCATAGATCTAATGAATCGACTTTTTTAGCCATACCTTGACAAATTTGTTGTAATATTTATAGATGATATTTTGGTCTATTAAAATTCATTTAAAGAACATGAATAATAGTAGAGGCAGGTATTACTGACTTTGAGGAGTCATCAACTATATGCTAAATTGAATAAATGTGACTTCTGGCTGGAAAAGATAAATTTTCTATGACATGTCATTTTAGCAGAGGTTATCCTTGTAAACCCTCAGAAAATTGAAGCAGTCTTGAAATGAGAAAGACCGACGGTAACTAAAATACATAGCTTTCTAGGCCATGCGGGGTATTACAGGAGATTTATTGAGGGGTTTTCATTGATAGCAACTCCTTTAATACGCCTTAACTAGAAAGGATATGAAATGAGAATGGTCGAATGAGTGCGATGAAAGCTTTGAAGAACTGAAGAAAAGACTTACTATTGCCTTTGTTTGACACTCCCATTAGGAATCGGGAGCTTTATGGTTTATAGTGATGCCAAAAGGAAGGGACTTGGATGTGTTTGATGCAATATGGAAAAGTAATTGCTTATGCATCAAGGATTTTGAAGACACATGAGGTAAATTACCTAGTACACGACCTAGAATTGGTAGCTATGATATTTGCCCTGAAGGTATGGAGATGTTACCTCTACGAGTCCCAAGTCCTCTATGATATTTGCCCTGAGGGTATGGAGATGTTACCTCTATGATATTTGTCCTGATGTCGCAAAAAGAGTTAAATATAAGACAAAAGAGATGGATAAAACTCATCAAAGATGGATAAAACTCATCAAAGATTATTACTGTACTATAGAATACCATAATCGTAAAAACAAAGCGACTATGAATAACCCATTAATATAGGAGGAACAATCACTAATAGAGTGTTAAGCCACAATATCAATCTGAGAGACCACGTCATTTGAAGAGGGGCTATAAATTGAATCCTAAATATTTAGGATGAGCTGGACGTGAGTGAATGCATGCAATAAAAGTACGTAACAGATGCATACAATAAAAGTAACAGAAGAAGCCATTAAGCATGAGAAGAAGGGGACGTGGCTTATCGTGCAGAAGTGGAAGGATTTGTTGAGAGTTTTACACCATTTATTACCATCAGTTATATTCTAATTAATGTTGTGTAATTCCATTTTGTTAGTCGTTTAAAGTTCCCTTGTTTTTCAGTTTTATTTGTCTTGATTTTGGCTCTTTAAACAACCAATGTTTTCATTAGAAACAGAGTATTTTCAATTAAACATTGTGGTATAGTTTTCACCCGAAAAGAACCTTTATATTATTTGTGTTGGGACCTATCGTTGGTATTAAAGTTGGCTTAGTAATGGGAACCAACAAAGAGCGTATTAAACACTATCTGGACTCGGGGTAGTTCAAGATGGTCTTTCAACGAATAGAGCTAGGAATGAACAATAAACTCCACCATTTAGAGGAAACTCTCAATTGACTTTCAAATATGTTGATCGCAAATCAAGGGAATCCCAACCACGACAACCATCATAGAAAAAGTAGCAATGGGGGCCAACAAATCATCTCCAAAATAGCAAAACTGGACTTTCCACGATTTGTAGGGGATGACCCAACCGAATGGTTCAACCGTGTGGAACAATTCTTTGAATACTTGGGCACAGTTGAAAACCAAAATGTCCCATGATTACTTACTGACACGACCAAAAAATTGATGTCTTTTTCCAAGTGTAGGAGTGTCGAAGTAATAAATAACCTGGTAAGACCGAGGTCGAACCATAGGGAGATTAACTATATAAAATAATAATAATAATAATAATAATAATAATAATAATAAGTTGAAGAGAGCTTTGAGATGTGATATTGATATAAGGATTAAATAATGATAAAAACAATTGTCAAGGTTAGAGAATCCACTAATGGTATTTCAAACAAGTATAGTATAAACTCTTATTACTCAACTGGAAACTACACACAAAGGAGGTTCCAATCGGATTATAAATTGTTAACATGATTACATTAGTTATCTTATTCGAATAATGCTAATGCTTGTAAATATTGTCAGGTATTCATGATTATAACTTATGTTAACAACAAATCAAGTTCTTTTTATATCACAGGTGTTGGTTATACCGTACGGTTTGGGCTATGAAAGTGTCAACTATTTGTTGTACCAAGGTTATACAGCATAAATCTAAATTAACCATTTAACAAGCAAAGTATTAAGAGTGAACAAGATAACAAATACAAAACATGTTAGTATCAAACATTAAAGTCCATGTTGAGTTTATACTATACTTATTCTTACACCATTAGTGTAACATCTTCATCTTGACATAATAAACTTAGCTAAACATAATGAAGAAGAGAAACATAAATAAACAAGATAAGAACATAAATAAGATATAAGTTAACTAAGTAAAGGAAAGGAAATGAAAAGCATAAACAAGAGATTAATATAAACAAAACTTAAGCATTACAAAAATATAGATAGAGAGCAAGAACATGATCTTGATCTGAAAACCAAGATGCCTACATGCATGGCAAATGCCTCTTTTTATAGGCCAAAATTTAGAACTATTGATTTGATGACTAATTGTTGAGTGGGTGGCCACATCTTGACTTGGTGACAATCCTTATCTTCTTGTCTGAACAAAACATCATTGATAACGTTAGAATTTGAACAGACTCTATGAAAGTTCTAGGAAATTGTCTCAGCTTTCCAACAAAAAAAGAATCGGTGCATTTGGACTTCTAGAACTCGAGATATGGGTTGAACACTGAACAATGTCTAGCCTGTTGGATAGATTCGGACTTTTCCGTTGTTGCTACAATTTGGACTTGAAAACAGCAGAATTGAGTCTTGCATTCCCATGAATGTTTTAGGCCTATATCTTAGCTTTCTAGCCATATAAACCAAATTGAAATCCAAGATCTACAGCTCCAGATATGATCCAATGACTCAACAGTGTTCCAGTTTGGACTGAACTAACATCTCTTTTCTAAGCTTAACCCCCTCTTTGTCATCTCAATTTCAGTAGTTGAACTCATCAATCATTCCTTTGATTTATATGACAGGCCTGCATTTAAGATGAACATTTACCATAAATTAAAGGTATCTTATATTATTAGACATGATATTATAAAACATGCTCTAGTTAAGGAGTTATTGATACTTTAAGTGCAAAATGATGATATAAAATCTTGATAAAAATGTACTTTTAAGTACTAATCACTTACCACCTGGAAGGGGAGGCCAACAAGTGGAGGCAGTGGCTTCAAAGGGTATTATAGGTAGAAGGGCAAGTGATTTCATGGGAAAGATTTCAAGAAGAATTATGGGCTCACTTCGAACCACGAGGTTGTGAAGATTTTAATGAAGCTCTCTAAAAAATCAGGTAGTTGAGGACATTGAGGGATTATCAAAGGGGAGTTTGAGAAGCTTGACAATAAGGTACATAGCTGGACACAAAAAGCATCGGTGGGAACTAGGGGTGTTCATTTTCAGTTTGGTTTTTATCAAAAAAAGTAACCAAACTGAATTTAAAAAAAAAAACAAAACTGACTCAAACCGACCGGTTTCGGTTCGGTTCGGTTTGGTTTTTTAGAGCAAAAACTGGTTCAAACTGGTTTGGCTCGGTTTTTTCGGTTTGGCTCGGTTTTTTTTTGGTTTTTCCGGTTCCAGGCTTAAAAAACCAAAACCGAACCGAACCGGTTGGTTTTTTCATAATTTTAATCGATTTTTTTCACAGTTCGGTTTTTCAGTTTTTTTCCGGTTTTCTCGGTTTAATCGGTTTTTTAGTTTTTTTGAACACCCCTAATGGGAACATTCATTGGTGGTTTGAAAGCAGAGATTTATGAAGGGATTCAGATGTTTAAACTGCAATCCCTCAAGGAGGTCATTAATTTAGCAAGGATGAGAGACGAGCAGCTTACACAACAACGGTGATTCATATGACTACCACCTCCAAGAACTCCTCTAGCTCTTTCACAACCTAATTATATAACTCCTGTTACCCTGACTACTCCACTCAAACATTTATCATGAGAGGAGATGCAGAGGAGAAGAGTGCAAAGCCTCTGTTTCAACTGTAATGAATGATTTACGGCTGGCCATAAATATTAACAACCTCAGTTATTATTACTCATGGAAGGTTACGTAAATGCTGGTAATATGACCTATAAGGACATTACTTATCAACAAACAAAGGGGTTTGAATAAGGGGAAGATACATGGGAGGTGAAAGAACCAGAAGTGGAACTTGAAATCACCCTACATGCATTAACAGGTTAGACCACCCCAAGAATAATACGAATGACAGCAAATATGGGCTCTCACAAGGTGATCGTGTTGATAGACAATGGATCCACACACAACTTCATCAGTGATCGCTTAGCAAACATGCTGCATTTACTAGTGGTACCAATAAAACCATTCATTGTTCAAGTTGCTAATGGCCAAAAGCAACAATGTCAAGGATAATTTGATAAGGTATCAGTGAATTTATAAGGCATTAAATTTTATCTCACCCTCTTCTCTCTACCCTTATCAGGACTTGATCTAGTGTTGGGCATCCAATGGTTAGAATTGTTAGGTTCACTGATTTGTGATTGGTTAAGATTTCATCTAGAATAATCAAGCCTAAAGGTTGCAAGGATTGGGTGAGCAATCTATTCAAGATGCTATTTTAATAGAAGTCTAAAAAGATTGTTGAAAGGAATAAATGTTATTTGCAGTATGCTTTCTTTCAACCATATAAGACAAATTACAGAATACAGACTATGGCATTAATGACATACAACAAGTAATAGAGGAGTACAAAGACATGTTCCAATAACCTTCGTGCTTACCACCTATGCGTAAGGTTGACCACTGCATTACACGAATAAAAGAAGAACCACATACTACACTTGTTAATGCAGAAATAGAAGGACTGTTGACAGATTATACAACTGTATTTGAGGAATCGATAGGACTTCCACCTACTAGGAAGTTTGATTACAAAATTCCATTAAAACCAGGAGCTCAACTTGTCAATTACAGACCATATAAAAGCTCATTCTTCCAAAAAAGAGAGATTGAAAGGATGGTTAAAGAGATGTTGAACAGTAGCATAATTCAACCAAGTGTAAACCTTTTTTTGCTTCACCTGTAATACTAGTAAAGAAAAAAGATAAAACATGGCATTTTTGTGTGGACTTTAGACAGTTGAATAAAATCACTATAAAAAATAAGTTTCTCATTCCTCTGATAGATGACTTATTGGATGAATTACAAAGATCTAGCTTCTTCTCAAAACTGAATTTAAGGTTTGATTATCATCAAGTTCTCATGCATGAAGAAGATGTGGAAAAAACAACATCTCGCACTCACCAAGGGCATTGTGAATTCAAGGTAATGCCCTTTGGCCTCACAAATTCCCTTGCCACTTTTCAAGCATTAATGAATGACATCTTGGAGCTTTTCTTGAGAAAATTTGTTATGGTATTCTTTGATAATATTCTTATTTATAGCTTTTCTTTTGGAAGCACATGTAACTCACTTGAAGTAGGTTCTAGAAACTCTTAAAACTAACCAGTTGTTTGTAAATAGATCTAAGTATATCTTTGGTGAGCCACAATTGGAGTATTTGGAACATATAATCTCAGCTAAAGGAGTGGCAACTGACCTTAAAAAGACTAAAGCAGTATATAATTGGCCAACTCCCAAGTCTATTAAAGAATTAAGGGGATTTCTTGGCTTATTAGGTTACTATAAAAAATCCATTAGAAGGTTTGGTGTTATTAGTAAGCCTCTAATAAATCTGTTTAAGAAGAATAACTTTATTTGGCATGGAGGTGCGTTGGAAGCTTTCCACAATTTAAAAAGGGCTTTATGTAAGGCTCTAATCCTTGCTTTACTAGACTTCATTAAGTAGTTTGTATTAGAAACTGATGCATGTGCTACTGGAATTGGAGCAGTGCTCAACCAAGAAGGAAGATCTTTAGAATTCATAAGCAAGGCTCTTAGAGTTAGACACTTGGTATTATCTATCTATAAGAAGGAGTATCTTGTTATTTTGATGGTAGTTGACAAATGAAAGCACTATTTAGAACAAGAACATTTTGTTATTCAAATTGATCATGAAAGTCTTAAATACTTGTTAGATCAAAAGATTCACACCACTATTCAGAAGAAAGGTCTAACTAAATTGTTCGAATAGAATTATCGAATCTTATATAGGAAAGGCAAGGAGAACATAGTGGCAAATGCATAATCTAGAAGAGATAGTTATGTGACAAGCAAGCTGCAGGAGGAAAGTCAAGAAAAGGGTAGCTTCGCGACCATAACTAAGGTGATACCATCCTAGTATGAGCAGATATATAACTCTAATAAAAATGATACCACTCTACAAAATATCGTCACTAATAAATTGGTTGATGCTACATAACATCCTAACTTTATATATGAAGAAGAAGTTTTCAAGTACAAAAAAAGAATTGCAATAAGGGTTACATGATTATTAAGGAAGAAAACCATCAAGTCTGCATATGAGATTCTTCCATTGGAGGTCATGCTGGAATTCAAAATACTTATAGAAGACTCAAAACTCATTTTTATTGGCCAACTATGAAGAAACTAGTGCAAAGATAGTTCAACAATGTGATGTTTGCAAACAAGCTAAAGCTAAAAGGGTTGTCTATCTTGGGTTGTTGCAACCTTTACTAGTTCTAAGAGGTACCTGGCAGGATTGTTGCAACCTCTACTAGTACAAGAAATTTCATAAAGGGTTTACCAAGATCAGAAGGGAAAGATACAATTATAGTCATTATAGATATGTTTACTAAGTTTTGGCACTTTATTGCATTGGCACATCCCTTCATAATTTAAGATATTGCTGGACAACATTTATAAGTTCCATGAATTACCTATCACCATACTAACTGACAAGGATAAGATCTTTACAAGTCTTTTTTGAAAATAATTGTTTAAGAAATTGGGAGTAAAGCTACTACTAAGTACCTCTTACCACCCTTAAACTGATAGTCAGACTGAGAGGGTGAATCAATGCCTTGATATATACTTAAGGTGCATTCATGCACCATATAAAGAAGTGGAATCAATGGCTATCTTCAACACAATGGTGGTATAACAGTAGCTTTCATTTAGCTATTAATACGACACCATTTCAAGCCTTATATGGCTATGAACCTCCAGCAAAGAGAATGGTACTCATTGAGGCTACTCAAGTTGCTGTTGTAGAAGAATTGATACAGAGAATGATTAACATGGATTAACTAATAAAAGGATAATTTAAAGGGTGCAAGGAATATGATGAAACAAGTGACAAATAAAAAGAGGTCTAAAAGAGAATTTTCAAGAGGATATTGGGTTTTCTTGAAGTTACAACCTTACAGGCATTGTAATGTCATGTTTAGGAAGAATTTCAAGCTAAATCCTAGGTATAGTGGCCCTTATCAAGTTATGGAAAAGATTGTAGCTTTGGCTTATAAGATCAAGTTACCAAGGGGCAGTACAATACATCCTATTTTCCATGTTTTGTTATTGAAAAAGAAGGTTGGAGATACAAACATAGTCTCGTCTACATTGTCAAAAAGGATCAAGGTTTGTCCAGTGGCCATATTAGATAGGAAGCTTATAAAGAAAGATAATAAGGCTGTAATGGTGGGATTAATTTAATGGTTGAACTCTTTTCCTAAAGATGCAACATGAGAGGTACTAGATGAAATCTAATTACAATTTCTAGAATTTAACATGCCATGTATAGTTATTGCTCTAACAAAATATATTGTCCACCAGTCTAGTTCTTTTTTTTTTT
>Ga0325402_1003635_pt1 | contig 14005 bp, 8 predicted proteins | sample PopdelMetagenome_22_FD_207212 | JGI IMG/M metagenome (GOLD analysis project Ga0325402, IMG submission 207212) | Populus deltoides microbial communities from Bellville, Georgia, United States - Xylem-PdKOR-R3 | ecosystem: Host-associated > Plants > Phyllosphere > Stem > Wood/Secondary xylem... | reverse complement strand
AACTCCAAGACAATGGGTTACCTGACCTTGTAGATGTTTGCCTGACTATAAGAGAGATGATTGAAACATAAATAATCTTAATTTCAACCATTTTCTAAAGTGATTTTGAAATTCAATTGGGCCTAATTCCTGAGTGAGGAAGCATTTTGAAGATATTTTAGCTGCTAAAGACTACAGTGAGTAAAGATTATATAGAGTGAAGGAGGAAGATACAAACATCAAAGCATAGGAATCTTGCTCTTTAGAAAGAATATGAACTGGGAAAATCATATGTAAGTGATTGTGGGTTATATAGAAGTATTAAACATTAAAATTATATTATCTTATAATGTTTCATGAGTGTCTTTTGTCTCCCTCTCCTTTTGTTTCTCTGTTCTTTCATTATCTTATAAAGATTAATCAAAATGGTTGCTAGCATTGGTACATAGGAGTTGTCTCCTCCTCTGTATGGGGACAATCATCATATATAATTTATTTAACACAACAATGACGTATAATAAGAGTGTTTTCTCTTATTAAACCCATCAACATGAGGTTTAGGTTGCACGTCGAGGTAGTTGGTCTAGATGAAGGGTTGGACTAGTTGGTTTAATTTAACCCAAATCAATCAAAAAATAAAAAATAAATTGGTCAAAACAACACCCTTTTAAAAAAATAAAAGTTGATTGTTTTGACTGAGTTTTTATGGGGTCATAAGTTGACCTGTGAATCAACTAGGTCAACTCCAAGTTAACTTCTTTTTCTTACTATGTTATTAGGGGGCTTGACTTCATGATGACCCTTTTCAGGAGTACTTGGTTGGTTGGGAGTCGCCAGTTAGTATATAAGAGTTGTCTCTTACTAAACCCAACCCAACATAAGGTTTAAGTTACAGGTAGAGCTAGTTGACCTAATAATATGTCATTATTATTAAAATGAGTAATAAGTCATTATTTCTAATAATATTTTAGATACTAATTTTTTTTAAGTTTTTTATCCTTAGATTAAAAATGAATAATATTTTATTGCTAAAAATAAATGTTTAATATTTTCGAAATATAGGACAAAATCCTTTGAAATTTTACAAACTTGTTGTAATATCCATGAAACACCGTTTTTAAAACATGCCAAAGTATTTTAGATTTTTTATCAAAAAAAATGCTCAAATAATTTTTAGGATTTTTGGCCATTTGCAAGGGAAAAAAGAAATTTTTTTTAGTTTTTATTTAGACTTTGTTTGGAAAAAAAATCATTTTTTCTTAAAATAAAACTGTCAAAATAGGCCTAAGAGGTGTTTGCCAAACACATCTTTAAACCAAAAAAACCTTTAGAAAAAACATTGCAAGTCAAACAAGACCGTAACCATTTCACCAGACTTTGACCTAATCGAGTTAACCCTAAACCTTTGGTTCGACCATAAACTAGACCAATGACCACTGATTTGACTCGAAAAACAAACCAAAACCTAAACTAGAATCCAAAATGAATCAAACTTGCAACAACACAAAAACCCAAAATATTTTGGTCAAAATGGATAAAAGCCTAGAAAAACAAAGAATATTCAACGAGAATCCAACAATGTGGATCACGATTCAGACTAGATATGAACAAACCAAAGATATAGGCATGTTGGAAATCAATCACAGAACAATAATTAAGCATCAAACATCAATGATATCAACCAATAATCACAATTTGATCAAAATAGGTTTCGGTACAAAAACAAAACCATGGGATTAAAACTCAGAAATCATGATTATTGATGATAACTAACCCTACATTATTGATTAATGAAGTCCAACGAAATGTCTAGTGCGAAGAAATGGATCAAAATTGGTCCAAACTCAAAAATCATGATTATTGAACAATATTCGTTCTACATGCAGGACGAGGGGAGGACAAAGGAGAAGAGGGAGGTGGGAGGGATTACCTGGCATGGAGGAAGCCTGCTGTGATGAGAAGGTTCAGTTGGTGGCTCAGGAGGCTTCCATAGAGGGAATGGTGGCTGGTATCGCTACTGGTGAAGGAAGAAGAAGAGTTTGTAAAGGAGAAAGAAGCTCGTAGTGGCTCCTCCTGAAGAAGGGTGGTCAACTAATGGTTGTGCTAGTGACTTATGGAGGAGTTGGTGGTGGAAAAACCAGAGGTGATGGCGGCTAGAACGACGATTGGCGCTGGCAATGGGAGGAAAAAGGAGGAACCTTTGGCTAAGACAGAGAGAGAGAGAAAGGAAGAAGTTGGCAGAGAAAAAAGAGATACTAGCAATGGGCTCTTCCTAACATGAGTTGGTCGGCTGGTGGTTCGGCTAATGACTTGGGATGAAGCTGATGATGGGCAAGTCGGTGATGATGGTGATTGGGTGGTTGGAACGGCAGAGAGAGAAGGAAAGAAAGAATGGCAGAAAATCAAGGGGGAAAGGCTGTTTTTTTCCAATATTTGCACCTGATTTTCTCCTCCTTTCAAGACATGAAATCCTCATCTATTTATAGGGGTTGGAAGAGGGATGTTTGGTCTCCACTTGTTCCAAATCTTAGCCCTTAGATCGACTCGGAAGGATCTCAACTATTGGTTCAAAGTAGGCATCATAGGCTGTCAAATTTGTTGCAGATGAGGGGTTAGTTGGGTTCGCCACTTTAGGGCGGTTCCACCACCTCTATGACGTCAATTGGTCAAAACTGACCACACTGGGGTGTAGTGAGATGTTATGTGATCATTTTATTGTAAGTTTTGTCCAATTTAGTGGAGAAATGAAGCGTCAAATGCCTTAGAAAGTACGTAACTCAAGCAGCTTCTCTAGATAAGAAAATGAACAGTTAACACAAAAACAACATCGTTTAGGCTAATTTCATTTTAGTCATTTGATTTGCAATTTATTCTTCATTAATCCCCTGATTGGTTTCAAACTTTCAATTTTGTGCAATTGTACCCCTGCATAACTTCAATTTAAGCCCTATATTTCAACGTCTTGGTCCTTAGTCTCAAATTTATGCAATTTTACGCCTAATTGACCATCAAACTTTCAAAGTTCTTCAATTTCACCATTGATTTTAGCCAATTGAGTCTTTATAGTTTGGTGCCTTATGCAAAATGGTCTTTGGTTATGAATTTCTTCAGTATAGCCCTTAATTGATCCCAAAATTTTAATTTTCTTGTAATTTAACCCATGATTTCATTCAATTGACTTGGTAAAAATTAAATTTGGTCTCATAAAATTCCATTCTTCTCAATTAAGCCCAAATTGAGCTTCCAAACTTAATTTTCACCAATTAAGCCCCTAATAAAATTAATTTGACCTATTTAAAGTATAATTAAGTCCTTACACCTAATTAAATCCTTCAATTTGACCCAAATTAATTCTTAAACATAATTAAACTTTAATTTGGCCCACGATTAAATCAAATTGGCCTATTAAAAATATAATTACATCATTAAGCTTAAATTTTAAGTAGATTTGTCCGATAATTATTTAATTTGACCTTAAATCTGCATTGTCTCTCCATTTTTAGGTAAAATGAGGTACTATTAAACTTCTGATTTTGTCTAAAATTACAGCTTAATTTTTCTTGCTTTTGGTAAAACGCTAGCCTTCTTGCTATTATTTTTAATATTTTTTTATTTTGGAAAGAAATAAGATAAATTTGGGGAATAAGTCAAAAATATATTATGATAAAATCATCAAAATCATGCATTATATACCACCTTCCATAACTGCAGCCCCCAATGATAGCCAACAAAAACATCAAATTTCAATTCAAAACTTACTTTTTAAACTCTTGAAACCCAAATCATGCTCAGGAAACAAGAACATACAATAACAAACCAGAAAAAGCATCAATAACCCTACTGTCATATCTAACAGATTTTAAAATCACTTTATTTTATTTAATCTAAACATCAAGCATATTCTAAATATCCAGCAACATTAACAAACAATTCCAAGCAGGATTAAACAAGGAAAAGAAATGATATTTTGTGCATTAATCAAAATTAAAGCTAAAAGCAATATAATGCAAAAAAATGTTCAGAAACACCATAGAAGATGTAAGAACAAGATAGAGATGTGCCTCATTGACATCCTCTACTAGGCTAAATGAATGTTGTATACCTTTCAAGTTTAAAAAATGGTTGCTACCTTTTGGTTCTTTCTTTTTCAACCTTGCTACTCTCTCTCAAAGTTGAGGAAATCCTTATTCTAGGCTCTTAAACCTTCACACTTAGAGCACTACAAAATTTACCAGTTTTACCAACGGATCTAATCTATTGGTGTAAGATTGCCACTTCATTGGTAAATTTTTACCGACCAATTCATCAATAGAAAACGTCTGTCAGCATAGCGTTCGTCGGTAATTTCATATCCTATCATTAATTTTGTCGGTAAAAAATAAAATAAAATACCGATGGTTTTACATACGGAAAATGCATGCCAAAAAAAATTCTCGCTGGAAATATTTCGTCAATGATGGTGGCATATGAAGTAAATATTTTTCTACTCCCGGTAAAATACAGACAGACTGTTTCCATCTATAAAGACGTCGGTGTTTGTGGCATTTCCAATAAATATTTTTCAACTTTTGATAAAATATCGACAGAGTGTTTCCATCTACAGAGACGTCGGTGTTTGTGGCATTTCCAGTAAGTATTTTTCAACTCTATGTAAAATACCGATAGAAAAATTCTGTCTGGAAATCCGTCGATGGTGTTTTAAAAAATATATTTAGAACAAATAATATAAAATAATATAAATTAATAGTAAAAAAACAATAATGAAAAGAAAATTGTATTAAACATCAAAAATATAATAATAAAGTTAAATAATATTCATCCAAATATTAATTACAAATTTAATGTGTTTCCAAAAAAAAATTAAACTAGAACAATGGCGGAGGAGGAGGAAGAGGATGGTTGTTCCCGGGACCATACGGACAAAAAGATGGCACACATGTATCACCCATTTGTGATCTAATGTCCATGACCATTTGGCAAAGTTGTTCATAATCCGTTGAGAGTCGATCGTATTGTTGTTGCAAAGCCACGAACTAATTAGATTGGGTGCTCGATACTGATTGGGAGCTCCCAACGATTGAGATACTACGGGTCACCCGCAAGTTCTCGGCCGTAGTGTTGGAGAGCTCGTATACCCGATTTTTATCGGGTCCACCAGACGATCCTACCTTCATCCACAAATCCAAATCAAAATTTAGATGGGTCGAAGGATCATCCCCATATCTCTCCCTTAACAGGCTATTATAGGTCTCCTGAAAATAAAAAGAAATCATCATATTCAACTCAAGAAAATAATAACTTACAAAATAAAATGCTTGAACGAACATACCACGAAGTGTTGAGCGTAGTTGTCAATGAACTGTTGCACCCCCTTTTGGCGATCTTCACTCCGCACGTGCGCCTCTACAAACAGCTCCATTTGGCTCGACTCAGGTCCAAGAGACGTAGCCTGTAAGAAAAAAAATTAATTAAGTAACAACAAATTAATTAACGATATATTTCATTTAAATTAATCTTACCATTCATTTCACATGTGCAGCAAAAGAAACGGAGCTGCTGGTGTGAGTGGTCATCAAACCATGAATTTGCTAGTTCTGGTTTGTCTACACCGGACTGTGAGCGTCGTGTGAACTGCTCGGAATGTATGGTGGTTTGAAATCCCTCCAAACCGCCACGTCATTCTAGCCTTGTAGACCGTTATCTCTTGCGTATTTTTCAGCTTTTTTTTTATTCATACCAAAAATCACGCAACCTACTTCCATAATGACAAATTAGATTTTAAACATAAATTTTTTTAATTAACAAAAATATCATATTGTTTTTAATGTTACCTAGTTGCCGCGTGATTTTTCCACACCTTCTCGCAATATTGTCATGCGTGTTGTCCCACTCGAATTTGTGCTGTGTATAAATAATTTATTTTAAAAATAATAATAATTTATTTACAATTATAATAATAATTTATTAAAAATAAACTAGAAATAAATTAAATTAATGAAATATTGATTAGTTGTTCATAAATTATGTTATAATTATATAAAAAAAAGAACTAAAATCAAAACAAACTTACATTGAAAGGTCGTCCTTCCAATGTGCCTCGTACTTGCGGGTGAATTTGATTCCGCTATGAAGGCACACCGCCACTACGCTGTGAAACCGTGCTGGAAGAGGCAGCATCGCGAGTCGACACAGGTGCCTCTTCTTGATCGACACTTAAGGACATGTTATCCTCACTACTAGAAGAACTAGCTGTTGATTTTGTTCTACGCAGCTGCATAATTTTATACGAATAATTACATAATTAAATTCAATTATTAAAAAAAAATTCGGCAACACCTCCCTATACTGCAGACTACCCAAAGTTTTCAAATCTGCAAATATTGACAATAGCCACAAACCAATTGACCCCTTTCAAAAATCTTATATATAACCTAACATCTATACAAATAACAATTAAAATTAATGGAAATAATTAAACACATATCATGCAATAATAGAGTAAAATTGAGATAAAATAATTAAATTTAATCCTATATATTCAATTACTAATTACAAGGTAAATTCAGCAACAACAATTAAAATTCAACAAAGTATTCAATTATTATGGCAATACAAAAATAAAATATATTCAAAAAATTTTAAAAAAAAACAAACTATAAAATTTAGGAATGAATAATTCTTACCTTAATAATGTTTTATTTCAAGTCTTTATCTACATTATAAAAATACACCAAAACAAAAAACACAACAAAAATAACAATAACTAAAACAAAGAAAAAATAAAAATAAAAAAACCATTAAGCATATTAAATGGAAATACATACCATTTAATTTGATGAAGATAGAACTAGAGATTACAAGCAAAAAAAAAATTTGAAATAAATGAGAGAAAAAAAATAAAAACGAGAGAACTGTGAAACGAAGTAGAGGAAAAATGAACTGAAGGGGTGGTTGCTGGGAATTATAGCGCAATTTTATTGACAAAATCACTGAGGACTATTTAAATAATATTATTTTTAATTATTCTATTGATGAATTTTCAAAAGTCTATCGGTAAATTTTAAATTTCGCACTAAAATTTTTAAATGACCCTTTAGAATTTTCGCAATCCGTCGACAAGTTCACGCGGTCAGAGATGCATTAATACCCATCCTTTGAAATTCACACAGTCTATCGGTAATTATGAACTGCACCGGCAAATGCCAATGGACTGTATCCGTCGGTATAAACATCATTGATTGTGGCATTTGCAGTAAATATTTTGCAACTCTCGGCAAAATATCGATGGATTGTTTTTGTCTGTAGAGACGTTGATGGTTGTGGTATTTCCCGTAAATATTTTTCAATTCTCTGTAAAATACCGATGGAATATGTCCATCTGGAAATCCGTCGGTTATCTTGCATTGTTCATGACAAATTGTGTTTGTATTGCCTATTTTTCCTCATGTAAACACTTAAATTACAAACTGACAGCACAAAACAATAACAATAGTGAACAATTATAAAATAAATATTTCGTGTTACAAAATAAAAAAATGCTTTACACTTTCGTGTTTTGATAGTTAGTCAGAATGTTCTTCTTCTTCATCGTCAATTGAATCATCATCAGCTCCATCGCAATCTTCAATGTGGATATTATCATCTTCTTCATTGACATTTTCTTGTCCGCTAGTGCTCAGAACAACATTCAACTTCTCTGCGTCAATATCAACAAGACTATCATCGAATACACGAAATTTCAATTTTCTTTTAAGTCAATCGAAGGAGCAACTCGATATGGTTCAACCAACTCACTAACTTGAAAGACTTCATCTCGCACTCTTATATCTTTGTTCTCATCCTGAACAACCTCGACACAACCCCTGGGTTTTATTTTTAAAACAAATAACCAATCAACTCTTTATCGGTCCTTTCTAAAGGAAGAGGTGTATGTGTAATAAACTTGTTGACATTGCTTTGCGAAAACAAAGACATCGTTTACGTTGCGAGGTCTAGCTTTTGAGTTGATTTCGACTAGACTATAGTGAGGATCTACTTTGATTCCTCTGTCAGTGGTGTCATACCAATAGCATTTGAATAAAAACACTACATGATGCTCGCTATAATATTGCAATTCGATGACCTCTTCTAATTTGTCATAGTAGTCAACTTCAAACTCACTACAAGTCGATCCTTTAACACAAACACCGTTGTTATATGTCTTTCTTCCATGCTCGTATTCTTCAGTATGAAACACATATCCATTGACAAAATACCCGTTGTAGCACTTAACTTTTCTTTCAAGGGCCAGGCTTAGTGAAGACAATGAAATAGCAGCACTCCTTCCCATTTGATAAACCTTGTATATCATTTACAACAATGAATAGTAAACGAGAATTCTATAATGACATACAGTAACTTTGCAAGAGATAATGAGTTTGTGATAGTACTTACATATGTTCTGAACCACGTGGTAAATTGTTCATCTTGTGATTAAAAGGTTTGAAATTCGGTCAGCTGTGAGTTATTGGATAGTAAATATTGTCGTTGTTGCCTATAAGGTTGTTCCAAATTATATGAGTTTATGATATTACAATATATAAATAGTACATTCTTAACAAAGTTTAAGTAGTACATATACTTACTGAATAAAAAGTGTCAGCTCATCACAGTTAAATAAAACATAATTGTGTGCTTGTCTGAACTCTATTTTAGACAAATATCTTTCCCTTATGGTATTTTTAGGTGTGGGTCATCTAAGATTGGAGAATATTGACAAGTTTTCACTGAAGGCACTTAACCACCATCATCGTGATGTGGAACGCGTTTGATTCTCGTTCTCAAATGAGGATCGAAATAGTACGAGAAAAATGTGAGATCTCCTCAACAATATAGGTCTTACATATTGAAGCCTCAACATACGCCTTGTTCTTAATCCTTTTTTTTTAAGATTGAACAAGTACCTACATGGAATTAATCAAATATTTTCAATTAAGAAAAACAAAGAAATACTTTTATATATGAATTATATTGCAACTGTAATATCTAACCGTTCAAATGAATACATCCATCTATACTGAACCGGTCCTCCAACTTTTGCCTCAAACAGTAAATGTATGGGTAAGTACTCCATTGAGTCAAAAAATAATGGAGAGAATATCATCTCAAGTTTGCATGTTGTCTCGATGATATTTGTTTCAAGCATCTCAATGTGATTAACATTTAACTTACTAGAGCATATATCTCTAAAGAAATAACTGATCTCCGTGAGTGCATCCCATATCCCTTTTAGTAATAAATCACGATAAGCTAATGGAATAATTGTTTGCATAAACACGTGGCAGTCATGACTTTTCATTCCATACAATCTGCATTCCTCCATATTAACCAACCTTGATATGTTCGAGGTATGTCCATCGAGAAAACACAGACTCTTAAGTCATTTGTAGACTAGTAGTTGTGCATTTTTCTCTAACACGAAGTTTGGCCTGTAACCCATCAAAAACCAACTCCATATTTTTACGGTTACAGAACAAAGTTGTATCCAATCTAGCCTTGATGTTGTCCTTTGTCTTTCCCTTCACATCCATGATAGTGTTGAAAATATTCTCAAACACATTCTTTTCTATGTGCATGACATCAAGGTTATGGCGAAGGAGATTGGTCTACCAATAAGAAAGCTCCCAAAAAAATACTTTGCTTTACCCAATTGTGGGTCAAACAAAAACCAGGAAACTTTTGCTTACCTGATTGGAAATCAAACACAATGTCACCGTACTCTGATACAACATCATGCAATTCTTCACGAGAAAGATGCAGGGATGCAACATCCTTTTCAACTCTACCAACAAAGAAATCATTTCTATTCTTTTATATCTGTGATTCATTGGCAAGAAACGACGATGGCAGTAAAAAAAAAGTTTTACCTCTGTTTGTTAGCATGAATGCCTTATTGTTTTCCATGCAGTATGGACATGCTAGTTTTCCATGCGTGCTCCAACCTTAAACCATTTCATGAGCTAGAAAATCATTGATAGTCCACATCAAAACCGCCTTCATAACAAAATTTTGTTTCATCGATATATCATAATTCATAAGTCAAAGCTCTAGAGGACCACAACTGCGTTAACTCATCAATCAACAATCGAAGACAAACATCTATATTCTGGCCCGGACTGCTAGGACCGGGTATGATAGTAGATAAAAACATGAACTTCAGCCTCATACACATCCCTGATGGCAAGTTATAAATCGTGAGTATGACCAGCCAACAAGAATAAGGAGAAGAAAATGACCCGAATGGGTTGAATCCATCTGTACACAATCCAAGACACACGTTCCTTGATTCAGCTGAAAAAAAGGATGCACACTGTTAAAGTGTTTCCATGCTTCGTCGTCAGAATGATGCACCATCACTCCATCAACCACATTATGTGATTGTTGCCATATCATATACTCGATAGTCCTTGGTGACATAAATAACCTCTGTAGTCTAGGTGTGATTGGGAAGTATCTATATTTTTTATATGCCACGAGAGTCTTTCCCCTGCCAGTTCTAGGTTTGTAACGAGAATGCCCACATGTCATGCACTTGGTCAGCTCAGCATTTTAAATGTAGTATAACATGTAGAAGTTAGGGCATATGTCAATTTTCTGGTATCCTAAATCGAGGGGTTTCATTATGGACTTCGCAGCATAGAAGTTCTCTTTCAGCCTGTTCCCTTCAGGTAAAATGCTTCTCGCTCATTCGATAATTTTTTCATAATCGGCCTCACTCAACCCGTGATCTGTCTTAATGGTGAACTACGGTCGATAATTTACTGTGGTTCGTGCAGCCATCCCATAATGGTTTGTCAGAATCTTTCAACTGATCAAAAAACATTGTTGCATCTGCATTGGGTTTTTCGTCTACGATTGGACATTGACTGACATTAACTTGATTCATTCTCATTGCATCCAAAACCATATTCCTATAAGGATTAATATTGTCATTTGTAACTCCATGCATGTTGCTAGTACTAGAAGTTGACCCAACCACCCTTTCTACTATGCTCTTATTATGAACAAATAGTTCTCTGTGTGCATATCAACATAGGCAATCCTCTAAGAACCCTTTGTGTAGAAGATGCATCATTACAACATCTGGATGCAGATACCTTTTATTTTTACACTTCCTGTATGGACACCTAATACCGCCTCCAGTAAAATTTCTGGGAATAGATATTGCGAAATTAATAAAACCCTAAACCCCGTTACAATAATCCATCCTCTACAATCCTTTGGGTGAATCTCGATACATCCATGAATGATCATCCATGACTTCTATCGAACCTCTATAAAATTATGATGACAACATGTATTAATTAACTATGTTAAGTAAATAAATTTGCAAAAATATTGGTTTACCTTGAGATTATCCAACAAACTAATTAAAACTTCTCATAAAAATTCATTATCAATTATCAACGTCAATGCAAATTTATACATATAAATTTATGGAAATTACAACTCCGCAATAGCATTGATAAAAATTAAAATGAACCCGTTAAACAAGCTATTAATTATTTCATCACAACAAATCTAATTCGGTAATTCAACAAAGTTTCAATAATTTACAAACAAATACAATTTTATAAAATCTAAAACAAACCATAACAAGTACAAAATTATACATTCATACTACAAGTTTGTTTGAGAAATAACAATAAAAAATGTACATACACTAACAAAATACATATACTAAAAAAACAATAAAATTGATATTTAAATGTTAAAATTAAAAAAGATAGATTTACTTACAAAAAATGATAAAATCCACAATAAATCCGAACACCGATGTTGTGACCATAAAAGTTAAAGAAAGATGACTTGTGTTGAGAAGCGGGGGGTATTTTTAGGGGGGTTGTTTGCAGTTTGGGAGGGGAGAGTTGGGATTAGGTAGAAGGAGAAATAAGGGAGGAGAGAGTCAGTAAAGTGGTGATATATTAACTGTTACCGATGGAATCACTAATAGACTCCTTCTGTTGGTGATTCTGTTGGTCATTCTAACTGTGAATTGGTCACGTCACTATACGGAGATCCCGGTTTAAATCCCTCGATCATTCCGTCGGTAAAATCGCCCGTAAAAACTTCCATGTCATCGAACCGCTTTTTTTTAATTCTATATAGTCCGTCTATAATTCAATCGGTATATACTGACTGAATTTCAGACGAAATAGTGTTTGTTGGTAATGATCATTGCAATTTACTGACAGAATTAGTCCGTCAGTAATTTCGTTGATTTTAGGTGAATTTTTGGTAGTGGAGTTCCTTTATCAATATTTTCTTCCCCTTTCTTCCTCTCTTTTTCCCCTCCATCTAGCTAATTTTTCAGGGTGTATTTATGGGGTTTCAAGCTAGGATTTTAATGGATTCAATCAAAGATTGATCGTCATTCATCAATGTTTGGCCCTTTGATCAAGATAGGAGAGTTTCGGGTATGTTTTTACAATTGTGAGCTCTGTATCTATGTTGGTTTTACAATGATGGTTTTGCAACATACTTGGTTTTGTAGATTTTGGTGGTTTTGCTAAACTTTGAGACTTAGGAGCTTGTTTCTAGTCTTTTGATCTTGAGAGAAACGTGATCAATCTTTGATAAGAATCCACTGAAAAGGCTTAAAGTGTGAACACATGAAAAAAATAGTAGTTTTGAAAAATAGGTATCACAACCATCAATAACTGAGTTTTTCACTTTTAAAATTTTGTCAGAGCAACTCTAATGTCATCGTTGTTGAAGCACACTTGAAGTTGGTATAGGGGGTGCACACCTTTCTTTTGGATCCAACCTTGCTCGATATAGAGGTCTGTAGCTTCACATCCATTCACTTGAAGGTGCCAACTCGATCAGCCTAAAATCTATCAATGCAATGATGGCTGATCAGGGACAAGATTTTGTTAAGATCATTGAAGAAAATGGGATGTAAATATTTGATGAGAGTAGCTGATCTTTGTAAAAGGGTTGTTTTTTTTTTATCAAATGGTTACAACCCCTGAGGTGGTTGGATGTCGCTGCATTCATTCGTCTGAAGATTCCTACTCAATCAGCCATAACTGCAGGAAAAAAAAAGATAAACAGTGGTTGAACGACGCGTCGTCTAAGTTAAACCCAAAAGATTAGGGTTTTTAAATATTGGATTTGGCAAACTTCAATTTAGTCCATGTTCTTCCAATTGCTTTTAATTGCACCTGTAATTGCCTCCTAACTTTTAATTTCATGCAATTCCACCCCTATCAATCAATAGTCAACCCCAAAGTTCCACCCCTATCAATCTCAATAGTCAACCCCAAAGTTCAATGTCTTTTCCAATTAGATCCTTAGTTTCTGGTTTATGTAAATTGACCCTCAATTTACCATCAAACTTTCAATTGTCTTCAATTTGGCCTCTGATTTTGTCAATTTATATCCCTGAAATTCCGCGCCTTTTACGGTTTGGTCAATTAGGCCCCTATCAAGATTTTTATGTTCATCGTCGATGTCAATACAATAGAAATGTGATGGTTTTTCAATCTAATCATGCTACCAACAGCATTATCAAATACATATTATTTAGTCTTCTTTAAATAAATCAATCTAGGACATATGGTTCGTGTATAAGCTGTACAAATTTCTTTATTTTAGACAAATTGAATTCGAAGCACTGCACATGATCCTCTTTCTTACAGTTTCCAAACAGGAGAACGTACTGCAATTGATGAATTGTATTGAAATAATTTAAACCCTTCTAAGAAAGCTGAAGGCATGGATACACTCACACACACTCTTACTCGAGGGAAGAATAACGATTCACAGAAATCTTGATATCGAATTCACATTGCCTTGCTCTTTCGGACCGAGAAGGAACTCTTGGGGAGTCCTCGGATGCATCAGCGATTCAGCACAGTTGAAGTATTGGCATTCTGTGGTTAGGGTTTGTGTGTCAAGGAGTGAGCGAAAAAAAATCTAAATTCTTTCTTTTTCTCTTTCATTTTTTATTTAAAAAAATAATAACAATGAAAGGTTTTAAATT
>Ga0325402_1003634_pt1 | contig 14006 bp, 10 predicted proteins | sample PopdelMetagenome_22_FD_207212 | JGI IMG/M metagenome (GOLD analysis project Ga0325402, IMG submission 207212) | Populus deltoides microbial communities from Bellville, Georgia, United States - Xylem-PdKOR-R3 | ecosystem: Host-associated > Plants > Phyllosphere > Stem > Wood/Secondary xylem... | reverse complement strand
AAAAACAAACTTAGACATGAATCAACAAAACTAAATACTAAAAAAAAACACTACTGCTTCTCCTCTCACTATCGTTCACTACCACAAAGTTATGTATTTCTTCCTACAAATGTGCAGAATTTTCCAAATCAGAAGTATAGTTTACATTAAGCCCTTAGTTAGAGTTATAATTTGTTGTCAATGAAACTATAGAAACCTATGATCAAGGAGGAGAATGTTAAATTTATCCGGACAAGCTAAGAAGTTGTAGCTCCACTTGCATTAACATTCCTCCTCCTTTCAAGAGGTATTGAGTTCAAATCTTTTCTTGGTAACATAAAAGATAACCTACTCCAGACAATGCACTTCCACAAGCAGAGGTGCACACTTTCCTAAGGAGCACGAGAGTTTTAGGATCATCAAGTTTCCATACTCAAGCATTACCTTCTTCTCATGCTCAATTGACTTGAGCATCTATTAGAATTTATGATTTATTTTGGTTTTGAGGAGATAAATTCTTGTTTGCCTAAGGTGAGACATAGTCTTTTACAAACAAGTTCTTTCCACAATACTAAATGACTGAACATTAATAACGTTTAAAAAACGAAATTATCAAATGGAACATCTATGCCCGTCTTAGTCTATTTCTCATGAGGGATTGATAAAGAGAAACCTGAATAGAGTCAAAAGGTAAAATGGAGAGGAAAAAAGATGGACTTTAACTCATCCATCTAAGTTTTTGGCTATGAAGGGAGAGTAATGCTGAAACTTAATCTGCCTAGATTGGGAGAATTGTAAATTACAACTGAAAATGGATAAGAAGCAAGTCTTGATCCATCGTGGAAAGCAAAGAAAACACAGCATCAGTCCTCTCCCCATCTTTCCTACCAAGCACACCTTGTTTGTAATGCCAATGGTGTTTTTTAATGCTAGTTTTTCTGCCCCTTAAAAAATCAGAAGGGTCCTCAAAACGAGTATTGGGACAATGCTAAACATAATAAAATACTATAAAAAACCTTCATTACTAAAACGTAAAACAGTCAAGCAAACTCTGGTAGATGAATAAGGCGTATTTAGTAGGGATTATGATATAAGGAAGCTTAAATGAAGCTTTTGACAGTCCATTAGGAAAAAGTTTGGGAAAGAAAGATTCACCTAGCTCAACCTTCAAAAACACTCCTCTCTCTCTCTCCCGGCTATGACTTTCTTCAATAGCAGGTCAAATCCAAAATTTAACTAAATCAAGCTTTTTAGCAATAAATAAATCTACATTGATATGAGCATACAGGCATCAAAAGTTACTAAGCTCAAAAGGAAATTGGATCGAAATACAAAATTTCAGGATTGAAGGTTGTCAGTTCTCACAATGAACAACCAAAAATCAGTAACCAAACTCTCTGTGACATTTGTTGCCAGCAATAAATTAGCCAAAACTATATATTTTATCAAGAAATTAAATCACAAATAAAAAGAAGTGAGTGTTGCCTAAATGTGTTTAAGAGTTATTTTGTTACGAGTACAAAATAGTTGATTTACTACAAATTCTGCAACACAAAAAGAAAAGGAAAGGACCACCTGAGGAAGAGACATGATCATTTGATGGCCTTCTGCACGGAATTTGTGGAGCTTCGAGGCAGAAAATCGCTCTTCATCTTCTTCTCTTGCTGCTGTTGTTCGAGGATTGATTTTCGCTCGATTTCTCTCCACTTGTTGATTCCAACTGTGCAAATAACTGCCAAATAAACCCCAAAAAAGTAGATTTTAACTAGATGAAAGATAGATAGATTGTATGAATTAAGCAGCACTTACATCCAGCGCCGACAAAGTAGAGCAGACGGAGAACCTTAGGGCCGGCAGGGCCTGCCGCTGCCTCTTCTATTGTCATCTTCTCCAATCGTCCCCAAGGAATTCGCTTGTAGTGTGATCTCTAGTCCTCCTATACTGGATTCAGAGTCCTCCTATCAATTGTTTCTTTCGGTATTCGTTTTTATACGAGAGAGAGCGGAAGCGGAGCCTTTCTTTCTTTTTCTTTTTCTTTTTCTTTTTATTATTTTACTGCTCATAGTCAAACGACAAGTCGCTTTTTACGCATAAAACGACGTCTTTCTCTTCCTCAACGCAGCCTGCGGCCCCTATACGATTGATCGCTGGAATTAGATCAAGAGGAGCAAAGAAATGGAGAGAAAATTAAAGATTGCTATCATTCATCCAGATCTTGGTATAGGTAAATTTATACTCCCCTTCTCTCTATTTTTTCAATTTTAGAAATTTGTTTTGTTTATTTATTTTACGAAGCTAATTCAATCGTGTGATTTGTAAAAGAATTCAATGCTTGTATGGTCGAAGGAATTAAATAACCAGAATGAAGCTTCTTTTTTTTGTATATTAAAATGATTCATAGGTGGAGCCGAAAGATTAATAGTCGATGCTGCCGTTGAACTTGTCTCCCATGGCCACAATGTTCATATTTTTACTGCTCATCATGATAAAAACCGATGCTTTGAAGAAACTGTTTCCGGTAACTTGCGTTTATTTTCATTGTCTTCTCCTTTAAGGTCTGTTTCCTGTATTTGATTTGGATAAATTCAATGATGCACCTGATTCATATATATTGGCTGGCTGTACAGGTACCTTCCCGGTTACTGTATATGGTTCTTTCCTGCCTCGGCATGTATTCTACCGTTTTCATGCCTTATGCGCGTATTTGCGGTGCATTTTCGTTGCCCTTTGCGTGTTATTCCTGTGGCCATCTTTTGATGTTATATTGGCAGATCAGGTTTCTGTTGTCATCCCACTTTTGAAACTTAAAAAATCAATGAAGGTATTATATTCTATGCCTTTGATATGAACTGAACTGCTGTTTAAAGGTTTTAGCCTCAGGTTTCTTACACTCTAGTCCTGTATATCCAGGTGGTTTTTTATTGTCATTTTCCGGATTTGTTACTTGCTCACCATACAACTGTTCTCCGAAGGTTGTACAGGAAACCCATTGACTTTGTAGAAGAAATTACAACGGGTCTGTTCCCAATTTATCTGCCTTTTTTTTTTCACCGGAAATATCTCTTTAGTGTTAACTTTGTTCCAGTTGAACCTACCAATTCTCATTTACTGCTCTTGGGGACTGCAGGCATGGCTGATATGATACTTGTTAACAGCAAATTCACTGCATCTACCTTTGCGAATACATTCAAGCGTCTTCATGCACGGGGAATCCGACCTGCTGTTCTTTATCCTGCTGTCAACGTGGACCAATTTGATGAACCTCATTCTTATAAGTAACGAAAATTATTGTATATCTCTTGCATCTTGTAACTCTAGGCATGCTCTTGAAATGTCATAGAAGAATTTCTTTCATTGCATTTTTCCCACCAGTAGTTCAGAATCTTATTCTTATCTGTTTCATGTGGCATAGGTTGAATTTTCTCTCGATAAATCGCTTTGAAAGGAAAAAGAACATAGAATTGGCAGTTTCTGCCTTTGCCAGACTTCACAACCTTGAGGAACATGCCCTTCAAAGTCAAAAACTAAATGAAGCTACTTTGACCATTGCAGGCAAGTCTCAATCTGCTTCTTTCCTGGGTTACATTACTAAAGAATTTCATATATTGATGAATTTGGAAAATGGTGTTTGTACTTGGGATGCAGTGTTTTTTTTTATCCCCTTATGCTTGTTGCAGAAAGGGCCATGTACCTTCCTCTCTTGAAAAAAGAGGAAGGGAGGGACTGGGGAATGCATGCGCCTTCACTAAAGACTTTTAAGATTGAAATCACACTTTACATAATTACTTTTCAATTTTCTATTGCATTTTTTGAAAGGGTGGAATGGATAGAAAATATGTTATGAAGGCTGTGTTCTGCAAAATGCAGATATTCTTGTAACAGAGAGTGAAATATGCAAATTTTTTCATGAGATGACAAGAGATTTTTTTTTGAGATGGGGCTATTGGAATATTAACCTGATTTGTAGGGAAGACAAATTAGACGTGTTTAAATGGTAATACCGCAACTTTGCTCATTAAGGGCTTGCTTGTAATTTGTCTTTCAGGTGGATATGATAGTCGACTGCGAGAGAATGTTGAATACCTGGATGAACTTAAACACCTGGCTGCAAGGGAAGGAGTCTCATCTCGGATTAGCTTCATTACGTCCTGCTCAACAGCTGAGAGAAATAAACTTCTTTCACAGTGCCTGTGTGTCATTTATACTCCAAAGGTCTGATCCCTTTCACTTGTCTATAACATGATCATACTTTGAGATGAGGGTTTTATATTAGTTGTTCAATAAATGTAGGATGAGCACTTTGGCATCGTCCCATTGGAGGCAATGGCAGCCCATAAGCCTGTAATTGCATGCAATAGTGGGGGCCCTGTGGAGACTGTTAAGGATGCAGAAACAGGATTTCTTTGTGACCCTACCCCTGAAGATTTCTCTTTGGCGATGGCTAAACTCATTCAGGATCCTCAGATGGCAAGCAGAATGGGTGGAGAGGCCAGGAAGCATGTTGCTGAGTCATTCTCAACAAAAACTTTTGGCCAGCATTTGAATCAATATCTCATGAGCATTACTGGCAGTAAAGAAGATTGAAAATAGCCAAGGTAGCTGGAGTCTTTTTATTGACCTAATACGAGATCGTTTGCCAGACTTAAATGTTGCCACTTGATTAATGGTTAGAAAGAAGGATAATTTTGATAATCATCTTTTACATGATTAAGCTGTAGCGGCAAAGCGAATTCAAACTCAGAATGGATTTATTACGACTCTCCTTTACAAGCTTTAGGTTTCATAGATAGATGTTGCTGATTTGGCCAACTGTTGATGCCTGCTGCAAGCAGTACATGCTGCAAACGCATCACTAATTGAATTACGATATGCCGCCAAGCCTCGCTCCTCTTCAGAACTAAAGCTTTTGTTCCTGTTTAACAAAGAAGCAGCTGCTCATTTTTATTTATTTATTTTTTCAATTCTAGTTTCAGAATCAAATAATACAATGGTAAGTCGAGCAAATCGTGAATGGTTGCCTTATTTGGAGACAGATGTTTCCTAACAAGGTAGAAGAAAACTGAGTAGCTTCATCGGTGAATCTGGTTTGCTTGTTCCCAATTGCTTGCATTTTGATTTGTTTTTTAAAATTATTTTTTTATATTTTTAAAATATTTTAATATGTTGATATTAAAAATAATTTTTAAAATAAAAATTAAAGAAGTTGAAAATCCTCGTCATTGCATTGCAGGACAATTTTTGCATTACAATTTAAACGGTACCTGCAAGCAAGTCTCCTTCATACAGGAGGATGGCTGAATGCTTATGCAAAAGTAGGTGATAATTCTGCTATGATTGTTGACTAATTAGCTAACTTATTAGTAACTGTTAATTATTTTTTCTTTTCAACAAGAAACTATAATCGAGAATTGAATTGAATTAAAAGTAGAGCCAGGCGGTTGTTTCAAGATTTCAAACCTTGAAAAAAGTATATCTACCACACCACACAATAACAAGAATAGATTTAAAAAAAAAAGGAAAATATAAATTGAAAGTAAAAAAAGATAAATAAAGCAAGTAAAAGTTGTAAATAAAGATAAATTGAATAAAATGTAGAAAAAAATTGCATGGGATTAAATATCTTTTCAAGTAGTTGAATGATCTATTTATATTGGTACAATATTTAAGTTCTATTTAAACCTCAAATTCTACTCCTATATAGATTCTTTATATTAGATGTGATAACTTATTTTTTAACCCCCATTTCTAACATATTTTCAAAATAATAAATTAAAAATAATAATAATAAAGACATGAGGGAGTGAAACGATAAATAAGAAAGAAAAAAGAGGCTAAAATGACAATGAATCAAATAATATAATGAAAGATCATGCATATAAGGTAATAATAAATAAATAGAAGAATTAAGCAAAATTGAAAAATTATAAAGAGATCCTAGTTCAAGCAATCAATAATATAAAGATTTAATATTATTTTTTCAATTTAGATTTTTTCTGTTTTTAAAGGAGTCCAATATAAATAAAAGATACCATATAGAGAAAAAGACGACAAAAAAAAAAAACTAGCACCTTTTCACCAATAAAAAAAAAGAAGAAAAATTCCCTATAAACATAAAAAAAAACCTTGTTGATTAAAAAATAAAAACCTTGAATATCTCCTTTATTATCTTCTCACAATAAATGTTATTGACACTACTGCACCCTAACGCTGACTAAGCCATATCAAGCTACCACCTTCTATTTTTCTCTTCATCACAATGCTGATAAATATCTCCTCTCATTCTTAGCCACAAACATTATAATCATTTTTTTTCTCCTAATCATTACCAACATTTTTTTCTCCTAATCAAAACTTGACTACCTTGCTAGCCACCACACTAAATGAGTGATATAATAATAATATCCCCTCCTTCTCGCTCCTGAATCAACTCGATCACAACATATTAATTTATTAAGTCACTTGACCCTATATCATCAGCGAGTGAGAAGACACACCGCAACCTAGATCACCTATCCATGTATAAGACCCATGCATCATTATTAATGATCCAACTTACAGGAGCTTCCAATCGACTCTAGTTGTTTTAGTTTATTTTGATTGATTATATATATATATATATATATATATATATATATATATATATATATATATATATTATGAATTTGGGCTTGGCTTGATTGATGTGTGAATTTGTTCTTTTTGTTGTTTTTTTGTTAATTTAGGTATGTTGTCTAATTTACTTTTTTCATAACTGAAAGTCGGCCTAAAAGTTGTAAATCCTTATTAAGATTCTCCTCGAATATTACATTAAGGGTAAATGATTTTCATATTGTAAGTATTAATGTAGCATATATATTTTTGTTTGTTTTTCTTTTTGTGTGATTTATGTTTTTTTTTTTTGTAAAATTGATTTGGGAATTGTAAATCTTAATTAGGTTGTTTTTTTAATATCCTTATTAGATTTCTCCTCGAATATCACATTAAAGGTAAATGATTTTCATATTGTAAGTATTAATATAGCATGTATATTTTTGTTTGTTTTCCTTTTTGTGTGATTTATGTTTTTTTTGTAAAATCGATTTGGGAATTGTAAATCTTAATGAGGTTGTTTTTTTTTTTTTGGATATCGCATTAAGGGTAAGTGAATTTGTGCATGTAAATATCTATGTCAATGTTTTTTATTTGGTATTCTTTTTTTTTGTATTTTTTTTTCTTATAACTTAAAATTAGCCCAATAAATGTAAATCCTAATTAGGTTATTACTCGGATATTGCATGGTAAATGGGTTAATGTGATGTTTGTGAATCTCATTTTGTATTTCCCTCGTTTAATAAATAAAGTGATTTTGGATTGAATCGACACAGTCTTATATAGCAAATGGTGGCCTTCAAGCTTATTTTGAATATAATTAAAGAAAACACTAAAGCCCAAGCTCAATTAATAAGTTTGACCATGACACAAGAAAATAGGCCAAAGCCTAATGAACCATGAACATCCACTTAGGTCCAAGATCCGTGTTCAAGAAGTGAGGATTAAGCCTTGTTAAGAGGCCCAAGTCTCAAATTACTACTCTAAACCTTATTAGTCTCATATCTTCAATAACTAAAACATGTATACTAGTTTAGTTAAATATTAGCATGCATGCACAATAAGTACTTTTTATCATTAAAAATAAATATAAAGTAGCTTACCTTAAATATGATATTTTAGGATGATTTTAATCTCTCTTTTTTTTAGCATAATTAACCTTTTATCTACAAAAATTTAAAGATTAGTTAGAGTTCTTAGTTACCATTAAATTATACGGTGATTTCTTTTTTCTAGTTTTACCCTTGTTACATATAGTTCACAGAGATGCCTCATGCGATATAACTGCAACTCTGTCGAGAATTCTTTTTAGGATTAAGCTTTGTTTGCTTGATTTTATGATAATATATGTTGTTGTGCTTTGATTCATGCTTTGAATGTCTTTGTTATGATTATTTATCTAAATTAATCATTTTATACTTATTGTTTGATTTTATGTAAATGTTTTTGTGTACTTGTATTTCATACGCCCTATGCTTTGATCTGGGTTAGATATGGAGTTATGTTCATGCATCCAAAACACTTTTCTTTTCCACACACATTTTTTTTTTGTTACACTAGGAAACTAGTGATGTTCCAATAAGTTATTGACTTAGGCAACACTCGTGAAACCATCAAATTCTTATAGATAGACTATTTGATCGCAATCGGTAAACTAAAAAAGCTTGGTTCTGATCAATACTCTTTCACCTTGTAGGTCTCGATTCAACCTATTAAAGTCTATTAATGAGCAATGAGGGACCTTTTTTGAAGCAATTTAGTTAGTCAACCTACCCATAATGACTAGAACTTTCTCTTAGGGTTTCTCTCTATATTGTTATATTCAATCAAAAAAAAAAATTTCCATGTGAACATTTATTTTATGTAGGTTATTTTATAATTTTTTTTTAAAGAAACAAACAGAAATAATATTTCAAAATTTCAGTCGTCCCAAATTCATAGAGAATTAAAAGAAATCTCTTTTAAAGTAAAACTACTAGAAGAATATAGAACAAATAAAAAACAAGATAGTTAAAATTACTAGCTTGCTTGAACAAACCCTTCAAACTAGGTCATCTTAGAAAAGGTCCTCCAATAAAAATAATACTATAGAAATGTGCACTTTATAACACATCCCTATGACTCCTGAAAATTAAGACATATCACATGGAACATGAAAGTTTGAGTAGTATTGTCTTGACCTAGTTTATATGGAAACAAAATTAAGAAATGGACAAATCTCGCTAATATAAGTTTAACATGTAATTTGCCTGAAACAAGTTTGTCTTTCAAAGTATGAAGAAAGGAAATAATAAGTTAATCAAGGAATACACTCTAAGATGGTGTTGAATGAAAACATGAATTCACCCTTCTCTATTAGAAAAAGAGATTATATCTAATTTTGTTAACTCATTTAAATTTCTATACTTTGAATGCTTGATTGGTAATTTGTTAGCCCATTTCATGGATGTAGTGACTATAATAATAATATAAAAAAAAGTTTGAGCAAAGCTTGAAATTAGATAGGATAAAAAATTTATCAGTAAAGATTGACATCAAGTTGAATGATGTATAAAACAAATATCCCTCAAATTAGGAATCTTGACTATAAACACTTTAATTTATCCTTTTAATATCTCATCTGGGAAACTCAAGCATCGTTTAGTATGTAGCATTGTCAGTTTCTCAAGTGCCATTATCTAAGATTGATATACCTCTTTCCTTGACTAACTCGGTTGAAATAAAAAAAATTGATCACTCAATTGATGCTCGGTTTGGCAAAATTGAATGAAATTTTATTGATATAAAATAATTAGAGTAATTGGGATCGAGTTTGAATAATAAAAAAATATACAAGCTCTTTTTTCTTTCTAGAATAAAGGATTAAGTTGCACAGGTAAGGGAAATGTTCAACTCAATATTTTCTAGTCACTCAATATTTTTTTTCAATTTGATCATTTCATATTGAGTTTATTTGGGATTGGACTTAACTATGTTTTTTGGTTGCTTAGATATGGAGATCCTGCAATGTCGAGTAAAAATTTTGATCGACGGTTGATGCTTAATTTTCTAAAATTAAATTAAATTTTACTAATTTTAAAAAATTAAAGCTTGAGAGACCAAATTTGAAAAAAAACTATATATGGGACTTGATCCAATAGATAGTGGCAAAATGGTTAACGCATGCATTACAAATGCTAGCACATAATCCATTGAGCTTTGACAGTGTGTGCAACTTTCTCCGGTGTCAAAACACCTCTTTCCTTGGTAGTGTTGGAAATGACTTATCGAGGCCTTTCGAGCGGCACGTCACGTGTAATCAATGGAGGTGCATGACGACCCTTTTTTCTTCTTTTTTTCTCCTCTATTTTGTCTCTTTTATCCTTGGTTTTTGCATGCATTCTCTCCAAAATAGAAAAGGTCCTGTCATTTTATTTTAAGTCAAATTTAGTTATTTTTTTTATTGCTATTTGTTTTGTTTTAGATCTCCTTTGTAATTGAATTTGTCTTTAATTTCATCTCTAATCATCGAGTTGATTGAGAATTAGATTTTGTGATTTTTTCTGATTTGTCTTCTATAGGGTAACCCTAATTTTAAGACACGAGTCATTCTTTTGATTGATATTTGTTTTATTTTGGATCTTTTTTAATTAAATTTGTATTCATTTTCATCCCTTATCATTAAGTTGATTAAGAATTGGATTTTGTTATTTTTTTTCTAGTTTGCCTTCTATAAGGTAACCCTGGTTTTAAGACATAAGTCATTGGTTTGGAAGGTTAATCCGGGTTATCTTTAGTCTTTTTTAGGTTCTTTTTTAAAATTGATTTTTTTCAATTTTATCCTTTAACATTGAGTTGGTTGAGGATTGGGCTTCATAATTTTTTCACTTTTTTTTTGTTATTTTAGTCTCATGACTTGGGTTATAGTTTTAGCGGTTTAACCCGAGTTAATTCGGGATTTTTTTTCATAACTTTTTTTTATATTGAATTTTTTTTTAAGTTTCTCCCTTTAACAATGGGTTGGTTTGGGAATTGAGTTTCGTATTTTTTATATTTTTTATAGTGTTATCTCAATCTTATAACTCAAGTTAACTTGGGTTTTTTTTGTCCTTTTTTAAATTGATTTTTTTTAAATTTTTTTCTTCAATATTGGTTTGAAGAAAATTGAGCTTCAAATTATTTTTTATTTTACTTTTTATGGAGTTATCTCATTCTTATGACCTAAATTGTGTGTTTGGCAATTTAACATGGGTTAACTTGGATTGTTATTTTTTTTATTTTTTTTAAATCAAATATTTTGTTCTCATTATGCCCTTCAACATTTTGTTGACTAGCTGCTTTTTTATTCTTAAATGACTTAAAATGTGTTTTGGATGTTATTTTATTAAATTTTGTTTAATGTTTTTCTTAGTTATCAAGTAAGATTGTAGGGACCTTTTTAGAATATTGATAATATATATTTTTATAATATTGACAGGTGTTAATTTTGTGCAGGTAATCATTGTCAATTTGTTTTGTTTAGTTTGGTTAATTAATTGTTGTTGTCTTTTTTCAATCATGTTATTAAATTAACCAAGTTTATCGAACCAATTGAGTTTATGACTCAAGTTTTTGATTTTTCTTATTTCTTTAAAATATGTTTGTAGCACTTAACTATTTTTTCTATATGTTACAAAAAAAAAATTAATCCAACTCATAACACAACGCAGGCCACCAATCTAATATAAGCTATTTTGCTTGCCACTATGCCTAACTACAACCAATCCAAAGAGGTCCATGAACAAATATAAATGCAATATGATTGTATATCTAAGTAATTAATCACCCTAAACTTAATTTATTCTTGAATATCCTGATCTTAATAATTAATTTTGTTTTTAATCTTTTAGAATTCCAAGTATATCCCTTGAAATGAGAATATGATCTAGCAAAATAGAACACAAAACAAAATGTTCTTAAAAATTAATAATTTGTTTCATCAAAATAAGCATATTTGAAATCCTAGGCCAACACATTTTGAGGCAACGTGGTGATGTTATGCTAGGAGAGGTGCTTAAAGATATAGGTTTAGACATTGATTAAGTAGTATGCTTACTTAAGTTTTGTGAGCATCCCACTAATTTGAATATTTTTTAGCATTGCGTGATGAATAAAAATATCCATTTGTTATGGCACTTATTGGGTGACAATGAGGTGATTTAATTGTAGTTGGAAATTAAGTATTTCTATTCAAGACTATGAGCTTTGTGTTGTAGATTTTGGATTTGTGATGTTTGAGTGTGTATGATATTGATGAAACTTGTATGGTTGTATTATGTGATAATAGAACTAATAAATTATGCTACATAAATTGTGGTCATTCATACCACTAGAAATGGTGGTATTATGTGATAATAGACCTAATTAATAAATTATGCTACATAAATTGTGTGGTTACCACACGTACACACCAACCACAATAAAACCAAGTGATTTGCGTTCTTCTCTGGTTTCTATCAAACGTTATATAGCCATCTCCGGTATAGAACTCTTAGAGCCTTTTGTAGTGAGCCTCTAGGGAAGTTGATATGGCGACAGCAGAAGAAGCTTTGATTAAGAAATCAGGAGATATATACAGATCTATCTTGCATGACGACGCTGAGAATACCACGCAGTGGAGGCATGGTGGTCCTCCCGTATATGATTCCGTAAACCAGCTCTTCGAAGAAGGCCGGACCAAGGTTCTCGACCCTTTCTCTTCCTCTCCTTTGTGCTTATACATGTCTAAATTATGTGTTCGTGTGTGTCAGGATTTCTTCTTCTTTTTCTTTCTTGTTTTGTCTCTCAAACTCTTTGCTTGTTAACATGGTTTGTAGGAATGGCCAAAAGGATCTCTAGAAGAAGTAGTGCAAAATGCTATAAAGTCTTGGGAAATGGAACTCTCACACAAGACTCGTTTACAGGACTTCAAGACCATTAATCCTGACAAATTCAAGCTCATTGTTAATGGTACTGTGCCAAACTTGAAACCCGATTTTCTTTTCTACTCTTTGTTCTTATTTGATTTAATTAAACCAGATTAATGTTACAGAGATTAAGGACAGGATTATCAATTATGGGAAGCTTCCTTGAACCTCACCTGTAAGTACTCTGATGAATATTTGGTTGTGTGACAGGAAGAGAGGGTTTATCAGGAGAAGAAACGCTTAGGCTTGGGAGCTACAATGCTTTATTGAAAAACTCTCTACCGAAGGAATTTCAGTACTACAAAGCAGATGAAGAAACCTTTGAATCATCCCATGATGCCTTTCGATCTGCCTTCCCTCGAGGATTCGCATGGGAAGTGCTGAATGTATATTCAGGACCTCCTGTGATTTCTTTCAAATTCAGGCATTGGGGTTTCTTTGAAGGACCTTTCAAAGGCCATGCTCCTACTGGAGAGAAGGTTGAGTTCCATGGCCTCGGAGTCCTCAAGGTATGCTTTAAAAAGAATTCCCCACACCAATAAGAACTTGTAGAAGGTGCCGGTAAAAAATCCAAGCTATTCTTTTCATCTAATTTAGAGAAGGGGGAAAAAAGCACAACCACTTAGCATGCTAAAAATATCAAAAAGTAAAAAAGAAAATCTGGAAAATGCATCAATTTTCACCCTTTATGGATCTTATTCAGTGTTTTTTTCAAAAAGGACAGACTCCAAATTATCCACGTAGCCTCTTTAAAGTTAGCCTTTCAAACGTGTTTCTATAGTTAATTTAGTATTGTGATAGCTTTTTAAAATATTATTTATTTAGAAATATATTAAAATAATATTTTTTTAAAAAAATATTATTTTTAATATTATTATATTGAAATAATCTAAAGTAAAAAAAAATAAAGTAAAAATAATAATAATAATAATAAACAGTGTCGTTATCATACAATTCTTCTGGATATTATCCACTAGCATTCCTACTTCCCTGCTTGATATGATTTGATAAAGCCTTTTTATCAAGAAATCACACCTGGCAGCCATTAATGGTATGAGCTGTAGTGCGTTCGTCAAGAAATCCTGGGCCCAAAAGCCATTATTGTTTTTTTTCTGGTTCAGAAAAAATTGCCAATGGACTTGAAAACTCCGAATTTCTACTAACATGAAAAGAAAAAAGGGACAGCCCAATACATAAAATGAAATTACAGAGTGGAACATCTTCATTGATTAAACAAATAAATTAAAATGATTCCCTACGACAGAAGTAGAGTGGCTTGTGACTTTTTTATGGGTTCCCAGATAGATGAATCTCAAAGGGCAGAAGATGTGGAGATTTACTATGACCCAGCTGAGTTATTTGGAGGGCTCCTGAAAGGACCGCTGATCTCACCATCCCAATCAGAATCAGAAGATAACACTGTCAACGTCGCAGCAGCAACACATGGCTGTCCGTTTTCCAAATAAATGTAAATGGGCATGTGTTCTCGCTAATGCTTGTGTTTTGTCACGTCTG
>Ga0325402_1003631_pt1 | contig 14013 bp, 7 predicted proteins | sample PopdelMetagenome_22_FD_207212 | JGI IMG/M metagenome (GOLD analysis project Ga0325402, IMG submission 207212) | Populus deltoides microbial communities from Bellville, Georgia, United States - Xylem-PdKOR-R3 | ecosystem: Host-associated > Plants > Phyllosphere > Stem > Wood/Secondary xylem... | reverse complement strand
ATGTGAGGGGTAGAGATGTAATCTCGTAATAGTAAAATAATATTATTCTACTATTTGTGCCATCGCATCTTATTAATAGAAGCATGGATTGTTTGTTTGTAATTAATAGGATGTGATGAGTATCATAATCACTAGCCCATGCCCAGAGTGAGGTTACTTTTTCGCTATACGCTGAACCTAGGTGCATGTGGGTTCAACTTGCACGCTAAACCCAAGAGGAGTTGGGTTCGGCTATAGGCTGAACCCAAGAAGAGATGGGTTCAGCTGTACGCTGAACCCATGTGTTGTTGGGTTCAGCTGTAGGTTGAACCCAAGAGGAGTTGGGTTCAGCTATGCGTTGAACCTACGTATATTTGGGTTCAGCTTGCATACAAAACCCAAGAGGAGTTGGGTTCAGCTATGCGTTGAACCTACGTATATTTGGGTTTAGCTTGTATGTGGAACCTAAGTGTGGTTGGGTTCAGCTGTAAAGCTTACAGCTGAACCCAAGAGGAGTTGGGTTCAATTGACACTAAACCCAGGTGTATTTGGGTTCAACTCGTATGTTGAACCCAAGTGTGGTTGGGTTCAGTTGTATGTTGAATCCATGTGTATATGGGTTTAGCTTGTATGCTAAATCCAAGTGTGGTTGGGTTCAGCTTTAGACTAAACCCAAAAGGAGTTGGGCACAGAGACGTCATGACCCGACTTGGAGTTGGGCGCGAATGTATCGTAGCCCAACTTGGAGTTTGAGTGTGCAGAAAACATAACCCCATTTTGGGTTATGACGTTCGTGTGATGACCTTTAAATGAGGGGTTTTTACAAAACCATCAATTTCAATGTTATCTTTTCACTACTTATTTTATTATTATTATTGCCACAATAAAGCTATTACCCCACTTACTCTTAGCTTGTGATATAGTTTTTTTTATTACTGCAATGAATTTTATGCAACAAAATTGCCCCACTCGATCATCTTTACTCATCTTTTTTATTAACCATCATAACCCCTTTGTGCAAAATTATTATCATGACCTTTACAAACTTGACCAATGATTGAATATTTATTGAAAATCATTTTTCAAGAAAATCATCTCTTATTTGTTTTTAGGACCAAGACGTATATTCCAATGATTATTTTCATGTAGGTTTAATTATTGAAATGAAGTCATTGAGATGTAAATTTTAAAGTATTTTTATCAAATAAAATTTAGAATTCCTAGTAAAAAACCAAAACATATCATTAAGATGTAATGACATCGTTTTTGGATGTTTTGTTGGCAATGTCAAGATAATAAGGAGATGATATATAAAGTATAAGTTCTTAAATGTGAGAAATAATATGTTATTACAGTTAGACTTTAGGAGGTTTAAGGCCTATTTATAATTAAAAAAAAACTTTTAGAGTATAAATGTGTGTGTTGAAAAAAGGTTGTGGAAAAAAAAATATAAGTTCATTTTTGAAAGATAAATTATATCTACATTCTAAAAGAACTAGAGTTTCTTATCTTATGGTGCTTTACTACTCATATAAATAGTGAAGCACTTAAATGTATATAGCTTAGTTAGTTCGCATGCATGGGGCTACTGATGTTGCGGGTTCAAGCACACTGGTGGGTGCAAATATTTTCTCAATTATGATAAATGATAGGTTGTTTATCACTTTTTTCTATAAAAAAATATAAAGGGTACATAACATAATTAAAAAAAATGAAGCAGGGCCAACACATAAGCTTTGCTCTAGGCATGCAAGCCTAGCCTGGCCTTGAGGCCCTTATGCCCGTGACCTTTTATTGTGGGTCAAGAGCTACGCCTAACCTTTTTTTTATGGCACTTCGATAAAAAATTTACCAGATTCGCTTCATTTTTTTATGATTTTAAAATATTATTATAAGTTTTTATTGAATTTTAATAATATTGTTTTAATTTTTATGTATATGATATAAAAATAATAGTATTAATAATAAATTGTTCATGAAAATTCTATTGAAATTTTTTTTTTAATATTGCAATAGAATTTGAACATGATTTTATCATATTTGTGATTTTTTTAGCTTTCAATTACACATAAAATAACATAATCATAAAATGTTTTTTTTTATATAGAAAACATGATTCCATTTAAAAACTTTTTGTTTGCAAAAATAAATAATCCCAAAGAATTTCCTTATACCTAAATATTTTTTCACGTTTTAAAAATTAAAATTTTTAGGCCTCCGCAATGTAAAGCTCAGCATACAAACTAATTATCTCTAAATTATATGATAATTTTTTTAAATCAATAAATTCATTTTTAAAGTTTAATTTTATTAAAAGTTCATCATCAGTTGTTTTACCTATATTGCCAGTCATTATCCAAAAAACTAAAAGAGCTTAAAAAAACATTGTGCTTCAAGACACTTAACATTGTGAAATGGAACAATGGATTCATATTTTTTTTTCTTCTATAAAAAAAACAATGGCTTTGTTGATGAGGATAAAGTCATTTTTTTTTTCCAAATGATCCAATTATCATTACCAAATTAATTAGGTTAGTTTGGTCTTTTTATTTTTTTAGTATAGTAAAATTACTTTATTATCCTTAAAAACAAAATAAAAAAAAAACACTAAACTAATAGCTAGGGCTCATTCTTTTCTATTTTTTTAGCGCATTAAAATGACATACTTACCTTAATATAGAAAATCAATAAATTGATGTGCAAAGGTTTTTTTTTTTTTGTCTTTTTTCCTTGTTTTTATCTTTTTTATATATAATTATCAAATTGAAAAAGAGATAATTTGACATTTTAGTAAATATAAATATTATTTTAAATACACCATCAAGGAGACATTCATGTCATTTGAGCCTTCTAGGGCATCATTTGACTTATCTCGGTGACCCATTCTTCACAGGACGATGCATGTGGCAAAAAAACAATCAGTTTGGCTTTAGAAGTTTTTTATTTTTTATTTTTCTTCTTTTATCTCCCCCCTCAGTTTTTGCACTTGCCCTTGTAATTTTTAAAAGCAACTCTTCAATTTGTTTTCCTTTAAATTTGGTATATGTTCTTTTGATCACTATTTATTTTATTTGAAATAATTTATTAAATTCAAATTTCTTTTTTATTTCATCCTTCCTTTTATCATATTTGTTTTTATAATTTTGTCCCTCATTATCTTATTTCATTTTATTTTTATATCAGATTTAATCCTTATTTTTTATTGCTATTTTCTTTTGTTTTATATCCTTTTCATGATTTATTTTATTTTTTAATCTCATCCCTTATTGTTTTATTTCATTTAATCTTTATATCAGATTTTGTCCTTATTTTTTATTGTTATTGTTTTTTTAATTTTAGATAATTAAGAATTTTACTTCATGATTTTTCAGGTTTGCTTACTATAAGGTAACTAGGTCTCATAACCGAAGTCATGGGTTTCGAAAATTAGCCCGATTCGACTTTGGTCTTTTTTAATTTTTTTTTAAATTGATTGTTTTTTCAATTTCACTCTTTAAACATAGTTATCTTGTTCTTGTTGAGATTTCACGGTCACACAAATTAATTACCCTAAGTTAAACAAATAAGATAGTATAGTACAAGAAAGGGGTCGATCTCACAAGAAAGATCTAGTTTAGGTCTTTATGCTATATAATTAGTTGGGGGGGTTTTGAGGTTATCTAGCCTATGCTACGGTAAACAGAAGAAAACAATCAAGTTAAATTAAATAAATCCAAAACTTTTCAAAAGAAAAACCTTGATCTCAAGTTAACATTCACCTACAGAAATAAAAAATGATTACTAAAACGATACGTCAATTTGTATTTTGAATATCTATCTTTTCTTAAAATTAGTTAGTTAACCGATTCGCAGTGTAACTAACCCTAACCATTAAACAACTACAGTGTCCGTTCTATAATTTAATTCAATGATAGCCTTAAGAACTAGATAGGTTGATAAATCTAGACAACATAACTATCTGCGGTCTATATTCAATTTAATTGAACGTTTTCCCTAAGTTTAACAACATAGATCCGTCATAATTATTAAACTTAGTTGCTTCACAAATTCAAATATCACAACTCCAGCTTTGATAGCAAACTTAGCAGTAGATTGGTTTAGAATAATAATTTGAAGTATGCTCTAATAATCAAACTAAACAATGATAGGAAATAAGCATAGAAAAACATTCATACTCATCATATAAACTGAAAAGAAAAGACAAAATAGATCTCATAGTTTTTGAAATTCAAAAGTTTCTGTATCCTTTCAACCAAGAAAAAATAATTTAGCCTTGCTTATCTATTGAAAAATTAATGAATAGAACATATGAGAACATAATTTTGGGTATAGGAGAAAAAGGTGGAGTTTTCTTCTTCTTTCTGTCTGCCACCTGCTTTTATTTCTCTCTTTTTTTTATCTGATAGGAAACTCTAATCCCGATAACCCTCCAATCTGTTTGTTTTCTCCCAAAAAAATATAAAAATAGTACTTTCCAAAGTAAACAATCTACATTTAAGTAAGTTGTATTGTTACTTCACAAAACCTGTCTGCTGACATAATTTATAGGTTGTCTTAGAAATCTCATATCTCTCTCATATGAGATCTTTTTCTGCTGCCATTTAGTAGGCTGATAGGTCTTTGAGTTACGAATCCAAAAAAATTGAGTTTTCATCAAATGGACTTTTCTAACTCAAGATATTCGAGTCGGAATAGACGAAGGTCAAAACTGGCAGAATACAAGATTTGTTTTTGAAGGCTGCGATTTCCATCCTCTTTCTTTTTTATTTTTCTTGCCATATTTATGGATGTTAGCTTTCTAATGCTAGTAGAATCACTTCATTTCAACTTCCACAACTCAATTTCTGGATAAAACATCAATCAGAGGTCAAATCTGCCAATATTCGACATAGGTTGGAGCATGGCTTGAATTTATCTCCAATTTACTTCTTTTCGACTCTCATATCCAAAAATGCCTTCAAAACATAAAACGAAGATTATCAAGGCATTATATACATAAAAAATGAATAAAAAACTAGGTAAATATAGATAAAACTATCGAATAATAGAGTTGCATCAGTTCTCATGTCCCATGTCGCGTATTAGTCGAGTTAACTCGGGTTGACTCAGGTTTTTTTTCTTTAACATTTTTTAATTGATTTTTTCCTATTTTCCATTTTTATTTAGTTTACTTATAAGAGTTGACCTCCATAAGTTTTTTCTTTTACCTTATAATCAGGTCGTGAATTTGTCATGCTAACTAGAGTCAAGTCTTTTTGTCCTTTTTTAAATTGAATTTTTTTTTCAGATTGTCCTTTAGCATTTGATTTGATGGTAATTGAGCTTCTTATTTTTGTTTTTAATTTTCCTCTATATAAAGTGATAAGATCTTTGCAAGGTTTGAACAATCAAATTTGAATTTTAGCGTGATGTTACATGTTGTTCAATTTTACACTATCGAGCATAACTCTTAATTCAATTACTGGATCAAGGGAAAATTTTACCAAGTGTTTCCAGATATATTTTTCTACATGAGTTTATTATTTCAGGTCCATCAAAGTTTTAGAAGGTCTTGTGATATAGGTCAACAAATACAATATGAAATTTGTTATTTGTTGCGTTTTGACTTGTGGACTTTTAAATTTGGAGTAGAATCTTTATTATAATAATGCAAGGATATCCAACACCTAATTTTAGGAGCTTTTCTAGTTCTACAAGGTTCTTTAATGAATAGCAACATAGTTTTTAAGTGTGACAATGATTATTGTAAATGTTCCAAAATCCTTTTCTTATAAGGATTTCTTATTTATCCTATCTACATAAAAAAATATTTCTTATTTATCCTATCTACATAAAAAAAGGGATGATGTTATTTAATGGCAAAATATTTTGGAAGCTTCCATATTCTATAAGGAAACTAAGGGGCATGAACTACTACAAAGATTTCTATGCTTATTTAAAAGAGCTAAAGTTGGTTTTGAGTTGATTTTTTAATGTATAGTTTTATACTAACAAGCATAATTTTCAATTTAACAGTTTGATCGAGCTGAAATTTTATTAGATGTTTCCAGAGGTTTTTTTTATATATATATATATATGATTAAAATTTTAGGTCAATCAAACATCAGGAAGAACTTGAAATAACATTTAGAAGCTACTGTGTGGAATTTGTATTAGTTTCCTAGTTGATTTAAGACCTTTTTTTTAATCTATTTTTTTTATAACTTTTTATTATTCTTCTAGAATTGTTTAAGATATTTTTTTCACATGTTATAAATAGAGTTATTTGGCTTGTACTTAAGTTTCTTTACAGCCATAAATTATAAATAAAATTATTGTTTTGCTTGTAGCAACATATTTTTCTTTTTGTTTAAACAAAGAACAATCAAACTTATAACAATATAATTAATTTTGTGACGTTCTCCCTTACATTTCTCTTTCGTGATTTGGTAATCATTGAGTGAAGGTTCATCCTAATAGTGCCGATTCCTTGGATTACATATTCATTTTACACACTTTTTATCAAACATGATTATTTGGTTTTCTAGGATTTATCTTACTTGCGTGTGGGTTACATAACAATATGATCACGAGATTCACATCATAATATTATCCTATTTTTATTTATTTTTTACTTTGTTATTAAATAATATCTTTGAGATATTTTAATAATATTGAAATGATATTTTTTTATAATATTAACAAGTACCTAATTTTTTCATTAGTCATTAGTATTTGTTTTTTATTTTTTTATTATAACTTTATTTTTATAATAATATTATTAAATTAATTGATTTTATTCAAATTATTTAAATTAATAACTTGAATTTGATTGAACTTATTTAAATCAATAACTATTTTTTTTTGTCATCACTTGTATATTTTTCTTACGCTTGGAAAAATTTAAAATTTAACGTAGGGTGGACAACCCATCCAAAATTATAGGTGCAACAAAAATATTAGCGGTGCAAATGCAAAAGTGAAAACCGTGGCTGAATTATGTGAATACTTGTCCAAATCCAATCAAACAAGCAATACTTGATTTATTTTATTTATTCAATCTCATCCACAACTGTGTCTCTCCTCCCTGTCTATTAGCTGACCAATTTTCACGCACTCTCTCCTCTCAGTGATCCACGAAAGATACAATAGAACCTGGGTTTGATGGGCCTCAACTTTTCTCTTCTTCCTCCTCCTCTTCTCCATCAATGGCCATATCTGTCTTCATCTCTGCACCTATAAACAACATTGTTCATCCTCTGCTTCTTCTGATTCTCCGCAAATTACCCATTACAGCTTTTCACCTTCTCCTTATTCTCCTCCATTCCCTCTTATAGCCCCTTCACTCTTCTTACCGCTATTTTTCTCTGCTTTTAAAAAACGAAAAAGAATTTGATCAATGGCATCTGTGTTTCTTTATCATGTGGTGGGAGATCTGACGGTGGGGAAGCCAGATATGGTGGAATTCTACGAGACAGAGACGGTAGAATCTGCGATTCGGGCGATTGGAGAGTCGACAGAGTGTGGGATTCCAGTTTGGAAGAGGAAATCTCATGTGAGCATGATTGAGACCAGTGAAACGAGACAACAAAGGTTTGTTGGTATCCTTAATTCTCTTGACATTGTGGCTTTTTTGGCTTCAACTGAGTGCTTGGAGGACCAGGATAAGGCCATCAAGACTTCGGTCTCACAGGTTGTTGTTCCTAACGCTTCGCTTCTCAAACAGGTTGATCCTGCTACAAGGTCAGTAGCTTTTAATCTAATTTCTTTTAACACTACTCAGTATTATTATATTCTCATCGATTTGTGGTATCTGAGATTCTGTATCTCAATTTCTTGGATTTGTTATTCAGCTCTATTTATGGTTCTCTTGAATGTTTTCAAATGACTCTTGATGGTAATCATAATGGTGGAAATTTGAACTTCACTACAAAAAATGTGTTCCCGAGGAACTAAAGGATGTGCAATTTCATTGGGAGTTTGCCTTAATCCCATGGGATGTACTGCATTTCTCAATCATTTTCTTTATCTCGATGCCCCAGAGTGTCGACATGGGATTCAATAGAAGGTTTGTTCTCATTGACCAAGTTATTAAATATGGTCGTTGGTTAGCTGGTTACACCTTTCCCTTTGTAATCTGTCATCGAATGCCTTGTTAATGGATGGTGTGATCCAAATACCTCTTTCCTTGACTGTGTCAAGTGAGGGTGTAGAGAAGGAGGAAAAGGTGAGATTGGTGGGGATTTTCAAGTTGAGGAAGAAGGATGCAGGAACATTGGCTTAATCTTGTATTTATTAAGAATTGTAGTTTTGTAATATTATTAAATGGTGGAGAAAATTGGTTTCTTCATTCTTGGGTGACTTGCATTGTCACATGCAATAATGGGAGGATGAAAGAAATGGGAAGAAATGAGTAATTTTTTTAATGCAAAAATTGAAAGTTTTTCTAAAAAATTTAGAATTTGATCTTTTTAGGTATATATTTATTTTTTCCTTTTTAGATAGATTTGGTGCTCACATAATCTTTTCCCATATAAATAATCTTCATATTTGTACATGTTCTATCTGACACCAACTTTGGGTTATTTTTGTTGTCATTCTCTCTGTGTATTTGTGTGTGTGTGTGTGTGTTTTTTTTTTTTTTTGAGAAATCTTAAGGGATTTCTCATTTTGTTCTTCCTCGCAAATGTTATCTATGTACAAGAGAATAGAGTTTATATAGTGTGAGATTGTTAAATAATGTCATGTGATCTGATGTGGCACAAATTACAGCAATTTATGATGCATTCCTGAGAAATATACATTATCAGGAAATGATTTTTTGGTGCTTGTGGTAGATTGATAGATGCTTTGGAAATGATGAAGCAAGGTGTAAGGCGCCTTCTTGTTCCAAAAAGCATGGTATGGAAAGGTATGAGCAAGCGATTCTCTTTTCTCTACAATGGTAAGTGGCTCAAGAATGCTGATGCATCCAACAACAGCAGCAATAATAACCTCACCATAAACACCAACCGTCCTTCCTCATCTTCTGGCACTTCCAACCGCAACAAATTTTGCTGTCTCTCTAGAGAAGATGTCATCCGTTTTCTCATTGGATGCCTTGGCGCTCTAGCTCCACTACCTCTTTCATCCATTTCCTCCCTTGGAGTCATTAACCCAAACTACACCTCAGTAGAAGCCTCTCTCCCTGCTTTTGAAGCTACGAAAAAGCTACCTGGAGATCCCAGTGAAGTAGCTGTTGTGGAGCCCATTCCAGATGGCCAGTGTAAGATCATAGGGGAAATATCAGCCTCCAGATTGTGGAAATGTGATTACCTGGCTGCAGCATGGGCTTTAGCCAATCTCTCAGCTGGGCAGTTTGTAATGGGGGTTGAGGATAATGAAGCAGCAAGATCGCTCCTGGATTTTGCAGTCAATTCAGCAGTTGGTGATGAGAGTATAGCTAATGGGATTGGTTCTACGAGGCTGAGGGAATTCAGTAGTAGGAGCATTGGGTTCAATCCAGGTAGCTCAATCAGAATGGGCAGGAGCATGTACAGGGGTCGAAGTGCACCCCTGACATGTAAAATTACAAGCTCGTTGGCCGCGGTGATGGCTCAGATGCTGTCTCACAGGGCAACCCATGTATGGGTGATTGAGGATGACAGTGATGACATTTTAGTTGGGGTGGTAGGTTACGCTGACATCTTAGCTGCGGTAACGAAACATCCTGCATCTGTTACTCTTACTCCTGTGAATCGACCTGAGGGGGGTTTGACAACTGAATTTCAAAATTGATTTGTTCTTAAAGAAATTATTATTTGTATTACACACACACACACACACACACACGTGTGTGTGTGTGTGAGGACATCGCTCTTCAACAATTAATACATTGTACTAGAGATTTAAGCTTGTGGGAATTTATAGGTTCGTTGATGAGTTGTACAATAATGTTGTAAATTCTAGCCTGAACAACGACAGACTAAATATTTTAAAAAATCTGTATAAACTAAATTTTATAATTAATGTACTAAGATTGATTATTTATACAAGTTAATTATTACGAGGGTGATTATATAGAAAAAAGATTTGATAATAGCTTGAAAAATATAAATAGGGAATACGTTAAACAAATTAAGGAAAATTCTAAAAGCGTGATGGTTGTTTCATAAATGAAATGCTTATGATCTGAATAATTCATTTGAATTAATACATACACTATTTATTTTTTCTTTAAAAAACATCATGAGAAATATATATAGTTGAATGAATATGGAAAATATTACTCCATTATTTTAGAAGTACTCACTACTCTCTCTACCCTGTGCTCTATCAGATTTAAAATTGAAATTCAGAGTTATTATATTAAAATTTACATGATTTAAATAATTTGGGAAAAATGAAATTTTATTTAAAAATCATATCAACTGAAATATATCAACTTCAAATGACGAAAATTCACTGTCAAACTCTTTATATATATATATATATACTGTGTTTGGAGAGATTAGCTCACTTAATAGATGAGAGTGTTGTTGCAGGAAGATGGCAACCAGTTCAAGTTGGGAGAAAGGGTCTGAAAATCTCTCGTTTATTTTTCACCGACGACATGATACTAATTTGCCGAGGCATGCTCAGTTCAGATGCAGGAGATTCTTAAATGCCTTTATTTGTCTTGTACGTGAAGCCTCCAGTCAAAAAGTGAGCATTAGTAAGACGATCTAAGATTGTTGATCACCGTCTTGCTAGAAGTATTAGCAAGCAGAGTGGTTTTTCAAAGACTGAGGATCTTGGCCGCTACGTTGGGGTGCCTCTTCTTCACCAAAGATCAGTTGATCATAAGCACACTCAGTGGCGGATGCAGGGGCTGGCAGGGACCCGACCCCTGCAAAAAAATATTTTTTTTATATAAAATAAAAATTTTAATTTTTTTAAAATAATTATTTTCATTTGCCCTTTAATTTTTTTTTTCTCCACTCTTGAGCACATGCATCGGTGGAGACGGGGGTTGGCAGGGTCCGGGCCTTGTAAATAAATGTTTTTCCCAGCCACCCATGGTATAATTTCTTTTAATTTTTTTAAAATAATTCTTTTAATTTGATTTTTTTTCTTGCTTTGCTCATGAGCACACACGTATGGATACATTGAAGATAGAGAGAGTCCAGAAAAGGTTAGCTAGTTGGAAGGGTAACCACCTTTCCCTCGCGGGGAGTGTTCCGCTGTGCCAGTCAATAGTGGCTGCTACCCCTATCTTTTCCATACAGACCACCAAATTGCCCATCCACGTCTGCGAGAAGGTGGATCAGTTGTGCAGGAATTTTATTCGGGGCATACACTCATTCTTTTATCCCCAATTTCTCGATATTTAATTCAATATATATATATATATATATATATAAAAGTTTAGGGAATGAATTGAAAAGAAAAAAAGAAAAAGTGGAGCAAGAAGAGCAGGGATAAAAAAAAAAGAGGGAGGTTATGCAAAAGAGAAATAAATTGTGAAATTAGAAAATTATTGAAAAAGATATAAGAAGATGAAATCTAATTAATTAGGAATTCATGGTTAAGGTGTGGATCGATTTAGTTTTTTCTATTTTATAGAGGATCCTCCACAGTATAAATAGAAGATATTCACAACAAAAGGAGACAATGGAACAACAAAAACACAAAAGAACTAGCCTCCCAAAGTTGTAGGAAGACAACCCAGAAAATTCAGCAACAATAGTAGCCTTCCCTGCCTCCAATCTCTCATCTCCGATGAAGGTGGTTGACACCGCCCATACCATTAGAAAAAGGAAGGAGTTGTGCACATAGCAGAAATATCCATGCACCCCTACCCTGATGGAATATCCATGCACCCCTACCCTGATGGCACGTGATACGAAGCTTCAAAAGTAAACCTGTCATTGGGTATATACAATACAAGTGCCCACTCTTTCTTTTTTAAGGCACGGCTTCTCCTCTTTCCAACCTCTTTGGCCCAGTTCCAACCGACTCCAATGACTAGTAAATGTAAATTTAAATCTCAGATTTATTTATATTTAGAATAATTTGTGATTTATTTGTCGAATTTCAAATTAAAAACGTATATTGATGTTGATATTGTTTTGTAATAACCCACAAAATTCAATAGATAAGATATGCTACTTATTTGTAATAAGTAGGAGATGAGATGATTTTTTTTATTATGTTTTATCGATGCATTACATGATATTATTTATCATTTCAATAATTAGACATAATTAAGTGATTCAATACATCACACATGCATATAATATACGATAGTAATACAAAAGGAAGGATACATATCCATTGCGTTCATAACATGAAGTGCTCATACACACCATAATTTACAACCACAACTTCGAAGGTTGATATCATAAAGTTTTTACAAAATACAAGTTGTCTATTTATACTACTACATAGTTTATTACAAAATACTTATTAAGAAATTACTAAGTGCCATGGTCATGAGACGTCTCTAATATAAACCAAACTCAATGTAAGTGTATAAACATTTCTTATAATATAATTGGATAATAGACATATAATTGTAACTGTGTTACCATTTAAATAGGTAGATTCTCATTAATAACTTCCTACTGAGTCTATTCTTAATATTTTACTTCACATCTTCGTACGATCTCATGTTGTGTTATTTTATTTGAACTATTTTCAACATCAATCGATGACATGCATTATGGTCTAGGAATCCTTGTGTGTCTAGGATCCTTCCATGTATAACTATTCTCTCCTAATTGTGGTCAATTTTTATATGGTTCTTTAAACATTAATTCCAATTGTAATTGACACATTAATTCTCGGCTATCCAACATGGATACCATTAGCTAAAGCTAATCTTATCATTCATTCCAAGTTATTCATTCCCAGTTATCCAACATGGATCCATTCATTCCCAGTTATCCAACATGTATACCATTAGTCAAAGCTAATCTCATCATTCATTCCCGATTATCTAATATGGATACCATTAGTCAAAGCTAATCTCATCATTCATTGCAATTCATAAATAATTTAAACAATTGAATTCGAGTAGCAACATTATGTAATAATTCTTCAAAAATTTAATAAAATTAGATAAATGTGAGAATCACCTATCTATTCCTTCTGTAGTATGTCTTCACTCAGTCAAAGATCTGATTCTGGTTGCACCTTTTGACACATAATGACCATTACTTAGTATATTTTTATCTAGGCATCGTCAAAGATCATTTTCACACACATACATGTACGCACATACATTCATACAAAAATCTCCTGTGTTCATGCATTTGCATAGTAATAATGTTATAATAAGACATTCATTCTCAACTTTATTGAAGGTTATCTATGAAAATTACATCATTATGACACTAAAAATCATCAACGAAAACTAAGTTATTTTGATACTGAAAATAATCAACGAAAACTGAGTGACTCTGACACTAAAAATCATCAATGAAAACTAAGTCATTCTAACATTGAAAATCATCAACGAAAACTGACACTGAAAATCATCAACGAAAACTGAGTTACTTTGACACTAAAAATCTTTAAAGAAAAATACGTCACTTTGACATTTCTTTTCCTAAGTTCATTGTTGCGATGTCGTGGTTGCACAAATTAATTACCCTAGCTTAAAACACACAAGATAGTATAGAGCAAGCAAGGGGTCGATCCCACGAGGAAGGTTTAGTTCAGATTTTTATACTATACGTTATGTAATTGGGGGGGGGTTTGATTTGCAATGATCTTAAACTATGGTGGAAATTAAACTAACAAACAAAATCAATTAAAACTGAAATATATCAAGAAAGCAAACCTTGGTTACAAGCACACATCCACCTACAGAAATCAGAACCGATCCTTGAAACGAAACTTCAGCTTTTATTCTGAATTTTTATCTTTTATTAACATTGGTTAATTAAAGGATCCGCTGTATAACCAACCCTAACCAACAAATAATCACAGTGTCCGCACTAATGATTTAATCCAATGGCAGCCTTAAGATCTAGATAAATTCATTAATCTTAACAACCAAGTTGTCAGCTTGTGTTGCTTTGATCGAATGTT
>Ga0325402_1003629_pt1 | contig 14015 bp, 10 predicted proteins | sample PopdelMetagenome_22_FD_207212 | JGI IMG/M metagenome (GOLD analysis project Ga0325402, IMG submission 207212) | Populus deltoides microbial communities from Bellville, Georgia, United States - Xylem-PdKOR-R3 | ecosystem: Host-associated > Plants > Phyllosphere > Stem > Wood/Secondary xylem... | reverse complement strand
GACCAATTATCTCCATCTTTACTATCATTCTCCTACTTTTCATTTTTTATTATGCTACTTTTCATTTTTTATTATGCTGGCATCCATCTTATTTGAGTAATAATACTACTATTATACAAGGCTTTTCTGCCTATTTTTAAAGTACAGAATTATATTATTTGAGTAATTATACTACTATTATACAAGGCTTTTCCCTCTATTTTTAAAGTATGAAATTATATTAAAAGTCACACATAGTAACATGAATACTTTAAAAATTTCTCATCCATAACGTTGCACTTTATAATATTTATTTCCACCAACATTCACAACAGACATACATATTGAATTATTAAAACAAACATTAATAAAAATAAAAGTGTTACATATTTATAGTAAATAGTTATACTTACTAAAATATTACATGTTCACATTAAATTAAACGACATCGAACTAAACAATGCAATAACACAACATTCAAAAAAAAAATCTGTCTTGGAACAACAACTAATCTCTTAAATTACAATCCGAATAAAAATAAATACAAGCAACCTAACAGTTCAATAACTCATATAGAAATCCATAACTACAACATTTAAATAAAGATACAAAGCAATTAAAAACAACATAAATTGATATGCCCACATCTCACAACTTCAAATGTCATGATTTTATAATGAATGAAACTAACTTCTGCAAATGAAAACTATTCTTTTCAAAATTATCAGCTCATTATTTTGCAAATATAAACATGTAAAAATAAATTATCAAACATGTCAAATAACATAACACATTATATTTAGCTAGCACTTTGATGTAGTTAATAAATTAACGCTTTAGAAAATAAAATCATACAATGTCAGCTAAGCACGATTACTTCGTGCATACATTCGCTTCAACCATTTCAACTTCTCTTCAAGACCACCCATACTAGACCACATTTCTCTTTTCCTTCTTAAACTCAGATACTCCGTAGCAAAGTCATAAAAATCATCATCAATTGAAACTCCAGGAATTGAGTGAAGCTCAGCCATCACCTCGGGAATACTACAGCCTTGCCGATCCATATGCAAAGAAGTGAAATCACTCCTAGTAGACATAATCTCAAGTAGTTGATCCAACATTGACAGCAGCTGAACACCAATTCCAAATATCTTCTTCTTTCTACCTCGAACCTCAGAATGATCTCTTTCTTTTCTTTTGCCATTACTCTTTGAGTTGCTGCTGCTCGACATATTCACCCCGCCAACCATTTGAGACAAATCATTCTCCAAATTTAAAATCCCATCCTCCTCCGAATCACCACTTCCTTCATCCAAATCAACACCGTCAATGTTGACATTGCTTATGTCAAGATCGACATCGTTGCCACCAAGTACTCCTGACGATGGAGCCCACACACTCTCCAGTAGCAACAATGTTGGAATACATTCTGTCAAATTTAATCTTCTAAGACGGTTCAATACCAGAATATCTAAATTTTTTGGCTCCTCTAATTTCCTACATAAAAGAAACAAAGATAATTAATGCAACATCATGTATTAAAATTTTTTATGAAATCTAACAACAGCAAATGAAATTGTTATGATCATAAGGAATTAACCTGAATTTTTATTTTCCACAACTCATCACTAGCTAAAATTGTTTCTAATTCGCTACTCCAACCCACACTAGTTTCAGAAATCAACTTTCTCCATATCCTCCAATCCTTTTTGCATCCATCCCATTTGTTTTTCAGTTGTGTTTTAATGAATGCATGGCCAGTTTGTTCTTTGAATGATATCATAAGAATTTTCATCCCGTTTTATCAAAATGAGTATTAGGTCTCATTCCTATATTAATGGCCTTAATGCACAGGTCACAAAATGTATGCAACATTTCCTTTGCCCAAGCAGTCTTGTCCATAGATTCAAGACCTTCCATTATATCTTTTAAAACTTTTAACAAAAGAAAACAAGCAATGATATCATGTAATGATATCATGTTTACACGCCTAAAATCAGCATCAACACAAATACAAAATACTTAATATAAATAATAAGAAAAACTGGAAAGTATAAAATGCATTGTGTGGAACACTTTAGTTTATTGAATATTTTTAACAAAGCACACTTTAATAACCCTTCTTTAAAGAAAACTGAAAGCATGAGATGCTGATACAATGTAGTTTTAATAATTTGTAAGACAAAACAAAAAAAAAAACAGCAAGTTGAGAAGGGTAATTATAAAGATGACTATAGGCATGTCACATGCTTGCTTACTGTAAAAATCAACAGTGAATTTTAATTTGTTCTTTCCCTGGCTTTCTATTTGTTAGGGTTATTACTGGAGCAACAATTGTTCCAGTTAATTTTTTGAAAGTAAATTTCAGTTCTGTTTAAGCATTGAATGTCTTTTATAGTGCCTTGTTTCCCTCAATATCATATGGACAGCATGAGGGACATATATCACAGCTAGCATCAAACTCATACAGTACAGACTAAGTGAATTTGTTCAGAGAGGATGGGGGTATTAGGCTTAGTTTACTGATTCAACGCTTAAAATAATTAATGCAACTTTCCCTCCTTTGTTTCAATCGCAACTACTTTACCTATAAAACTGCTTTCTACAAATCAAAGTCTATATGCAATTCAAGACTTTCAACACTGCTATCTACAAATCAAGCCCATTCTACAATTCATGACTTTTGTTTGTTACAAACAAGATGATTATTTACTCATCTGTATGAACAAAAAACCTCAAAACTTCATCAATTATGCAACACCCTAATGCAATCATCACAAAACAAAGTATTACACTTCTTTTCAGCTATATATAAAAAGAAAATAAAGAAGCAACAATTAAATCCAACTATTAGCCGAACTAAAGGAAACCCATTTTAGAGCAGACAAAACCCATGTTGATAAATTAATCAAACATACAAAACTCCATAAAACACAAGTAATTTCAATAGAGAAAAAAATATACTAAGAAAAATAATCTACTTTCAAAAACAAGTTGCATACAAGTGCAATAATTTGTAGTTAACTAGCAGCATTGACAATTAATCACAATAAAAACAAAAATAATGGAGCATCACAAAAATTACAATTTATAGATAATTAAAATAAGTTTTAAGATGGAGATAAGGAATAAACTCACGGTTACTCTTCTCTCGTTTGAGTTTCCCCAACACAGATCTGCTGTTTATTTCTGCAAAACAAAAAGGTAAAGAAATGTTAGAAACATCACATGAAAATCTACTTTGAATTTGATCTGACTTGAAGACGAATGGAGAAGATGGTTCAAGGATATAACATTTCAATTTACTGGGAAAAAAAACCAATACAAAGCTTTGATGAATGAGCGTATTAATCACTGAAAATTATCTTCAATTGAACGAGTCTGGCAAGGAAAACTCTCAAAGAAATAGGAGGGAATGGAGGAGAATAACAAGGCTCGAACAATTTGGGAATGAGATGATAATGATATATCTCAGAAATGGTTAGCAATGGTAGGCAGGAATTTCAAATCTGCGGGACATTTTGGTATTTTTTTCCAATGGTTCTCCTCTGCAAATTATTTTGTCAATGAAGGTGAGAGAGAATGCTTTTAAAGAGAGAATGCTTTTAAAGAGAGAATGCACCCAAAATCAAATGGAAATTGCTTTTCAGAAACAGAGGCTCAGCCTCAGTTCCTGGTGGGACCCACATGCATAAAAAATATGGTTCATATCTAACCAAACACTATACAACTGTGTTTTAACATAACCATACCCACAGCTACAACGCCAAACACCTTCTAAGTAGATGAGAAGTGAAAGAACAAGAAGGTAAAGAATCAATCCATATTCAGTAAAAGATATTCTCATAATTACATCAAAACTAACTCAAATGCAAGACAAGAGACACACTACATAATATCCCGAAAATATATTACTTTAATCTTCTAATAGGGATAATCAATATTTTAAAAATAATAATTTTCTTACCTCATAATCTACTTATTATATCCACTGACATAACAAAAAGAAGAGAATCAATTGTTTTGATGGGGGAGTGTTCATTATTCACCAATAAATAGGGTAAAGGGGCCTTGAAAGGCACCCCAACTTGTGAGGCATCGATCATTATTCCCCAAAAAAAAAAGGAAGACTTGGCTTACGAGCAAGGAAAGACATTGAGATCTTTCTTACCTATGGTATACCCTAGCTACAGTACTTTCAGCAAATGCTCCAGTTCTGCTAGTTCTAATTAGGGAAAGCAGGTTCTTTTTCTATTTCGCAAATAACTAATAAAACACTAGGTTTCAAAACCAGAGGAACCCAAAAGGTCATATGGGAGGGGAAAGACGGGAAAAAAAAAACTTATTTGGCTTGAAGGAACAAAGACTGGACATATCATGTTGACATAGCGAGGAGAATCCAAAATACTATGGAGGAGAACCTCTTGTTTGCTTTAAGCGCCTCAAAAAACAAAACTAGCTCTGGTTTAGTCTTGCTTTATCTTTTTTTTTTCTTGTAAACTATATTTGCTTATTTCTATTCAATATTCAAATCAGTCTTTAAGGTTTTTGGTTCTCTTAGTACGTACTTTGTTGAACCCTTAACATTGTAATGGACAAGGTATAAGTCAGAGGCAATAGTAAGCAAGCAAGGTTTTACCAGCTTGACCAAACAACATCTTTCTAATAACTATGTTTAAGGATATGTCATTTTCAATAAGTCAGTGTCTTTATTTCCTATTTCGTGCCTCATATTACGTTGTTTCCCTCCATAAGCAATTGCTTTTCCATTAATGACTATCATTTCCACCAGTCTTCCTTTCATTACCATTTTGAGTTGCACCCCAGTACCTTAATAATTAAGTTCAAGTAATCCTCTTATTCTGTTTCGATGTCAAGCTCATTCCTTAAGTCTAAAATGGCTGGATATAAAACAAATATCCCACGGAGGGCTATCAAGTCAGATGGTCATTTTGTAACCACTAGTCTCACAGAGGATAGGTATAGAGATAGATTTGTATTTTTTTTCAGCGTTTTTTAGACCTACAACTCTAGTCCTTTATGCAATAAGTTTTCAAGTGAGTGCAACAAGCACAAGGATACTAGATTTGAGGGTGTATAAGTAATCAAGGGAGCTCTCTGAACCCAAACAAGTTAGTAGTTTAAAAGAAAACCTTGACTCTGACTTTAAATACTACATTTCCTTCCTAGGGAGCTCTCTGAACCCAAACAAGTTAGTAGTTTAAAAGAAAACCTTGACTCTGACTTTAAATACTACATTTCCTTCCTTTCTTATTACTCGTACCTATTCTCCTTTCTATTATATATTTATTTCATTACTTTAGCTTCTTGGACTGAAACTGCTTTACTCACTGGAGAGCTAGCTTGCTTTTAAACAACCTATTCATCATTTGTAAATTGCAGCTTGATTTACAGTTCCTACTTCTAGGATTGCAGTCACAGTCTTTTAACCTTGTCCTTTCATTTCTAATGCTTTTGAGTGAGTGGAAGTTAAAGTAAACCAGATTTTAGATTCTAAAAATTTAAAAATTCAGAAACGATCGATTGGTTTAGTCGACATAATATAATTCTTGTTTAGATTAGAATTTCCTTGTAGTTGTTTAATTCCTTGATTGTCTAGGATTTTATGCCTATAAAAAAGTTTGTAATTCAGCATTATTAATAAGCACAAAAGAGAGAGAATAACTAAAAGAGCTTAGATAGAAACATTTAATAAGAGTATATTTTTCTCTCAATCTTATTCTTATTCTCGAGTTCTTGACCTTGCATTGTTGTGTTAATCTTATACCACACCTGCCTTACTTCCAACAAGTGATATCATAGCTTAGGTTTGATTATTTGACATAACCTATCCAAACTTTTCACTTCAATGTTGTAGGTTGACAAAAAACAACTATGAAACATGATGTATTCGAGTAAAAGTTTGGCTAAATTCCCAAGACATATAGGAGATGATTGAAAAATGCTTTGAGGAGAGAAATTGCAAAATATAAATGTTCTTTCTATACAAGGTCTCATGGGAAACTTACAAGCCCATGAGGAAAGAGTCAATGAGATTCAAAAGGATTGAGTGCACAAGTAATTTTTCAAAGCAAGATGGTTCTAGATATTCCCAAGGAATAGAGGACGTGAACAAAGTTGAAGAAAAGAAGGAAGAGACAGATTTGAAAGTGCAGGCTGAGGTAGCCTCAACAGGTTAACCAGTCGACCACATGAAGCAACCAGTCGACCGGTTACACTGATAGTGGCAATCTGAGATCCAGGTTTGACAAATCAAAAGTTAAATGCAATAATTGTCAAAAGACATGTTTTTATGCCAGGGATTGCTGGAGTCCAACCAAGAGGGTTGAGAAGAATACAAATCTTGTGATAGAAGAAAATAAGGAAGCCACTTTACTACTAGTGCATGATGAGAGAATGCAAGACAAAAAGAACATGTGGTATCTAGACAATAGAGCCAGCAACCACATGTGTGGAGACAGACAAGTTCATGGAGCTTGATGAAGCAACCACATGTGTGGAGACAGACAAGTTCATGGAGCTTGATGAAGCAATTAGAGGTAATGTCACATTTGCATATCATTTAAAGGTTGTCATCAAAGGAAAAGATACGATTTTGATTAAATTGAAAGATGAAAGTCATCAATTTATTGGTGGTATCTATTATATACCAACGGTAAAAAGTAATATATTGAGCTTAGAACAATTATTGGAGAAAGGGTATGAGATTAAGATGAAATATTGTACTTTGACATTACTTAGACACTAAATGAGATATGACTACAAAGGTAGCCTTTACAATGAATAGAATGTTCTTATTAAACATAAAGAAAAATGTGCCTAAATGCATGTATGAAGGATGAGACTTAGCTTTGGCATATGAGATTTGGGCATATAAACTTTGATAGCTTGAAGATAATGGCATAAAAGGAGATATTGAAGGGTCTATCATCCATTATACCAAATCAATTGTGTGAAGGATGTTTGGTGAGCAAGCAATTCCGCAAGAGCTTTCTGAATGAGTCTACATCAAAAGCATGTCAACCCCTACTTAAGGATTGAGATCAAACAATGAGAAGATGGAATCTTTGTGAATCAAGGGAAGTTTGCAAGGGAGGTTCTCAAAAAGTTCAAGATGGAGGATTGTGCAAAAGTGAATACTCTATTTAAGTGTGGAGTGAAAAAGTCAAAGAATGATGAAGTGGAGAGGATAAACTCTACCACATTCAAGAGATTAGTTGGAGGTTTGAGATATTTGACATGCATTCATTCGAATATTCTTTTTGGAGAGGGTCTTGTAAGTAGATTTATGGAGACACCTTTTAAGACACATTTTAAAGTTTTGAAGCGAATTATTTGATATATCAAAGGTACTATTGATTTTGGCTTATTCTATGGTTATTCTAATAGCTTTGAACTTGTGGGTTATAGTGATGTTGATTAGGCTGAAAATAGGGATGATAGATTGAGCATTACAAGTTTTATTTTCTATATGGGAGACACAACTTTCACATAGAGTTCAAAGAAGCAATCTATAGTTACTTTGTCAATATGTGAAACTGAATATATAGTTACTACATCATGTGTTTGTCATTCCATATGGCTAAGGAGATTATTGAAGAAATTGTGGATGCCACAAGAGAAGCCTACTAATATATATATATATATATATGGACAATTCATCAGTTATTGCATTAGCAAAGAATCTAGTATTTCATGAAAGAAGTAAGCATATTGACATAAGATTTCATTACTTACAAGATTGCATTGAAGAAAGTTGAAGTCAAGTATGTAACCAAGTCGCGGATATATTTATAAAGCCACTCAAATATGATGTTTTTATAAAAATAAGAGATGTGTTGGGAGTTATGAAGAAATCAAGTTTAAGATGGAATGTTGAAAGTAAACTAGATTTTGGATTCTAAAAAATTCAGAAATGGTCGCCCAGTTTAGACGGCAGAATTCAATTCCTGTTCAAATTAGGATTTTCTTGTATTAGTTTAATTTCTTAGTTGTCTAAGACTTTATGCTTATAAAAAGACTTGTAATTAAACATTATTAATAAGCACATAGGAGAGAGAATAGCTAAAAGATCTTAAAGAGAAACACTTAATAAAAATATGTTTTCCTCTCAATCTTCTTCTTGTTCTTAAGTTCTTAACCTTGCATTGCTATGTTGATCTTATACCATATCTGCCTTACTTTCAATATACATTTATAAAGGTTTTCAATTATTGGATAAAAAAGGTAAGAAATTAAGGAGCTTTCTCCACCATGAAATTAAAGAAGTGGAAACAAAGAAGCACACAAGTTCCTAAGCCTCAGTTAGAGCTTTCATAATACAAGACCAGGTACTTTCAACATCCTAGTATTCCTCTCCTCTCAGCTGAGTAAGTCAACTTCTTAGCAGCATCAACAAGAGCATTTCTAGGACAACTTAGGGTACTCCTTTCCCATCTATCTTATTGACCAGCTTCCTTTAACTATTACGATTCTTCTTACATAAGGAAGCAAAAAATATGAGCAATTTTATATCTTAAATTGAAAAGGTATTGCATGTTAGACTCTTGCACACTTGGTCTTTGATGTTGTAGCTTGCTAGGGTTTTTTTGGAACTATCCCATGTTTGTAATGAAGAAAGGCAAAGATTTATATTTTGCATTTTTCTAATGAAAGGATTGAAGATCAAACTTCTAACCATCATCATACCTCACTAAAAACTTGATGTAAAAGTGGATTCTAACTGCAAGAGCAGAATTTTTGCACTACTATTAAATACTAAAAGAGGCCTTTCATTCTATGATCAAGATCCAGGGCTAGTTGAAAGCAAAGTGTAAAAATGTTTTTTAGTAATCATTTATGATTGGCGGAAGATGGAGGGGACCTTGATGGTTAGAGTAACTGGTCGAGTAAGTTAGCAAGGTTCTTGCTACGATGAAGTGATAGATCTTTCACTTTAGTGGAAAGAAGATATGTGAGAGTGAGTGGAGCGAGAGAAAAGCAAGCTTTAGTGGTGGGGTGTTGTTCTTGTTTGTTTTTTTTCAGTCAAATGAACTAGAGCTAGCCATAAATACTTGACCACTAATAAATGCAAACTAGACTAGGGTTATGTTATGTTGTGGCCGACCTAATTCTTTTTCAATGTTAAAAAAAGGTGTTAAGGCAACGCGAGAGTTCAAAAAACAAAACAAATACGAGACTCGAGTCTTTTTATCTCTCTTTGTTGGGTTTTTTTTTTTTTACTAATTCTTTAAACTGATATTTGTTTTTATTTCATCCTTCAACATTTGTTTTTATTCTATCCTTCAATATTTGGAATAATGTTTTTAAAATATTATAAAATTAAAATTCTTTTCCAATTTCATCCCTCTTTAATTTTTTAATGTTTTGAATTTAGTTCTCATTCTTTTGAATATTTTTTGTTTTATATGAGATAATGTTTTATTGTTTTTTCAATTTCATCCTCCTTAAGTTTTTTTTTTCTTATCAAATTTGATCTTTGTTCTTTTTATTACTATTTTTATTGCTTGGGAAAAAAATTAAATTAATATTTTTTCTAATTCTATCATTCAACGTTAAATTTGTTGAGAATGACATTATATTGGTTGGAATTGAGGTTCTTGATTGAACCCAGGTTTACAATTTCACGAGTTTTGGGTTTTAGAAATTAACACAGATTTAGGAGGTTCGTCCAAGTTCGCTTATTTTTTTTCCTTTCTTTAAGCTATGTTTTTTAAGATTTCTCCTTCCACATTTATCCAATTGGATAGTTAGCTCTGTTATTTTTATTTATTTATTTTTGTATGATTTTTCACTAATTTTAAAAATAACTAGGTTTTCTCAAGTCTTTTTATTTATTGTTCTTTAATGGATATACTTTGACAAATCAACATTAAATTGATTGAAAATTGAGCTTCTTGACTCAACCTGTGTTTATGATTTAATGGGTTATGAGTTTGAAACCTTAGCCCAAGTTTAAAAGGTTTGTTAGTTTTTGCTTGGTTTATTTTTTTTAAGCTTATGTTTTTTTCAATTTCATCATTTATCATTTATATCATTAGTGATTAGACTCCGTTTTTTCTTTATATGCATTGTGTATGATTTTTTAAGCATTTTCAAAACGACCCGGGTTATCTTAAGCCTTTGTTTTGTTGTTTTTTTAATAGGTTCCCTATTCTTTTTTTTCTTGGTAGGCTCTATGCCCCGAGTCTTATTTTTTAAAATACACTTGCATTGGCCAGGCATATTTCTTTTTTATTGATAAAAAAATGTTCTAGCAGACAAAGTAGCGCAGGCCCACAAATCTAGTTAAACACTAAATAATCTAATTTATCATTCAAATTCAATGTGAATGGTACAATTACAAAGTTCATCCTAACTATCCACTTGTATTATGTCATTAATCTTTCATACGTCAACCAAATAATCCTCCTTTTTCTCTATCCTTCTTCTTCTATTTTTTATGTAGTATAAAACCCCTCTAGGGGCAAAAAAAAATTCAACTTCTTTTTCCAAGCCTTTTTTTTCTAGCATGTCTCTTTCTTTTCTCTATTTTCTTACAAAAGTAAAACTTAGCCTTGAATATTATACTTACAAATTATGGATTCTTTGAATATTATACTAGAAAAATTAAGGATTCTTTTTCACGACTTCAAAAGGAAACACAAATAAACACATATTGGACATAGAACACACTAGATTTTAAAAATCATTATACTCTTCATGAAAATAAATAAAGTCTTGAACTGTTCTAGTAGCATTTATAGTTGGAACTTATATGATTATACAAGCAACATCACCACTCTTGCAACCTCATTTCAGTTGTTGTTAACCTCATTTCAGTTGTTGTGGTCTTTGTTGTTATTGTTGTTATATAAGAGCAAAGGAGTAAAGGACATAAAACAAACTACTTCTTTTTTTTTAGTCAAAATGATTTGTGTAATGCAAAAAGGGTGATTAAATACTAATTGAGGTAATTTGTGAATTTTTAAATAGATAGGAAGATCTGAGCATCCAAAGATATCAAGACTTTTCTGATTCAACAGAAGAAAAAAAGAAGAAGAGAAGTTATATACAATTGTAAACAAAAGCACATTGTGGCAAATTGTCTCCTCTACATATATGATGAGTAGATCACTTTAGATTTTGTTGAAATTTAGAGACCTCGAAGAATAATTTCTTCCCATTTGTGTGTTGTGTGCGTGCATGTTTTTCCTTGTTGTGGAGAGAGAGAGCAAAGTGTCTAAAGCTCTTTCAAACATATATATATATATATATATATATATATAAAGAAACACGCCATGGTAAGAAAGGACACCATTACCATGAATTGTTGCCATTGTTGTTAGCATTACCAGTGCAGTTCTCTTCACTGAAAGCCTTTGGATCCAATATCCCCACCTAAAAAAATCCAGATTATGAGGAAAATACTTTATTGCATTATCAAAACGATCTAGAACAAATTCATCACTTAAATTCCATAAATAGCAGCTCATCACACATAAAAAAATTCTGGGTTTTCACTTATTTTTAGTACAAGCACCATTAAAATCCATTAACATAAACAAAACCAATCCTTTTCATACTAACAGAATTAAAATCAAAACCCTAAATACACAAAACAGTCCTAAAACCCAATAAAAAAACGACCAAATCAAACATTATTATTGTTATTATCATTATTATCACAGATAGATAAATAGAGAGATAAAGACCAGACCTTGAAAATGCAAATCTCATTAACGACAAGACGAGAACCTTTAATGGTATCTTCAGTAGTTATAGAGGCAGCGACCGATGATGAAGGCTAGAAAGAACGAGAGATAGACGAGAGACAGAGAGAAAGCTTTGATTGAGGGATTTTGTAAACTGGTGTGAGGTTATCTTATGCTAGACAGAATGAGACATATGAGAGACAACAAGAAAATCACCATATGTTTTGAAACTACTAACTATAAGAAGAGACGAGAGATGATAAAGGTTGACCTACTGCTTTTGGCTTTGATTTAGGGTTAGAACACGATGGGAAGACATGAAAGACAGAGAAAGCTTGGGTGTGGCTGTTTTGGGTTTTGATTTAGGATTGGGAAGAAATTTTAACATTTATACCTTTTTTTTCAAATTTAAAGTGCTGGTTCTGGTTCAATTGGTTTTGAACTTTTAAAACCAAAATTAAAGTAGATTTAATTGTTTTTTAATTAGTTAATTTGATTTTTTTATTTTTTTTATATTTTTTTAGTTTAATTGATTTTTCAAGTTTTTTCCCACCTTTATATAGTATTTATAAGTATAGTTATGATTACTTTTTAAAGTATTTTTTACTCAGGAATATATTAAAATAATATTTTTTTATTTTTTAAAAATTATTTTTGATATCAGTATATCAAAATAATTTGAAAACACCAAAAAAATATTAATTTAAAGCAAAAAATATAAAAAATATTAATTTTTTTTAGAAATACTTTTAAAACACAAAAATAGACTGAATAGTATCATTTCCTACCAGATTTTTATTTTCTGAAAAATTGATTAAGTTTTTTTTTTAAAGTTGAATTTTCTTTTATTTTTTTAGACATGGGAGAAAGTTGTAATAAAGGGTCATTGGGTCAAAAAGTGTCTTGTAAGTACTTTACATGCGAACTAGTTATATGATCTGTGCGATGCCGCGGATCATTTTTTTTGTATAAAAAATATCAAAAAAATCTAAGATTTAAAAGTGTTGGGTCTTTCTGCAAAGCTATACCCAAAAGTCTTGAATTTGGCTACAACACCTGACCTAAGAGTAATATTTATAATATTAATAATAACATTAAACTTGCATGACCTAAGTTTAAGTGGGTTTGGTTGCAATACCAGATCCAATAGTCTTGGATATAGGTCTAACTGCAAGGTCGTGTCATAAAAGTGTGATAATTAAATAGAAAAAAAACAAAGAAAAAAAACAAATAGAAACAAAAAAACTAATGAAGAAAAAGAAAAAAAATTATGAATTAATTGGGTTAACCCTTCAAAGCAGGTTAACTCGTCAAACCTTGGATTCGTGTCGTGAAAGTTTGATAACTAAATAGAAAAAAAAATTGACAGGTTACCCAGAATTAATTAGGCTAACTCGTCAAACCAGGTTAACCCGTTAAACCCGGAATCCGTGTCATGAAAGTTTGATAACTGAAAAGAAAAAAATTAAACATTAACAAACTAAATTAAAACGAAAAACATTACTTAAAAAGGAAAAAAAACCAAAACAAACAAAAGGCATCAACCTTTTCACTGTGGATTGCACTGTCAAAAACAAAAAAAAGCAAAAAGAAAAAAAATTCTTCAATTAGCCAAACCTAAGATAACTAAATAGAAAAAAAGCATCAACCAATAACTAAGTAGAAAAAAATCATATTAATGAACTAAATTAAATAAAAAAAATATTAATTCAAAAGAAAAAATAACAGAAGAAAAAACTTATAAGAAGAAAAAAACTAATGAAGAAAAAAAATAATTTAAATTAACCGGGTTAACTCGTCAAACCTAAGATCCGTGTCATGAAAGTTTGATAACTAAATAGAAAAACTTTTAATATCAACAAACTAAATAAAAAAAATTAATTAAAAAGAAAAAAAAAGTATCAGCCTTTTCACCGTGGACTGCACTGTGTAATCCACAGTGAAAGGCATAAAAAGAAAAAAAAACAAAAAAAAACTAAAGGCATCAACCTTTTCACTGTGGACTGCATACAATATTAAAATATGAAATCGGAAGAAAAAAACTAATGAGAAAAGAGAAAAAAAATTTGAATCAGCTGAGTTAACTCGCTAAATCAGGTTAACCCATCAAATCTGGGATTCGTGTTATGAAAGTGTGATAACTAAATAGAAAAAAGATTTAATATTAATGAACTAAATTAAAAAAAAAGATTAATTAAAAAGGAAAAAGCAAAGAGAAAAAAACATATAGGAAGAAAAAAAACTATTGAAGAAAAAGAAAAAAAATCTGAATCAACTGGGTTAAACCATCAAATATGGGATTCATGTCATGAAAGCCTA
>Ga0325402_1003627_pt1 | contig 14017 bp, 6 predicted proteins | sample PopdelMetagenome_22_FD_207212 | JGI IMG/M metagenome (GOLD analysis project Ga0325402, IMG submission 207212) | Populus deltoides microbial communities from Bellville, Georgia, United States - Xylem-PdKOR-R3 | ecosystem: Host-associated > Plants > Phyllosphere > Stem > Wood/Secondary xylem... | reverse complement strand
AATATTTAACAAAGTAAATTCACATTAATCACTTTCTACCAAGTCTATCTTAAATACATTACTTCATATCTTCATTCAACATTAATTCTCGTTACTTTATTTCAATCTATGTCCAACAAACAACCAAAGTTATATATTATGATTTAGGAATTAACATATGGAGAATCTTTCATTATAAAGATGGTTCATCTCGTACTCTAATCAATTAATACAATTTCTTAGACATAATTGTTTATCAATAATAATATGTTATAATTGTCTTTTCATTATATCGATAAATACTATCAACCGAGGCTATTTTTAGTATTTACTTTGAGTTGTCATAGCATGGACAACACCATTAGCCAAAACTAATAACATCATTTGCTCCCAGCTATCTAACATGGATACCACTAGCCAAAATTAATCTTATCATTTGTTCTTGACTATCCAACATGGATACCATTAGCTAAAGCTAATCTTATCATTTATTTCTAGCTATCCAACATGAATACCATTAGCAGCTAATCTTATCATTTATTCCTAACTATTCAACATGGATACCATTAGCCAAAACTATTTTCATCATTCGTTCCTGGTTGTCTTGACATGGATACCATTAGCCAGGGTCATTTCATTATTTATTCCTAGATATCCTAATTATGGATATCCTTAGCCAAAACTAATCCTGATATTTTTTATTACTCATGGTTAATCAAATAACATAATTCATACTATAATGCATTATTAAAAATGTACCTTATGAATTTAGCAAAATTAGATGATGGTGAAAATCACCTACTTGCTACCCCCTAGTGTATCCTCACTCAGTTGAAGATCTGATTCCTGTTGTACCTCTTAGTTCATAAAGAGACCATTAATTATATATTATCTCTAGGCATCATCAAAGATTATTTTCACACACATGTATGCACACACTCACACACATATAAATATATTTATATGTGTGTATATTATTCATATTTTTGCATGGTAAAAATGTTATAATAAAACATTCATTCCAACTATTTTAAAAATCATCAATGAAAACTAAGTCATTACGAGACTGAAAATCATCAATGAAAACTGAGTCAATACGACACTAAAAATCGGTAATGAGAACTAAGTCATTACAACACTGAAAGTCATCAATGAGAACAAAGTTATTATAACATTGAAAATCTTTAACGAAAACTGAGTCATTACGACACCGAAAGTCAACAACGAAAACTAAGTTATTTTAACATTGAAAATCATCAACAAAAACTCAGTCATTATAACATTGAAAGTCATAAATGAAAATTGAGTTGTTATGACACTAAAAATCATCAACAAAAATTGAGTCATTTACAACTGAAAATCATCAATAAGAACTAACTCATTAAAGTATTTCTTTTCTCAAGTTCATGCATAAAAGCCAATACCAAGTTCTTTTCTTAAAAAGATCATATCATAACCTATTTTATGGACATTGATCACATCACAATTCATTTTCAAGAGCATATGAAGTAAAATTAACATGTAATGTCTTCAATTTATTACAATTTCACCCAATCATTGAATATTGTTAAGGAGGATCCATTAATTATCATCATATTCATGAAAACCCTTCTTTCCTATTTTCTTCCAAGATGGTTGAAACCTATGTCCTTTCTCTACTAAGCATACTTTTGTGTTTTTTAATATAATATCATCAAATTCTCATCTATTATAACATGACATAATATGTTCTATGTATCGCAATTTATATAATTCTACTAGACATATTCAAGGATCATGTTTACTTCTATAATTTCATTTAATTTATCATAATGTTGCTAAGTAGTATTCAATCAATTCAAGTATTTACATTTCAAGGACTTTCTTTCCTAAATCTTCATAGTGACCGAAACATAGGTCATTCTTTCCAAGTGTTTATTCCATCATTCACAATCATTTCTATTTCAAATCATTAAACACAAGCTAGTAACTATCCTCACATTATGTATAAACTGAATTTCTACTATCTCGTTTGTTTTTTTAAAGATGTTCATCATACAAGGGTGTTTTCTTCCATTTTCTTCTCCTGGTTGAACATATCGTCTCCATTCTTTCAAGTTTATTCATGTAAATTATCACTTTTACTCCAAATATGTCTATGTTAGCATGAAATAATCATATATCAATACTCTAAGCTTACAATTAAATAAGTTCTACAGTTCATGATATAAAACAAGAATATTAATACTTTTAAAAATTTTGTTTCAGCCTAGGTACTTCATTTAAAATACTTATCAAGGTCACTAATTATCAAATTGTATCATTCAATTCTATTCTTTCTTCACTTATTCAATAGGCCGACTTTAACTAGGGTTTTCTCTTTAACATATATTAATTCTTTTTGTTATAGAATCTAAAAATATCCTCTTTTTATCTTAACTTTCTAATCTCTTCATTTGATCTTTGATAGTCACAAGGTATAAGAACCTTATGTTACCTCATTTGAGGTTTTCCTCATATATCATCTAATAAATTCAAAACAACAAATACAGAGTAAAGGTTCTCCTTAACACATAAAATTAAACAGAATTTGAGGGAGTGTTTTAGTGATTTTCTTCTCCTTCTTTTCAATTTTTCCTTCCTCCTTCATTTTTGTTCCAGCTGACCTTTTCCTTCTTTTACTACTTCAATGTTTTTGGTTTTTCACCTTACCTCTATTATTCTCTCACTCAAGTATCTTGTATAGATGGCATGCAAGGAATTTTTTGGTGGAACTTGTAAGAGAAGGGGTTGTTTTGACTATTTTAGCCGGCCATTGGAGAGAAGAAAAATCACTTTTTCTCTCTCTTCGTGTATTTATACTCCATCTTAAATGAGGGTTGGCCATGTTTAGATGTTGTATTTTTTTTTTTATCCTAGTGTTATTTTTAGTTATACATTGGCTAGTTCCCTCATGTTTTTTCCGGGTAGTTATCGGGTCAACTTTTTTTTAATAACTATATATATTGCTACAACTCAATTTAACTTAATTTTTCTTACGGAGTTTACTTGAAGTCAATACAATAATGAATTAGAAGTTCAATAAACCAAATATTTTTATTATTTGGCATGACCGGTTGGGTTATCTTGGATTAATAATGATACAAAAAATTATTGAGAATTCTCATGGTCATCCATTAAAAACTAGATGATTCTTCAATTTAAAGAATTCTTATGTGCTACTTGTTCTAAAGGCAAATTGACTATTAAACCATCACCAGCTAAAGTTGGGATTGAATCCCCAAGATTTTGTAATGTATTCAAGGTGATATTTGTGGGCCCATTCACCCACCAAATGAACCAATTAGATATTTTATGGTTTTAATAGAAGCATCTACAAGATGATTATATGTGTTTATTATCAACTTATAACATGACATTTGCAAGATTACTTGTACAAATTATTTGATTACGAGCACAATTTCCAGATTGTATAATCAAGACAATTTGTCTTGACAACACTAGTGAATTTACATCCCAAACATTTAATGATTTTTGCATGTCACTTGAGAAAAACACTGGATATCATGTTGCTCATGTTCATACTTAGAATGATTTTGCTGAATTGTTTATTAAACATCTCTAGTTAATTGCTAGAGCATTACTCATAAGAACAAAACTCCCTAACTTTGTTTGGGGACATGCTATTTTACATGTAGCAACACTTATATGCATTAGGCCAACATCATATTACAAATTCTCCCCATTATAATTGGTTTTCAATCATGAGCCAAACACTTCTCATCTAAGTATATTTGGTTGAGCAATCTATGTTCCAATTTATCCGCCACAACATCCAAAGATGTGTCCTTAAATGAGGCTGGGAATAGATATTGAGTTTGAGTCCCCATCGATAATTAAATATCTTGAACCCTTAACAAGTGATTCATTTACAATATGATTTGTCGATTGTCATTTTGATGAGACTATGTTTCCATTATTAGAGGGAGAAATTAAACATTTGGATAAAGATATTACATGATATGTATTATCATTTTTAAATTTTGATCCTCGTACAAAACAATGTGACTAAGAAGTTCAAAAGATATTTCGCCTGCAACACATAACAAATTAGCTATCAGATGCATTTACTAAATCAAAAGAAGTAACCAAATCTCATATACCAATTGTAAATGCTCTAGCTTAGATTGAAGTCCCAATAAGATAATCCGCTAAAGATATGGTAAATGAATCTAAGAAGTGTTAGAAGTATGGTAAACCAATCGGTTAAAAAAAAAATCTTGAAAAAGAAAAGGAGCAAACAATCAAGTTGACATTACTAAGGAGGCAAACATTCACATGGATGTAGACATAACTAGTCATAAAACCCAGAAGAGGTTCAGGAACCTGAAAACAATAAAAATAAGATATCGATAAGTTATGTCTCTACGAAAGAAAGATGGAACCGAAAATAGTTGTCAGCAATATTTTTTTATATAATATATCACTTGATATCATTAGTGAAAACGAGGACCTTGAGTCTAAATCTATCAGAGAATATCGAAGTAGAAATGATTGGTTGAAATAGAAAGAAGCAATCCAAATAAAATTAAATTCACTTGCAAAATTATCATGCATCATCATGTAATTAAGAGAAACGATAAATAAAAGAAATACATTTGAAAACTAAAGGCTTACTAATATTGCTAAAACTTCCAACTTAATCAAACAAAAGTAAGATTAAACTACATTTTAATAACTTCTATTTATACAAGTATTGTCCTATTAAAACCAAATACAATAAGAAGTTATATTACAAAAATTTCCCTAAATACATTAACCCTATCTAAACAAAAAAGTCACTATGCATATTTATTGCTCCACTCTAGTATATGAAGGACCTGACAAATTAAATCATTCATTACATTAGAAAATTTAAACAATATCTATAATAAATTCAAATACAAATCCATTATTTACTTCTTGCCAAAACAACTCTGAAATTCTTACAAATTATATACTTATTCTCAAAAGTACATAAAGACTAAATAACCCTGTCATCATGTACTTCGATGTCACTAGCTCCATTTAGTTGACTAGTTTAAAAAATTATATCGGTTATTTATCACGCAGATGCCACTAACTTTAGCCAGTCCAGTAAACTATCTTGTTTGCCTAAACACAGACATCACTAGCCTCAGCTAGTCTAAACAATCGTCTCAGTCATCTATTATATAAATATCACTAACCTTAGCTAGTTTAAAAAAATATCCTAGCCATCTATCACATAGATATCATTAGGCTCAGCTAGTCTAAACAATTATCTTGGTCATTTGAAAATAAACGTCACTAACCTCGGTTAGTCTAAACAATTATCCTAATCATCCATCATATAGATGACACTAGCCTCAACTAGTCTAAACAATTTTCTCCTTTTTTTTTCCATAAAATACATTACAAGGAATAATACACATTTAACAAAATTATAGATAAACAAATCAATTAATTCCTATAAATGTTTAAGTGTAGAACACCTACTCGGTGCTTATACTCTAGCTATAGTCTTCTGATGCTGAACAGATCCTGCGACCTCTCATATACCACAAATTTTCAACATTATACATCATTCTTTCATTGTTTGGAACCCAAATCCAAATTTATTCCTACATTGCTAACTCTAAACATTTCATTACACCACCATCTAATAAACTTTCATGTCCAATAAATCAATTAATTTGTTTTCTTATATTCAAGTCTTTAGTTGAACTTACATAAGCAATAACAATGGGTTTTCTTTTTTAATTTACAAAATTCACATCCTATCAAATCGTTAATTACCCATATTAACACATTCACATATAAGTTTCATGATAATTTTATCAAATAACACTATCTCCCTTATTTTCTACCTAGGTTGAATTTCATCAAAAACACCTTACCCAATGTTTTTTTCATGCTTGTCAACTTCAATATATAATAAAAACATCCATTTAGTCATTCATTCATTCAAACACAATTTTTCATAACATTTACATAGGTAAAAAACATATTTTCATTAATAATTCAAACTTAGCTCAAATCAAGGTTCCTTACTTCTTAAACACAATAAATTGGATAAATAAGAACAAGAAAGAACTTTTTTTTCTCACTTATTTCCCTCTTCTCCTCCTCCTCCTCCTTCAAAGCCCTCCCTCTAACAAGGTAGTTCCTGATATTCTTCAATTTTCTTGCTTAAATCCCTTCCTAATCTCTCTTTAATCCTTTAATTTATCTTTTTTTTAGTGTTTTTAACAAGAATTTTCCATGGATTTAGTTCAATTCTCATCTCATTAAAAAGCCATTTATATTTCCTTTATAACTCATATTTATGATCTTGCCCTTATTCTTTAGTTCAACTATTTTTTTTTTTGTTTTATTAGGTATCTTGTCTCGAGTTATTTTTAAAGCTTACCATACCTTAGGATTTAAATTCATAAATCTTCATCTATAATCATTTAATATACATATGTTATTTTTTTTATTATTCATTTTTTTATCATCAGCTTAAATTTCTAGCGTTTCACTAATATCTTAATATTTTAACCAAAATTGTACATATATATTACAATTCATCACTAATGAATATGATTTCAACATATTTGTTTTGCAATCCCTATCCTTAAAAAAAAAAAACATGTCATGCTCATTATTTCTTTAAAACCAATTATTGTTGACAAGATGACTAACTAGTATGATATTTACTTCCCCAACTATAAAACAAGGCATTTTCATTAAAAATCCAAGATTTCTCATGAACAAACCTTCTATACTTCAAATATATATATCCACCCATTTCATGTTTTCCATTCCCTTATTGTAGCTGCTTCCATAAGATGGTTCTCTTCTTGTCATTAATATGTTATCCATATAATTAGTCAAAATCATAAACCCTAAAATTATACAATATTTTTTTTCCACATAATTATTTCAGTTTAATTACCATGATTTTGGTGAAACAACAATATTACGTACTCTATTTAAGGACAATATATTTATGAAAAATAATTTATTTTTTTGAAGGATTTAATCATGAAGAAAAAGAAAACTGCAATAAAATAATTGAACCTTGAAAATCTTCTTGAAGTATATTATCATATGGAATTCCAAGAATTGAGGAAAAGAAAGAAACAGTTAAATACAGAGGGAAGGAAAATTCATACCTAATAACAATGGTATTATGAAATTAGGGTGGGTGGCAACTAGGGATGATAAGGGCCGCTTTAAAGGAAAAGGGATATAACTGAGAAATTAAAGATTTTTATATTTTTCTCTTTTTTAATCTTAATTTTTTTTCTTGTTTTGTTTACATTATGTACCTTTATGGGCTTCGCTTAAAAATGCAAGGATAAATTACTAGTTCTATAGTTCTTTTTTCCTCTCGTTTCTAAGAAAAAATAAAAATAAAAATCTACTTCGTGACAATTATGAGACAAATAGCAATATAATTTTGTTATTGAATACCTTAAGTATGTCATTAAGATGTTTGAGATAAAATTCAACTTATTTTATTTTTTATATTATTCTCATTATTTTTATTTTATTTTTCTAAAGGTTTTTTTAAAAAAAAATTGGGTAGATTAATATTTTAGAGAAGTTAATTTTAACATTAAATAATTCTCATTGAAATTATAAATTTAAGGGATTTATCTCTAATTTATTTTAGTATAATGTTTGGAGATTAAATTCTATTTGGTATTCAATTATTGACACTCAAAATAGTAAATTAAATTTAATTATATACTATTAATGATCTTACATCCATCTTATTTGAGGTCAATTCAATAAATGTGCTAAGGATTGGATTAACTATCATGTCTAATTAGTTGAATGGGATTCTCTTAATAAGATCTATCTAAAATTTCAAAAACCTTTCACATTAAACACATTTTAAAGCACATGTTGTCGTTAAAGAAGAAGAAGAAATAAAGGAACCAAACCCATGCCTGTCAAATAAAATGGTATGATATTTAATTATTGATAACTGAAGAAGGAAAAAAAATACTTATTTTACAATATGTTTTTTTTATGTCTTTTTTTTTCTGAAATATTTTGTTTCAGTTCATATGTGATATTTTATCTTTTAAGGTATCAATATGTTAGCAATTGAATTAACTAACAATAATGGAGTTTTTTTTCTCGAAATAAAATACTTTTACTATTGATAATTTATTATTGTCTAACAAAAACAAAGACATCAAAGTTAGTATATATACAAGAAACTAGAATTGATCAATTGTTGTTAGTTGTTTCCAATTAAAAAAAAAGAATATATATAGGTCTTGATAAAAGAAATAGGATGACCTCTATGGATTGGTGATGAGTAATCAAAATCATAATAAAACTAATTGTATGTGATGGAAATCTTCAATTGCCATGAGTGAGCTATTTCTTTCTTTCTCATGAGTTAACTTTTTTGTTAAGATTTTTATAAAAATCTTAATCATCTTAAATAAAATGGGTCTAATGAATATGTCAGATCCAAAGTTCTTAGGCTTGCTAGTCAGCCAAGTCCAATGTAACACAGGTCTAGTGAATATGTCAAACCCAAAGAATTTGAACTTGACAGCCAGTCAAGCCCATGGTAACATGGGTCTGACGAACATCCATAACCCAAAGAACTTGGTAATGTCCAAATTCTAAGGCTATATGCTTGATCATGGACGATCATCTACAATAAAAGTATAAAAGACATAATAAACCATCATGCTTGCACTTATAGGTGTATACAAGATCTCTTAAAAGACCTGCCATACTTACTATCTCATTAATAATATGTAAGTTGTATTTGTCTCCTATTAATGTCGCCAAAAGCAAAGGGCTCTTCAATCCTTCCATTCTTTGAAAATGACAACGTTCATGGGGTATAAATATCACTTGAACCATCCAGGTAAAAGGTCAGAACTTTTCATCTTTTAAGATAAAGATATATTGATTTCAAAGCATTAACCAACTTGAAACTCAAGAAGAAACATCCTTGTTTATTGAATTTAAATTTTTTTAAAGTCATTTATTACCCTTAGTCATTTAATAAATTTTTCCATAAATATACTAAATTTATCATAAGAGGGTTTTTAAGTCCTTCTGATTGGGATGGTTTTTGCAAGTACTCAAGCTTCTATCATAGGTCTAGAGTTTCTTGGATTAAGAAGAAAAAATCTAAACACTTGGACAAATTGATTAACCTTTATCTAAAACATTAAATGACCTTTATATATAAATACACACACACACACACACACACACATAGATAGATTTTAGGACATCATCTTTGGAGTCGTTTGTTTAACTATTTTCTCTCATTATCGTTATTAATGACAGATAATCAGGACACTTATGGAATAGGATGAGTTGTTCATCTCTCTGCCATGACAAATATTTTAACCCCGCATAACCAATCCTTCAACAACTTATGAAACAGATACAACTCCTCACCTAAGCAATGCTGGGAAATCAACAAGCGAGAGAGAATCCACATCCTCCTCAATAAATTGTTGCATCTCTTCATTCACCTCCATAACAGTAAGCCCCATCTGGTATTAATAGACAATTACATTATCCAAAAGAACATGGATAAAATGATCTAGTAGAAGGTCTTCAACTTCAGGTGTCATCAAGTCATTCTAAGAAGCATACACGCCCTAATGACTCTCAAGCGTGAAATGGTTTTTCTAGATTTCCATCTGAATAGCGTAAGAAAGAGGTTGTTTGTCTATCATGACATCCTACACTAGAGACATGAAGTTATACTGAGCCTGTTAGGCATAAGAGTGGTAAATAGATGGAAGAATAATTAATTCATGAGGATGTCTACACTTCTTATTAGATTAAAGATTCTCCTCTATCTAGATGTGTGTTGAACATCTGGATACCCAAAGATTACATCGCCACTAAAATGAACCTGGATAGTTATGACAGACTTATAGATCCTAGAGAACATGTATAAAATATACGCATCAGTCTAAAACTAGTCATTCAGGATAACTATGCCATATGAAAGATCCTCCCAACGACTTTTAGAGATTTAGTAAAAGCATGGTACAACAACCTGAAACTAGGTTCAATTGCCAGCTTTAGTGACCTTTGTGCCAAATTAGTGGCACGTTTCAATACAGACATTCTAGCAAAAAAGAGTTCCACTTAACTCTTTAGAATCACCCAAGTAGAGGACTAGTCTATAAAGATACACCTCAAAAGATTCAAAGAGTAAATGCTTAAGGTTGAAGACTTAATCAAACTGGTAGCTTTAGAAATCTTTATTAGTGAGGTGAGGGAAAAAACCTTGTGAAAGGATTTATACGCTTTGCTCGATAGAAGATTATTGAAGATAAAGAAAACCATGATGAGCCACATTCGGGTAAAGTAGGAAAGTACGCTACGCCATTGTCCTCCTTGTTTTACCAGGGACAAATAATCAGAAATGTTCTCTAAATGAGTTCACTCGCCCAAGTAAGATTGTTCTTCTAGAAGAGATAACAATCCCAAGAAGAGCTAGAAGAAACCACTTAATGAATGTCTGGATTATCCTTAAACACATGCTTCTCCATTGAAAACCTCATTCATTAAAGTCCTTGTAGCCTTCTAAGGCAAAAGAGTTTGTCAAATATCTTTTGCCAATGAAGTCTCCTCCTAGGACACTCACTTCTAAAAAGCACTGTATTTTTCATAAAGATAAGGGACATGATACATAGGACTGTTATGTGTTAAAGAATGAAATTGAAAGACTGATAGCTAAGGACTACCTTGTTAGTTTTTAAAGAAGGATTTTTGTCATAAACAAAATAGAGAAGACCTTGGTCAATTCGCTACAGCTTTACTTGAGATCAATGTAATCTTAGAGTGAAACTCTATTAGGGGGGATTCCAACAATGAAAAGAGGAAGTATAGGAAACAAGTCCTCGCCACTATTATATCACTGGTTCAATGGAACGTGCTAATAGTCTTCACTCTTGAAGATGGAGAATGAGTGACTTTTCCATATGAGGACTCTCTCATCATTTCCACTGTTATCTTTAATCATAAAGTACATCAGGTACTAGTAAACAATGATAATAGTTAACATCCTCTTCACATAAGATATGATCCGAATAAGAATCCCCTCTTTAAAACTAACATTGTTAAAAACTCTCTTCATTGGTATTGAGGGTTTGGGCATGCTAGTGAAGGGTGCCTTAGAATTACCTGTTATAATGGGCACCCCTCCAAAATATGCTTCACTCCAAAAAGCTTCATGATGATTAATATGGCATTGGCTTATAAATCCATTCTAGGAAGATCCTTTCTACATCAAATCAACATCATCATCAGTACTTGGTACTTGACTTTGAAGTTCCTAACTCATAAGGGAATAGCCACATCACGGGGAAATTAGACAGCCTCAAGACAATGTGCCACTACTTACTTGAAGGGTAAGAAAGTGCTGATATCGGACCAAAAAAGGTCTTTGAAGGAAAGACTAGAAATCAGAAGTGAGGTTGCTAAGAAATTAAAGGAAATTTTTTTAGGAAAAGATGAGCAAACAATCACTAAAGTGGGATCCATCTTAACACCAACATAATAGCAATCATTGATGGAGCTCATGCATATCCTAAAGTTTAATTTCACAACATATGCATCAAAGATGTCAGGTATTAGTCCAAAAATAGCTACCCATAAACTAAGGATTGATCTAACTGCATATTTGATCCTCTAGAAAAAAAAAAGAATTTAGGGGAGAAAGATAGAAAGCTATAACTCAAGAAGTAAATAAACTTTTAACCGTTGGCTTTATTAGGGAGGTATTGTACTCGACCTGATTAGCAAATGTCGTTATGGTCAAGAAAAGTAACAACAAATGGTGGATGTGTGTGGACTTCACTAACTTAAACAAAGCTTGACCAAAAGACAATTATCCACTCCCAAGAATTGATTGTTTGGTAGACGTTATGACGAGTTTTTAGTTCTTGAGATCCTTGTATTCCAACTCAGGATACAATCAAATCCTTATACATCTTGAAGATAAGGAGAAAACATCTTTTATAATTGAGTCTAGTACTTATTATTACAGAGCTATATCGTTCAAATTAAAAAACACAGAGGCAACATATCAACGATAAGTTAATTAGACATTCAAGAATCGGTTGGGAAGAATTGTGGAGGGATATGTTGATGACATGTTAGTAAAGAAAATGACTTTTAAGCAACATATTTTAGATCTTAAAGAAGTTTTTGTTGTTTTGAGTCAATATCATGTGAAACTCAACCCTTCTAAATGTGTTTTTGCCATCAAAGGAGGAAAATTTCTTGGTTTTCTAGTAAGCTCCAAGGGAATTGAGCCTAATCCTAAAAAAAATCAAGCCATACTAGACATGATGCCCTAACAAAATGTGAAGTACAAAACCTTACAGGGAGATTGATTCCTCTTAACAAATTCATTGCTCGTTTGGGGGAGTGCACTCTATTGTTCTTCAAACTAACAAACATAGCCAACTTGTAATGAATTGAGGATTGCCAAAGGACTTAAGATTTATTTGTCATCCTTTAAGATTATATCTCAACTACTAGAGAATGATGATTTATTTCTATACCTAGAGGTGATAGATTTAGTGGTGAGTTCAATTCTAGTAAGAGAAGATGAAGGCATACAATGACTTGTGTTTTACTCTAGTCGAACTCTAAATGATGAAGAAAAAAGATACTTAAAACTAGAGAAACAAGTTCTAGCATTGGTAAGCACCTCTAGAAAGTTAAAGTCATACTTCCAAACTTATCAAGTAACTATATTGACAAAACAATCACTAAGACAGATTCTTCATAAGTTAGAATTATTTGGGTGTCTAGTTAAATCGGCTATAGAGCTAGGAGAATTTGGACTTCAGTATAAACCTTATCTAATAATAAAGGGTCATGCTTTGGCAAACTTCATTGTTAAATGTTGTTTTACAGAACAAATAGATACCCTTGATCATCCAACTTCAACGTTAGAACTTTCAGCTGAATAAAAAACATTAATAAAATCACTTGTGATACTTCCTGTCTGGAAATTGTAAGTGGATAGTGCTTCCAATATAAATGGAAATGGAGTTGGGATAATACTTATCAATCATAAAGAACAAGTATTAGAATATGGTGTTTTTTTTAGTCATTCAACTTTGTGTGTCATCCATAAGAGTCCTAGGTAGTCTTAGTTGGCCCCTTAAGTTTGAAACCTACTAGGGAACATCCTCATCCCTTCTTTCAGCGGAAGAAGGTTAGGCACCATCCCTCTTAGATTTTAAGTCAATTCTTATAACCAGAGATCTGCGATGAGTGGTTTTAATTTCATGCCTAAAACTTAAATCACCTTCAGGAGATATGTTTCCTTTTTCTTTTTTAAAAGTCATGATGGCAGAAGAAAGAAAAGATTGAAGAAGGTTTTACAAAAACAGAAAGAAAGAAGATTTGGTTTACCTAGACAATGAACTCCTTTGTATAAATACTCCCTAAACTATCTAAGTAAAAGGTCATAACTTTTTCATCTTTTAAGATAAAGATATATAGATTTTAGAGCATTAACCAACTTGAAACTCAAGAAGAAACATCCTTATTCCTTGAATTTCAATGCTCTTTTAAGTCATTTATTACCCTAAGTTATTTAATATATTTTCTATAAATATACTGACTTTATCATCGGATGGTCTTTAAACCCCCATGATTAGGACTGTTTTTGCATGTACTCAAGTTTCTATCACTAGTATGGAGTTCCTTAGATTAAGAATAAGAAATCCTTAGGACATATTGATTAATCTCTATCACAAAAACTAAATAAACTTTTTTATTTATTTATATACCTTGGATTTTAGGGTATTATCACTTTATTTCTTGTATTTTGCGAGATGTTTTCAACTAAGATTTCTCTTGGCTAAGATATTTTATTCAATCGTGCTTGAAATGGGAGATAAGCAATTCGATAGCATTTCATTTTCATGTGCTTTGAATTAACGGAAAATCTTAAATGCTAAAAAACCACATATCATCATTCCTGGAATTACCTTTGATTTCCCCAATCTCTCTCTCATTCATTTGG
>Ga0325402_1003622_pt1 | contig 14023 bp, 8 predicted proteins | sample PopdelMetagenome_22_FD_207212 | JGI IMG/M metagenome (GOLD analysis project Ga0325402, IMG submission 207212) | Populus deltoides microbial communities from Bellville, Georgia, United States - Xylem-PdKOR-R3 | ecosystem: Host-associated > Plants > Phyllosphere > Stem > Wood/Secondary xylem... | reverse complement strand
TTAATTCATAATATTTTTAGGAGATTATTGGAATTTATATTTAAATAAAAATTATTTTTTCTTAACTAGTATAATTAACCTCTAAGATAAAATAAATAAAAACATATAAAATAAAAAAATAGTTAGGGTTAAATATTTGCATGTACTAGAAAAATTAAACTTTTGTTTTAGTATTTAATTATAACTAACAACTCTTTTCTAATTTATCAATTCATATACTTTTAATTTTTTTATTTATAATTAACAAAATCTTTTTGTTTCTCACTTAAAAAATCATAATATTAAAAAACATTAATGTTGTGTTCTATTTTTTCTTATTAATTGGTCTCTTTCTTTTAGCTTTTTTCTTTTTAATCCTAAGCTTTATTTTATTTATATTTCAATTATTAGATCTGGAGAGGAAAAGGAGAAAATCATTAGAAAATTTTAGAAAAGAGAAAGCTTCCTAGTAGCTGAATTTTTACTATCAATAACTTCACTTTTGATATTTATGAATTTATGTTTTAAGAGAAAAACTCAATAAAAATGATTATAATACATAAAAAAATAGATTAAGGTCCTTGATTTTTTTTCTTGAATTCATTTAATTTTCATTTTTAGAGAGATTAAAGTCTATTTTAATTTAGAAATGGGGTTGTTAAGGTTCATAAGATAATTTCAATTAAAAAAATTGAAAAATAAGTTTATGAAATTCAAAACTTGAACCCTCATTTTCTTTTTTAAAAAAATGGTCGAAAATAGGTAAAAATAATAGACAACACACGTCCATTTATATATAAAAAATGGAGTGGATGACTTACGCTACTTCAAAAAACAAAAAAACAAAAAAATATATTATCCATGCATGTAGATCAAAGCTTCTGGAATTGTGCACCTAGGCTTTTTTTATACTAGGCTAAGGCTCCCAATGCCGGCTAGTTTTTTTTTGTTTTTGTTTTTTTATTAATTTTTTAATTTTAATTTTAATTAATATCCTCTCTCATCTTTAAAAAAAAATTTGTTCAATTTTTTTAAATACTAATTAATTTTTTTTTAATTCATAATATTTCAAAGAAAGTATTGTAATTTACTTTTAAATTTTTCTTTTTATATTTTATATAAAAGTAAAAATTGTTTGTTCTTGCTGGATTGACCTCTAAAATAAGATAAATAAAAAGAAAAATTACTTAGGAAGTTATTTTATTTTATCTTTATTTTTTTAAAAATTACAATTTATTTTATAAAATTTATAAATTCATAACGCTTTCGATAAAACCACAAAAACTTCAACAAAAAAATTAGATTATTTATAAAAGTGACATTATATTCCAATTAATGGGGAACACACGTACACACCCTTTTACTTTTATCCTCATCGGAATCCGACCACCCAGATTCCTTTTTCAGCGTAACTCAAAAAAATTGCAACCAGTAAAGCAGCTCTGATAATTCAGTACTCCCAGCGTATATATCAACAAAGTTCCTTGCTCTGGTAGGCGAAGACAGACCCAAGATATGAATTCTTCACACAATCCAAGTAACCTAATGAAAAAGCTTTTCGCCCACAACTTCTATTACACTGCCGTCTTCCGAACAAAATTGTGGAACACTTCAAGATGATCCTCGTGGACCCAATGGCCGTCCCCCGCCACTGGTGGCGGACAAGGCCTAATTGCTTTCCTAGACGCCCTCTCCACAACTGTCCCTTTTGCTTAATACCTCCACTTTCATAGATGCCTTAAATCTCATGATGGCTAAATTAAAATACCAACAAAATTCTACCAACCTGCCATGTCAAAAATATCAATTCAAGAGGTGGCTGCGATTCGAAGATATGTGAAAGGATATTGGTTGGATGTGTTGGTCTGATCGGGGAACGAAATCAGATGGTTGGGTGGGCAAAACATTTGAGGGGAATGGCGAGGATCTAGGTAGTTTTCTGTTTGTGATGTGGATATCCGCCACACTATGGGGCCAAATTATTATTATTTTTTTTGTAAAAAATGATGTTGGAGTGCGTAAATATATTTAAAGAAAAATATGTAACTTGGGTGATAGATATAAAGAAATCAAATAAGTTCATTTATTTTAATTAGATGATAAAAAATAAACAATAATAATAAATGGACTAAATGGAAAAAAAGTGATCACTATAACTAAAAAGAAAATTTTTTAAAAAAATATAGCTAAATTCCTAGTTAATTAAATACATAATGATAAAATTAGGTAAAAAAATGATAAAAAAACAACTCGAGTTAGCATGACAAACTTGTAACCTATGTAATAAGGGCCAAGTTAACCCGTGTTAACTTATTAAACTTAAAACCCAGGTCATGAGATCAAAATAATTCAATAAAAAAACAAAAAAAAATATCACAAATCTCATTTTAAAAAAATGAATGATGAAATCTGAAAAGAAAATAAGTAAAAAAAAAAAGCAATGTCAATTTAACTTTTCAAATTCTTAACCTAAGTCATTGGATTGAAAACATTATATCTAAAAGGATCATAAAACCCGATTCTTAACCAATCAAATGTTAAATGATAAAATTAAAAGAAAAATAACAATTAAGCAAATAAGAATGAAAACTGAAATAAAAAAAATAATTAGAGGACAAGTAAATATTTTTGTTTGAAGAGTGAGATTGGAAAGAAAAATCAATTTAACAAAAAGACCTAGAAAAAAAAAGTTAGGATCAAATTGGAGAAAAACAACACATCACAAATTATGATTGAAGTATGAAATTTAAAATAAATCAAAATTTTACAAAAAGACCAAAAAGAAAAATTAGAAATCAAAAGAATAAGGACCAAAATAAAAAACATCAATAAATAAGAGGATAACTCTGAAAATTTAAATGTCCATTGCGAATTGCGAGGGGATGACAGAGAAAAAAGGGGGGAAGGAAGCATCGCCCGTGATAAGCCACCTCATTGCTACTAACACACGCTGCCCTAACAGGATAAAAAAACGTTGTGATGATTCTAGTGACATGAAGAAAGAGGGTTTTTGGTTGCTACGAGACATTGCATTCATTGCTAGAAGATTGCAAGCTCCTTCCACACGCATCAATTATTTTTTATTTTTTTAATTATATTTTATTACTAAACATGGGTTTGCGTTACGCCATAGTTCTGCTTTTTTTTTTAATAAAAAAATGATGTTTATGTGCCGCAAGAAAATTTTAAAGAAAAAAAACACTTAACAATTTAGGTTATAGCTCTAATTGGTAAAATAAATTGGTATTATTTTAATCAAATGATAAATAAAAATACGCAACATTAATTAAAGGACAATTGGACAAAGATAAAAAAAAAAAAAACCAACTATGATAGCTTGGGATAAAAACCCCTTTTGCAATAGTGAAAAAATAATGTAGTTTATTTTTCATTCAGTTAAATATACAAAGAAGAGATTCGATAAGAAATAGACAAAAAGAGATCAGAGTTAACTAGAGTTGGCATGATAAAAATGTAACTTGTACAATAAAAATCGAGTTATTTTAAGTTAACCAACCAAACCCGCGTTCCAGATAACGAATGAGACAAATGGTTTGTATAAGCTATAATGTAACGTGTGCAGTATAACTTAGTGAAAACTTAAAGAAAATTAAATTTCTCTCCTCGATAATAAACGGTGGTGATGTGATTCAACCTGTTGGTCAAAATATTTTATGACTAAAAAAACATAAAAATAATGTTTTTTTAAGTATCGTTTATTTGCTTATACAAAAAATTAATCTAAAATAATATTATTTTAATATATTTTTAATTAAAAAAAACTTTTATAAAAACATATTTCATATCATTATTAAATCTTGATTGACTGCATCCACATAGTCACAAGCTTCCAAAGCACTTCAAGATTTTTTTTTATATAACTTAAAAGGTATAAACGTAATCATATGAATGTTTTACTTAGTTTTTGTAAAATTCTATCTTTTTTATTTTTAATCTGCATTAAAAATACTCTTTGTAGTGAGATTATAGAGTGCCATACATGATGAAAATGAATTGTTGCAACACGTCCATTTGTAACATTAATGTAATCTGGTTTTAGAGTGTGTTTGGTAGTGTGATTGCGTTTGCTTTTTAAATAGCTTTTTGTATCAAAATATATGTTAATGATTCTTTTTATTTTTTAAAAATTATTTTTGACATCAGCATGTTAAAATGATTTCAAAACACTAAAAATATATTAATTTGGAGTTAATAAAAAAATAAAAATTTTTTAAATTTTATTAAAAATACTTTTGAAACCCAGAAATAAACAGTTGTTAAAATCTTTTGACTATTAAAAAAAAAAATACTGATAAACTCAATATTAAAAGGCATTCTAAATCGAAAATAAGAGGGGTACTTCTGCATATATATAGAAAATGTAAGCTAAATCGAAAATAAGGATCAAATCGAGTGACTAAAGCATTCTAAATCAGCACCATTATAAATAAACAACTCAAATATTCGCATTTTGCCCTAATCAACGGCTTTGAATGAAAAAAGCGAGGGATTTGCATTTGCTGCTGAAAACTATCCGCAGAAGCTCTACCACTACCACTCCCAAGGCACTATACTCTCTCTCTCTCTCTCTCTCTCTCTCTCTCTCTCTCTGTATATTTCATGTATATACTAGTTGGTAGTAAGAATGTAGGAGTAATTGTTACTTGTCGTGCTCATTTTAACAGATGGATCCATCGGACCGTTACTGTTTCAGTCCGATTTTACGATGGAACCCTGAGGTCGAGAACTACTTTATTAAAGCCTACGGCGCCGATCATTTCTCTATCATTTCTAAAGCCTTAACGTAAACTCTCTATTTCCCTCTTACCTTTTTGATTTTTATCTCTCTATTTACCATGTAAGTATGCTGCCAAAGAGAATACAAGAGTCACTGATGTGATTATAGTTAAATCTGACTGTGTTTTCATGTTATATTACTTCAATTAGGCGTCCGTCGAGTTATTCTTGTGTTCGTGTAAACACACTAAAGTCAACAAGTGATGCTGTTATTGAGAAGTTGTTGGAAATTATAAAAGAAAAGGGGTTTGATGGTGATTGTCACGGTAAGGAAGGATCGGGACCAAATGAAAATGTAGGCAGTCCACTGGAGGAAAGCTTGAAAAATGGCCCCATTGTTAAGTGTCAGATACCAGGTTTAGAGTATGTTTTGTTTGTTAAGGGCACCGGACCACACATGATTGATTATGGTTATGTACCTGGTGCACCTCCAAAGGAGGTAATTGTCAGTAGAAAATGTGCCGAAGCTGTTCTCCGAGGTGCTCAGGTAAAAGGTGTTCTGTAATGTTTATTTTAGATATTCTGTTTGTGAATGCTTTTTAAAAATAATATCGTGGAAGTTAATAAAATTTGCAGTAGACTTGGGACTTAGTGATTACCAGAACCGTTTTCTTTTGTTTTCTGCTGATGATTTACTTGTAGGTATTTGTTCCTGGTGTAATGGCTTGTAGCGCTCATGTTGAAAAAGGTGATACAGTTGCAGTTTCAGCTGCTACAGAGCAATGCAATCCTAATGGTGGATGGGCTATTGGTATAACACGCGGGACTGTTCTACAAGGATTACAAACAGGCAAGACATTTTTTCTTTCATATTCACTTAAAAATTTGTTTCAGTGTTAGTTTTTCTGTTTTATTGCTACGAAATAAGTACATGTACATGCTGTCTTTTGTTGTCACTGATCATCTTTGCTAAATCTTTCTTCTTACACTAGGAAGACTAATCTTCGCTAAGATTTTAAACAATAGATCAGAGAATGCTCTCTGGTGGTACTTCTATATTTCTTCAAAGAGCAAATTAAAGTAGGAAATTTAATGTTTAAGGAGATGTAGTTGAAAACACGTCTGGCGTCTTTCGTGAAAAATCTCTGTTTTTGGGTGAAATTTTATATTGGAGGCATTAGAAGAACATAAGCTATTGAATGAAGAGCCAACTTGTTTGGTGTCATTTATGGAAATACACACTCATGTTGATGATGAGCAAATGGCTAGCTCCATGCTTATGTCATTCCTTCTTCAGTTTCTCATTCTATTGTAATTTGATTCTGACCAAGTTTAGTCTGTTTGAATCTCGATTTAAACCTGTAATGAAAGATATATGATCATGACCAGATTGATCATAATGAGCTTTTCTGGACATGCATGGGAAAAATTCTTGTGTAGCTCAAAATAACACTATAGAAGTACCTTGGGGGGGGGGTAATTTCGTGGTAGTTTCTTTCTTTATCTTGACTTTTGAGAATTTGATGGAAATGAGTCTGCCTCTCTCACCATGTAAAATTGTTTTAGCCATATAATGTTAACAGTTTAGAATTTGTATTCTAAATAATTGTGAATTTTTTCCTGTGATCTTATAAATTGCCTACCTGGAAGCCATTATTATTCAGTTTTCGTGTGGATAATGTTTTGATGCTCATGCCCAGAAATTTAAAATTTATCATTTCAGTTTAGATGTGATTCATCCATGGAACAACAAAAGAATGCACAAGTTGTTGAAGACATCAGTCAGCTAGTTTTTTTTTTTTTTAGTGAGCATAGGATACATAGTTGATAGCTTTTGCATCCACTGCTGCACCGTTGGTTTACTTGATCAAATTGAATCACTTCTTTCCTTAGAATATATGTGTCATGGGAAAACAAATCAAGAACTCTAAAATATGTGTTTTTCATGATTGGATGCAGATAGACTTGGCTTACAGCTACACTCATGCATACTTTAATTCAATTAATGAACAAAGATGCCCTGTCATGTGATAACCTTGTTGGCTTGAGTTCAATGGCTAGACTTGACATGTTTCCTTGAGTCTACATCTTTTATTCATAAATTATTTCACTATTAAAACTCTGTACAGTTATCCCTCTACCACCTCCTTGATAGGAGGTTGACACATATTGTTATGTCACTGTAGATCCATATTATTTTGAAAGAAATGGCTTGTATATTGGCCAAGGAACAGCAACGATGTCAAGAGCTGGTTTATTCCGTGCTTCAAAAGGAATTGCTGTGGATATGAATAATCGAGTATTTAGACTGCCTTCCTTTTATGGTACAATTCACTCCTTACACAGACTTTATTTTCAAGCCTTTTAAGACAATTTAGTGTAAGTGTAACTGCTGCACTAGAAGATGATTTTCCATGGAAAATGATATCTGTTACTTTTATGTGAGCGAATGAAATTTTCCTTCTTTTCTCTCTTTTCTTGGTTACAGATGTGCTTGAGGGAGAAATATTTCTTCAGAACTTGCCAAGCATTGTCACTGCTCATGCCTTAGGTATTTCCCACATATTATCACACTTCTGAAGTACAAATCCTGTTTTTCTCTTATCTAAATGTCTGTACAAACATGATTGTTTAATAAATAATTTGCATCTAAATGTTTGTGCAAACATGTTTGATTTAGCATTTTATTAAGAATTTTAATGATACTCTACTGTTTTTCGTGCTTAGATCCTCAAAAAGGTGAAAGGATATTGGACATGTGTGCAGCACCAGGAGGGAAGACAACTGCAATTGCAATCCTTATGAAGGATGAAGGAGAGTTGGTTGCACTTGATAGGTCTCATAATAAGGTGGGACTTTAGTAGATGTCATGATAGAATGCCATTCCCATTCCCATTCCCACTGCATGGCTCTAGCATCACGGACCCTTGCCTTGTTGCACGGCTATAACTAGGTCTCAATGCTTTATTGAATTTAGTATATAATTTAGCAACTTTTTACTTCTGTAGAATGTGCACCACATTCTCTTTTTTGTAATTTTTTCCCCTTTTCTTTCTAACAAAACTCTTCTTGATCCCAGGAAAAAAAATATGGCAACTTTATTTCTTGTTCCTCCTTTTAAATGCATTGCCATGATAATCTCAGATTCTCATTACATTTGATGCTATAAAAGTTTTCCTTCGAAGATTTAATATTCGATTTTCCTTCTCATCTTTGTGTTCAGGATTTTAGGTTCTTGCTTTTTTATAGGTACAGGATATTCAGAAATTGGCTGCTGAAATGAGCTTGACTTGTATTACAACTTATAAACTGGATGTTCTCAAAGCTATTCGTCAAAGAAATGAAGCAGATGATATAAACACAAATCAAAGTTCTAACTCATTGAGGTTTCACGAGGAGAAAGCATCATCTTCTACTGCTGAAGGGTTTAATCTGGATAAAACATGCGAGGATAATGGTTTGCAAATCCTGCTCTTTTTCATTGATGTAATACACCTTTTTATCGAAACAAGCAGTAAATTGATTAAAAATAAAAGCAAAGAGAGATATTTAAGTTAGGTATTTCTAGTGTCTTGAAATTATCTTATAAATATACAGCAGTTATGCCAAAATTGCCCCAGGTAAACTTTACTCCATATTTCTCAACTTTATATTGATCCCTGCTGATTATTTAAGAAACACAAGAACTTCTTCATTTGAAATTACACCAGTTATTTTCATGGAGCTTGCTAACCGGACAGTTTGAGGTACAATTTATTGCAAATAGTCACAGTCGCCTGTATTAAATGCTTTTGGTCATTCTAAGAATTCTTCTCAATGTAAGACCTTGAGATCCATCCATGGTCAGAACTTTTGAGGAACTTTAGGCCATTTTAAGAACTTCCATTGACAAAAATGTCTTTCCCTCTATTTACAAGCTCCTCTTTAATCTTTAATATTTTAGTTAGCAATGCAATAGAGAATGGGGGAACTTATGTTAGCAAAGCTGACATCAGGAAGGCTAAGCGAAGAATGCGGAATGGACCAGGAAGGAATCAGTGCATTGGTGGCAGAGTTGAAAATTCAAAAGGCTTTTACCCTGATAGTTTTGATAGAGTTCTCCTCGATGCTCCCTGCTCTGCTCTTGGTTTGAGACCTAGGCTTTTTGTTGGTGAGGTAGGAGAATCTAAACTACAACTCATTTGACCTTTTGTTTTCTATAATATTTTCTTGTTTTGATAATTTGAGACTACTGGTAAAAAAGGAACACCTGAAATAGATTTTTATTACTCTCTCATGAGGGGATTTCCCCCTTGGTTTACTACATGTCTAATTGTTGTTTCTTCCATCAACTTATTGAGGTTTACTGTTATGTAGAAATTGATTTTGGTGTGTCACTTTTTCCAGGTAACAATAGACTCTCTAAAAAAACACGCAACGTATCAAAGGAGAATGTTTGACCAGGCTGTTAAACTAGTCCGCCCTGGTGGTGTGATTGTGTATTCAACGTTAGTATGCATTAATTGCCTCTTTTTTTATTTTGTTGTGCATTTGTTGTTATAATTTAAAAGGAATGTAAAAGAAGTTTGCCTACAGGATGATAAGGTGTTTGCTTGATGCCCACATAAATTATGGATCCACTCAGTTAAAGGATTAGTTGTTTCAATGTTGCCCAATTAGTTGATACAATCGAGTGGGGAGAGCACTAGCAGTGTTTTTGTTTCTCTTTTTTCTAAATTCTCCACATCCACCTTGTGGAAATGCATGTATCACTAAACATGCTTTTGATGACGTGCTAAAAGTTTGTGGCGTAATGGAAAATAAAAAGAGCAATCAGTATAAACAATATAAACTATGTATTTATGTTTGGGAATTCTGGCATCCACTCTCAATAACTGTTTTGATATATTATTTCTTACAGTACCTGTTGAGGTATACTCTTCACACCTTTTTCCCCTTGTTTTGCTAGATGTACGATAAACCCTGGTGAGAATGAAGCTTTGGTTCGATATGCTTTGGATACATATAAATTCCTCTCCTTAGCATCACAGGTTTCTTCTTCATTCTTACCGTTAACAACAAATTTCACATCTCAAGCTTGAAATTGTGGTTATAAATTGACCACTAAGTTTCTGGCCTGTGTTTTATGATACTTGAGGTCTTCATTAACATGCTTGTTTGAAAACCTGTAATTCTTGCTGAGATAACCTTTCAAAGTTCACAGTTCAGATCTTCTTGTTTTTGATCCTTTGGATTTCCCTAAATTGTAGCTGGTCTATTTCGTGTTGCTTGAATGTGTTTGTGAGGAGGTATAGTTTGTAATTCATTTACGCAATTGTGTGAGCATGGAGTTATTTTTGCATGCAAGATGACATATTAAAGTATGGTTCTTAATGGTCGCTGTCATTGCGTACTTTATGGTAAATATTAACAAATCCTGTGGTGCTTTCCTAGATTAAAAGATTAAAGTATGACCCCATATTATGTAAACCCAACACCCGTATGCGCACACATACTCATACAGCTGTTTGATTGGACATGCACTTGAATATACTCTTATGATCTATTTCAGAATCCGAGAATTGGAGGACCTGGCCTTGTTGGCTCTTTTGAATCTCCTAATGGACGCACGGAGTAAGTACTGCTATCCTGCATGTGACTTTTCTGTTGACAAATGATTCCTTTAGATTTTCCTACAAAGACAGGAAATATCGACCACAAATTTTCTTTTATGTACCACATGAGCCATTTTATTTGTTGGAGAATTGGGTGAAAATAGCACTGTTTTTCCTCGGCTGTGAATGCTGCTGTTATTGCACATGTTTGCTCTCTCAATTTATTTGTTTATTAATCAATATTGAGTTGCAATAAGCTTTCTGTTTGACCATTGACATTGTTGAACTTAGAAGTAACAACCGCAGCAGACTTTAAAGGTGTTTTAAGATTATTTCTATGCTAGAACTTTAGTGTGCACTCCAAATCTGTCTCTGCATTGTCAATGTGATTTTACACCATTACATTCTGTTATTAAAGTCTTCCTTTGACCGTGTGGAACTCAATTGCTATATCAACCTTTTCTCCTTGTTTGTGTAACACATGGCATGCTGGTTCTTATTTTGACTACCAAAACTTCAAAAGAATATTCTATCCCGTTTCTTTTAATCTTTCCTTTAGAATTTGTATCTTTTCTGAAGCATCGATCCTTTTCTTCTTTGTGGCTCGTCTACACAAATCACTATTGGTAAGGAAATGTTCATGCTGAGTAGCTTTCTATGCCTATGCAAGTCTCTGTACAAAGCCACATATGTTCCTTTGTTATTTTTTTTTCCCATGAATAAACTGTCTGTGGTGCCTGTAACATCAGGGAGTGGTTAAGACCCGGTGAGGAGGAATTTGTTCAGAGGTTCGATCCATCATCTTCCCTGGATACAATTGGGTTTTTCATAGCCAAATTTTCTGTTGGCTCCAAAGACGTTTGACTCCGCGAGAAGTGCAACTTCAGCGAGATGAAAACAGACCAGACCGGGCAGTCTAGTTTAAAAGAAAACGCTGCAGCTATCAAAGATGTCACCATTTTATTACTGGTTGGTGGTAAATGAAGCCCAGATACATGTCCTTCATGTAAAACGTGATGTTTGGTAAATAATTCTCGAGGCAATCATTTTTCTCTCGCAATGATATGTTGGTCATGAAGAGTGTCGGGAACGGATGTTATTTCATGCATTGCTTTTATGTGTAGGACAATTTTGGATTAGAAATACACGAGACCGTAGAATTCTGGAAGAAAAATGAAGAGCAGGCAAGTTGAACGTATTTACTACCTTACTGTTTTTAAAACTCTCCACAATTAGACCTTGCTTCTATCTTTTTTATTCTTCAGAAGAGGTGCTCATTAATAATAATACAAAGGCAATTGTGAAGGATGTAGAAAACCAGCTACTACCCTCCCACCTCCCAATTGCATATATGCGTGCAGTCTACTGGTTAAACTGGGAATTCTCAGTCTTAGGAGCGTTCAGTTTCGAATTTTATAGCGAAGTGCAAATATGCTTTAAGTACAATGTCTGAACTTGTAGATTCACTGTCTTGCATCTAGCTAATCCTGCCACAAGCTCCCATAAAAGAACTCTTCATCGGAGAGCTGTAAAGCGTCTCCAATATCACCGAACTCAACCATCCCAGCAATGTCATCTACGTACCATGGAGTTATTTCTTCATATGGGAATGCTGGATTCACCTCCATCATAGCCTCAACTTCCTGGAGGAGAGTAGAGTTTTGCTCGAAGAAGGCCTGCATATCTACTCTCACCTCGGAATCATTCTTCACCTCCAACGATTCTTTAATGTCTGCTCCATCAGCACCAACCTCAATTTTCGTCTCTTGGAGTAAGTCCCTTAGGAGGGCACCATCATGCTCTGTGATTTCCAATTCTTCGAATTCAAAATCATCTCTAACATTGCTTAAACTGTCTGGAGAATCCATGGACGTATTTTTAGGCACAAAATGAAAGAAAAGAAAGAAAGAAGAAGCTCAGATGACTCGATAAGGGATAGAAGGCTATATATAAACACCTCTTTACGTCCTGGAGTCAAGGCCTGCAAGTGGGAAGCTAAATCAGTGTCAAAGTCATGTGATTGTGGATAGCTTATGGATATCTCGATACTCTTCGACAATTTGATAGATGTACTTGGCGTGCTGAATATAGTACAAACTACAAACAGACGTATATGGGGACCATGAAAGACATTAAACTTTGAAAGCTAAGCTTAGAAAGGAGGGTTTTTTTTTTATTATATTTTTAATTTAGCACTTGAAAAAAAGAAAGATAAAATAATACAATACAAAAAATATTTAGAAAAATAGTATGTTTAGAGAGTTGCAGATCGTATCTAAGATTCTCTTCTATATGACATCGACAACTTTCTTGCAGATGACATCGCAAATATTATATGTGATTCTCTCTGATTCTAAAAATAAACTGATATAATTTTTAATAAATAGAGAGAAGAGAGGAGAGAAAAAAAACAAAGAAACAAAAAAATAAAATCCTGGAGACACACTGAAACTCCAATGACAACATCACCGATACTGTTGAAAAGATTTTGACGAAGTGAGTCCAATAACACTAAGAAATGTCACAAGCAGTGACTGGAGTGGGTCACACGAGCCGTCCAAATATGTCAGCGCTCATTTGCCTTTGGACGGCTCGTGTGGCACACTCCAGTCACCGCTTGACCTTTCTTGATGTCGTTGGATTTGTCTCGTCGAGATTTTTTTAACAATACCAATGATGTCATTATCGGAGTTTCGATGTGTATTCAGAGTCTTTTTTTTGTTTTTTTATTTTTTTTTTCTCTCTTCTCTCCTCTTTGTAAATAAAAAGATCTTGAAAGCACACCGAAGCTCCGGTGACGATACCACTAGTACCGTTGAAAAGATCTCGACGAGACAAATCCAACGACATCAAGGAAGGTCATGAACGGTGATCGGAGTCTGCTACATTAGCCATTCAAAGACAAATGAGCCCTATCATATTTGGACGGCTCATGTGATCCAATCTGGTCACCGTTCATGACCTATCTTAGTGTTATTGGATTCGTCTCGTCAATATCTTTTCAACGGTACTAGTTGTGTTATCATCTAAAATTTGGTGTCTCTATAATTTTTTTTTCCTTTCCTTGTTTTTTTTTCTATCATTTTTTTATTGTAAATTGAGTCAGTTTATTATAAAGAAGAAGAAAAAGAAAAAGAAAGAGGAGGGTACATGTCATTTTTATTCTCTCAAGATAGTCACACGGACTATAGTATTGATCATTTAAGCTTATAAAATGTATATGCATTTTGATAAAACCAAAGGGCCTTCGAAAATAAAATAAAATAAGATAAAGCACCACTAGTATTGAAATAAACCAAACTTATTTTCTGTCCCAAAGGCTGGATAAACTTTAGATTGACAATTTCAATTTAAATTATACTTGCTGGCTTGCTACCGGACAGAAAGCTTTGTACTGTTCTATCCCATCAAGCAGCCAGCCACTTGTACTTGTCTAGCTAGCCTACGACCACAGAGCATAACACGGCTTTCAGCAGTATCCCAGTACGAGAAGCAATCTGTGTTAACCTTTGCCACACGACATTACAAAGACGAGCGAAAGAGTTGTTTGTGGATGGGCAATATTTTGGATCGCATATCACTTGCTATATTATATCTGGAGTGCTAGAATTTTTGTTGCCTTCTTACTTCTTATCCACAGCATATTAGAGGTGGCTAAATCACTGGTGACTTGTAGAAAATTCTCAATATGTGGATGCAGCTGTGCCGTTTGC
>Ga0325402_1003615_pt1 | contig 14030 bp, 7 predicted proteins | sample PopdelMetagenome_22_FD_207212 | JGI IMG/M metagenome (GOLD analysis project Ga0325402, IMG submission 207212) | Populus deltoides microbial communities from Bellville, Georgia, United States - Xylem-PdKOR-R3 | ecosystem: Host-associated > Plants > Phyllosphere > Stem > Wood/Secondary xylem... | reverse complement strand
AATAATAATAATAATAATAATAATAAAAGGAGAATCCCAGAATTCCTTCCGGCAGTAGTACTGTTGTTAAAGAAAGAAAGAAATGGGTATGGAAAATTAGTTCACAATTATAATCAAAACAAATCAAGTAATGATGGAACGCCTCTTCCTAATCACTACTCGTCCATCTCTTTTCATTTCAAAATCCTCTCTCTCTCTCTCTCTCTCTCTCTCTCTCTCTCATTATTACGTCAGCGTTCATTTTCAAAGTTTCTTTATTTTAGAAATATAATAAAATAATATTAAGATTATTTTTAATACTAATATATTAAAATAATTAAAAAATATCAAATAATTAATTCAAAACAAAAAAAAATTAAAAATCACGATCAGCCGCGCAGTCCCCTCGGCGCACTACCCCTCCGACACCATCATTATCCTTTAATTTTTATTAAAATATTATATTATATGCCTCCCCCCCTTCCAGTCATCAATTATTAAGATTATTAAAGTGAGGGCAAATCATGTTGTTGTGTCAAGTTCTTATAAATCTTGAATTAATCAAAATAAATCAATCAATAAAGAGTGGTGATGACGCTACTCTGTCCAAACAACAAATGAATTCAACAATGGGCCACAGCCCACAGGAGGGCTAAAAAGTCCAAGTTCCTTCCTGGTGCTCATCGCATTTGGGTTTAGCTTTCCAAGGAGTGGGTTGTTCGTAACTGAAATGGGCCTCAGCGACTTTGAAGCTCGCTGAAACCGCACGTGTAGACTTGGGATATCTTCCGCCCAGCAAAGCAACTAATAAGATCTTCACGCACAATTTGGTGCTCCATCTTCTGCTGGATCTTCATAATAATCTTGTAGAACTATAAATTAAGTTAGCTCCTCATTTGCCTCATTCTTTTGTTACATTATGATATACTGTAATATATAAATACAAATCAATATACAACGTTTTTAGTAAGTGGACCAAAAACACATTACATCATATTACAAACAATCTTCTTATTGTTTTTTTTAACTTAGTATCAAAGCCTTCTAACTCCTGTTATTCTTCTTTCCTCAATTCGCTTCTGCATATTATCTTTCTTTTCATCTTCAAATGATTTCAACATCAACAACTCTCTACACCTCACCACCAACACTTTCAAACTCGATGGATCAAAGTATCTAGGTTGGCAATCTCAATTCCTACCATTTCTTAATAACAATAATCTTTTAGGGTTTGTGGAAGGCTTTGATCCCATCCCTTAAAAGATTAATGTTGATAATTCCCCTAATCCTTCTTAATAACCTAGTATGAGAAAGATCAAGCTCTACTTGGTATTATCTTATCCCCAATCCGTCCAAACATCACTATATCAGTGTATGATTTAAACACATTCAAACATATTTGGACTACTCTTAAAACTAAATTTTCCAACCAGTCATGAACTCGTATCTCACATCTAAAACGTCAATTGCAGACTATCACACAAGGTTCATGATCATGTTCCACATATTTAAAAGGTTTTAAGTTTATCAAAAATCAACTTGCTTTAAGTCTATCAAAAATCAACTTGCTGCAGCAGAAAAGTCCATTGATGATCAAGATTTAATTTCATTCATCACTTAAGGTCTTAACTAAAAGTTCAACTATTTTATAACTTTTTTTAATTTTGCTTCTAGAGATAAAGACTTTACATTTGAAGATTTTAGTGTTGAATCACTTAGAAGTAAAGCACTTCTAGATACTAATGTTAGGTAGTGGTGTCAAATACTACTTTTAATTTTGCTGCCAATAAGAAATCCTCATTTCCAACACATAAGAAATCATTAGTTTCTGTTGCTTGTCCAAGCAATTCTTAGCAATAGAGGTAATTATTTTTTGTTCAGTTCGGTTTTTACCTAAAAAAATCAAACCAAATTTTTAAAAAAAAAACTGAAACCAATTCAAACCGACCGGTTTCGATTATTTTAGGACAAAAACCAAAACCCAACCGGCTCATTTTCGATTCGGTTTTAGTTCGGTTTTTTTCATAGTTCGGTTTTTTTGGTTATTTTTTTCCGGTTTTCTCGGTTTAAGTGGTTTTTTGCTCACCCTTATTTAGCAAGTTCATTCCTCATGTCAATCCATTGTGTGTAAAAATTCAATTGCTATATGCTCCATATACCAAATCTGTAACAGCCCGACCCAACCTGCCATATATTATCCGCTTTGGGCCTTACAACCCTTACAGTTTTGTTTCTAGTGACGCGAGCTCACTTCTAAGCCTGACGCCCCAAAACGCGTATAACAAGTTGGCAACCAGCACTCTTAATAAGGCCAGCTACCACTCCCTCACCCCGTCGATGTGGGATATTACAATCCACCCCCCTTAAGGAGTCTGACAACCCCATCGGCACAACCGGACAGCCAGTGAGGTCAGCTCTGATACCAAAATATAATAGCCCGGCCCAACCTGCCATGTATTTTCTGTTTTGGGCCTTACCGCCCTCACGGTTTTGTTCCTAGTGATATAATAGGTTATACTATTATCATAAATTTGATTTTGCATATCAAGGGTGTCATCCTCCCTTTAAACTTGCAATAATAGTGACCAAGTCAAATGCTCAACATGAACATCAAATATGATATGCAGACAATGGAGCTAATGCTCATATAGCATTTGATGATCATAATCTCTCTTAAAAACTGCCTTTTAATAGAGAAGAAATTATTAATATAGGAAATGGTACATGTTTGTTAATTAAAAGCATTGAATCCATATCATTACAAATAGACAACATTAAGTTTTGTTTATCAAAATCCTTTAATATCCATATGCATCCATTGATCTTCTGCCATTAATAAGTTTTGTTTAGAAAATATTTGTTACTTTATACTTATTGGATCTAACTTTACTATGAAGAAGAATCATACAAATCAAACTCTATTCCATAGACATAATGAAAATGGTTTTTATCCTATTGTTGGCAACATAAGTCTCACTCACAAAATTCACAGACTAGCAACAATCATTAAAGAGACAACTTTTATTGAGTAGTAGCACTATCGACTTACAAGTCCCTCACATGCAGTTTTTCAATTCATTTTGTATTCCAATAACATTTCTCTTTCACTAACAATAAATAAATCATCCTTCTATTTGTGTTATAACCCAATTTGGACTCATTTGCTTTTAATTTAAGTTTAAAGGGATTAAAATTTGAAATTAAAATATCATGGATTGATTTCGGTTAAAGGTGTGTGACACGATTAAAAGATTGATGTCTTTTACCAAGTGCAGGAGTGTCGAAGTAATAAATAACCCGGCAAGACCGGGATCGAACCACAGGGAGGTTAATTATATAAATTATAAGCAACAATAATACAACAACAGTAACAACAACAATAACAACAACAACACCAATAATAATAATAATAATACTAGTAGTAGTAGTAATACTAAAAATAGTAATATTAATAGTAATAGTAATAGTAATAATAATAATACCAATAATACTATTAATAATGATAATAATAAAGATTAAAAAGAAGAAGAAGTTGATGAGAACTTTGAGATGGAAGATTAACGTAAGGATTAAACAATAATAACAATAAATGTCAAGGTTAGAGGATCCACTAATGGTATTTCAAACAAGTATAGTATAAACTCTTGTTATTCAATTGGAAACCACACACAAAGGAGGTTCCAATCAGATTATAAATTGTTAATATGATTACATTGGTTATCTTATTCGAATAATGCCAATACTTGTAAATGTTGTCAGACATTCATGATTATAACTTATGTTAACAACAAATCAAGTTCCTTTCATAGCTCAGATGTCAGTTATACCATACAGTATGGGCTATGAAAGTGCCAAGTATTTGTTGTACCAAGTGTTATACAACATAAATCTAGATTAATCATTTAACAAGCAAAGTATTAAAAGTGAACAAGATAACAAATATAAAGCATGTTAGTATCCAACATTAAGGTCCATGTTAAGTTTATATTATACTTATTCTTACACCATTAGTGTACCCTTTTAACCTTGACATAATTAACTTAGCTAAACATAATGAAAGAAAGAAACATAAATAAACAAGGAAAGGAAATGAAAAGCATAAGCAAGAAATTAATATAAGCAAAACTTAAGCATTACAAAATATAAAGAGAGAGCAAGAGCATGATCTTGATCTGAACACCAAGATGCCTAAATACATGGCAAATGCCTCCTTTTATAGGCCAAAATTCGGAACTATTGATTTGTTGACTAATTGATGAATGGGTGGCCACATCTTGACTTGGTGACAATTCTTATCTTCTTGTCTGCCAAAAACATCATTGATAACGTCATAATTTGAACAGACTTCAATCATGAAAGTTCTAGGAAATTGTCTCATATTTCTAGGGTAAAAATTTAAGATCATTTGGACTTCTAGAACTCAAGATATGGGCTGAACACCGAACAGTGTCTGGGCTGCAGGACAGATTCAGACTTCTTCGTTGTTGCTATAATTTGGACTTGAAAACGGCCTTGTTAAATCTTGGGCTCCCCATTAAAGTTGTAGGCCTATGTCTTACCTTTCCATCCATATACAGTAGACCTAAATCCGAGATCTACAGCTCCAGATATGACTCGATTACCGAACAATGTTCCAGTTTGGACTGCACCAACATCTCTTTTCTAAGTTTGACCATCAATTTGTCCTTTCAATTTCAGTATTTCAACTCATCAATCAATTCTTTCATTTATGTGATAGGCCTACATTTAAGATGAAAATTTACCATAAATTAAAGGTATCTTATATTATTAGATATATTATTATAAAACATGCTTTAGTTAAGGAGTTATTGATACTTCAAGTGCAAAATGATGATATAAAACCTTGATAAAAATGCACTTTTAAGTACTAATCAGTGTGATTTGTCAATTTGTGTAAAAACTAGGGACTATAATTTGTTTTTGTCATTCTCTCCTAATCTTCGGTTTAAAAAAATCATCAAGATAATGATAGTTCTCCATTTTTAAATTTCATTTTAAATTCTAATCAAATTTAAATTTCAAAAAGAGAATGAGTTTGATTGAGACTTTGTTTTTCATATGATATAGGACTCTTGTATTATGAATAAAAATCCTAGTGTATACATTAAAAGGGGGGTCATTATAAAAAAAAAAAAACCTAAATGAACCAATTATGTCATCGTCCCCTTATCTTTAGAGTCTAGCGATACGTATTTTTTACCCTTTGTTGCCAAAAGGGACACCCTTTCTTCTCATCATATTAACAAAATCATAGCTGTTATCCAACAAAAATACCACTAAGGTTGCCCAATCACTCACCACAGGCGCAACCATCACCGGCAGTCGCGGTTTCTTAACCACTGTGAGCATGCACCAGTCATAACAACAGTGTCATCTTCAACTTCAATAACCGTGAGCAAGCTTAAGCCAGTAGCAATAGAGGGGTTCCTCCATTTCGGTCATAGTTCACACCTTTTTTCTTTTTCACTGAAAGCACCAACCGCATACACCAGCTACACCCCTGCATTTCTAGCAGCAACCTTCTTTTTCTATGTAGCAATTGCAGTCAGGCCCCCTTAGCACTAGCAACAATGGTGAGTCCCTCTTAGACCATGACCAACAACTTCATTCCCTTTTCATGACAACAATGAGCAACATAAACTAGTAGAGAAAGAAAGAAAGGACAAAAGGACATAGAGAGCCAAAGAGGGAAAGAGAGAGAATAGAGATAAAAAAAAACCAGAGAGAAAGAAGAAACATGGAAGAACAAAAGAAAGGTTGAGACAGTTGCCCAACCACCAGTCTCCGGCGTCACCCGATCGTCTCCCTTAACTTTTATTTCAGCAACAGCCATGTCAGGTAAGTCTTTCTTTTTCCCTCATTTGTTAATTTAATTACTTTATTACTGTTGCATGGCTAGCTTGGTCACTAGTTTGGGCTAGTGATCTAGCCAAGCCGACTAGATCAAGCTCAGCCTGTACAGCTGGGATAGATCCAGCCCATAAAAAAAAGAAAAACAGGAACTGTTGAGCCGGGCTGGACTTGGGCCTCAGGCTTAACCGACCCAATTTTCTTTGGTCTAAGAGTGTGTTGGTAAAACACACCCTTATGCCCTTTCCCTTTAATCTCACTTTTTTTTTATCTAGTCAAACAGGCCCTTTTAGATATTATAAAACTCTAAAAAAACTCAGGGATTTCTTATTTATTTATTTATGGGTCTCTCGCACCTTTTTTTCATTGACTTTACTATGTATTTAGGTTGTAGACTCTTATTCTGAAATGTGAATCTAATACGCGATATATATCCATCCTTTTCTTTTTCTCACAAAACAAATTAATAAAAAGATATGTTTTGCTATCAATCTAAATTTTACTGATTTATTCACTGGCGTCAGAGTCAAGAATACCATTTTTTTATTACGTAATATTTACCAATGCTAGGGTTGGAAGTATTCGTAGTTGAATATTCACTGGCACCAGAGTCAAGAATATTATAAGCAAACCATAAAAAACAGAATAAAACAACTCTTAGCAATTTTAGAAAAAACCGGTAGTGCAGTCTACTTAAGGTAGGACGTTTTAGGGGTGATAATATCTTTCTTTTTACATAACTAGTCTCACACCATAGAATCTGTATTGACCAGTTAGGGTTCCTAGTCACCATAATACTAGGTGGTGACTCTTTAAACCAGACCTTTTTTTTCATATAAGAACAAGATGCTAAATATATGTTATTTTTCCCTAGAAATTTTAAAGGTCGCTGCGATGTCGGGTGCGATATTTTGTATGCCCTTTTGGAAAAGCAAGCAAATGCCTTTTCCATATTCCACTTTGCAACTTGTTAATCCATTGGTTCTCATACGTTATGATGTTTAGAAATCACCCATATAATTTATTAGTGGTTTTTGTTGTTATTTTTTGTTTGTAGATGATTTTTTAAGGTTTTTCTGGGTTTATCCCTTGCATCATAGCGCAGGAGCATTTGTCACTTTTCTTAAATTTAAATCCCATGCTGAAAATTTATTCTCTTGCTCGGTTAAAAAGTTTCATACTGATAATGGAAAAGAATACTTATCTAAATAATTTACTAAGTTTTTATCAAAGTTAAGAACATATCATAGGTTAACATCTTCGCATACCTATGAGAAAAATAGAATAGCTTAGAGGAAACATCATCACATTTAAGAACTTGGTTTAACATTATTAGCACAATCACATCTTAAGTGAAAAATTTAGGTTGATTCTTTTTAAATATCAATATACTTAATTAATAGGTTACTTACTAAAATCCTACAACATTGCAGCCCTTTTGAAGTTTTAAATGGTAAAGCTCATAGTTACTCTGAACTAGGGATCTTTGTGTTGCTATCCAATTTTTGACCCATATTTTGATAAATTTTCAAATAAAAAATAAATAAAAATAATAATAATAAGGGTTTAAATGTGGCGATACCATAGAGTATCAGGGTTAAGGAAGCAATATGTCAAGGAGATAATTACTGAATCACATATAATTACTGCAATATAAAATACCATAGATATATGATTTGATTCGTGCTAGTTATGGGAAATAATCACTGTAATATAAAATACCATATATATAGGATTTGTTGGTACTGGTTATAGAAGACAATCTCTACAATAATTATTGCAATATTTCCTTAAATAACACGTGTAGAGATTTTCTATATAAGTGAACCTCCAGCCATATGCACAAAGGGAGTAGAAAATTTTGAGGGGGCAATTTTGCACATTTAGAAAGCAATACAAACAAAACCCTAACCCTAAACCCATCTTTTTCAAGCAAATCGGCCACCCTCCCCACCTTAGAAAAAGAAAGAACACAAACCAGCCGGCCACTCCCCCCTCACCAGCCACCATACCCCTTTCCTTACCAGCCACAGACGTCGTCCCTCCATGTTCTAAACAGGCCATCCTCATTTTCTCCTCCTCTAGCTGTATCTCCGAACACCAGCCTGAGCACCAGCTTCGTCCCTGCATCAGGTAAGCTCTCCTCGTCTCTATGCATGCATAAATTTAATTCACTGTTACTGTGCATGTGAATTTTAATTCACCAGTGACTGTTCATACGGGTCTCTTGCTGGCAAAACCGGTTACTGGTTTGAGCCAGTAACCGAGTTGAGCTTGGAAATAAAGTCCAGCCCATATGGCTAGGCTAGATGTTTTTTTTTTAAGGATAAAAAAAAATTTATGTTTGACTTTGAGGGGCCATCCTTGATTTTTTGGACTGTTCAGTTTTCTTGCAAATTTTGAGAATATATATGCATGCTTTGTTGTCTTTAATTGCGATTAATTGTGATACTTGTGTTTTTGACAAAAAAATATAAAAATATTTTTGTTTGTTGCATACGACCAATACCCTAACATGTTTTGAATGTTTTTATATATATAAAAAAAATATTGGAAGTTTTGAAAATATGTTTTCGCATGGATTTCTTAAACACAACAAAAATTATTTTCTTGCATTTCTGAATTTTACAACATGTTTGTAAAACTCCAAAGGGTATTGGCCAATATTCTAAAAAATACAAAAATTTTATTTTGGGGGAATTCATCTATTATTCACTGTTAATGTTTGGATAAAGAAATCCCAAAGGGATGAATATCCAAAATATTATTAGGAATAACTTGTTATTATTCACCGTTAATGTTAGGATAAAGAAATCTCAAAGGGATGAATATCCAAAATATTATTGGAAATAACTTGTTATTATTCACTGTTAATATTTGGATAAAGAAAACCGTAAGTGGTAAATATCCAAAATAATTTTCTAGAGATAATAAGTCATCACACATCCTTGAAAGAAGCCTTGATTATAATCGAGAATATTTTAATTTTTTACTCCACGGTTTACGAGTCGTGAAAGTGTAAAAAAACATTAAGACAAAAATAGGCTTTTAAAGCGCCCTAGATTTCTAAATTTTTGTCTCTCGCCCTTGCGATTTACAAGTCACAAACTCTTGAAATACTAAGAGAAAAATGAGCTTTTAAAGCACATGGAATCTCCTTGGATTTCTATCTTAAAAATTTAGTTTGAATCAAACCTAGAAAAACTGATGGGATTAGAAAACACCAACACCATAACAATTATAAAGCAAATTAAACACCAAGCAGCTTACCTTAAGTAGGGCGTACTAGGGGTATTAATACCTTCCCTTTATGCAACCAGTCTCTTGCTTTAGAATCTCTGAAAGACCATTCAGGGTTCCTAGTGACCATAATATTAGGTGGCGACTCCCTTATTCAATAAAACAAAAGACCCTGAAACCAATCGAGGATCGTCGCGCTCCGTCACAAGGGTGCGACACTGTGGTTGCTCATGTTATCCTTTATTAAGACCTTATCAAACTCATAAACTTGCATACCATAGTAGATGTTGTGTTTATTTGGGTTATTCTAATAATTAAAAAGGTTATCGCTATTTAGATTTGGAGTCTAATAGAGTTTATATCTCTAAAAGTGTACTATTTGATGAAACAACATTTCCACTAAAAGATAAAGATTAAGATTCCTTCGGTTCAAGCACAACTCTATCACCTGATAACTTTAGAAATTTGGTAAATACAATATTATCTAGTAATTTGTTGATTAATGTTTTTAATATAGAGACCAACACAACCTCTACTTCTTTCCAACTTCAAACCCTACAAGTAACATTTTAGATTTTTTTTTTTTTATCTACTAAACTTCATGTATCTCCCATACATATACCCTTTACCTTAATAAACCAATTTGTTATTGACTCTCTCACACACGAAGTTTTTTCCTTAGACATCCAGCAAAACATTCAAATATATTAACCATCAAATAGTCCAAATCCTCCATCTACATCTCATATAATCATAAGGTCAAGAATGGTCATTCCAAACTAAAATAGTTTCAAAACTATAAGGTTTTATAATCCACTCTTCATCCATTAAAATTATTCTATAGTGTTTTTAATGAGTAGGAATTTACTCTCTACAGTAAACCAATTTCAAATCCAAATTAAAGAGCGACAATAAGCAAAGCATTTGATGTATTGATAGCTAATAGAACTTAGTGTAATAGCCCGATCCAACCTGTCGTATATTTTCTGCTTTGGGCCTTACCGCCATCACGGTTTTGTTCCTAGTGATGCGAGCCCACTTATGAGCTTGACGCCCTAAAACGCGTACAACAGGTCAGCGACCAACACTACTCATAAAGCCCTGGCTTTGGACACTCACTTCCGATGTGGGATATTACAATTCCATTACCTTAAAACGAGTCGTCCTCGGCTCTGATACTAAATGTAATAGCCCGACCCAACCTGCCGTATATTGTCCATTTTAGGCCTTACCGCCCTCACGGTTTTTTTCCTGGTGACGTGAGCCCACTTCTGAGTCTAACGCCCCAGAACGTATACAACAGGTCAGCGGTCACCACTACTCATAAAATCTCAGCTCTGGACATTCGCCTTCGATGTGGGATATCACACTTAGACTACTTGTTCTCACTAATCTCAATATCATATTGTCAAAAATAAATGGGTTTATAAGATCAAAAGAAAACTTGGTGGCAGAATTGATAGGTATAAGACAAGATTAGTGGCTAAAATCTTTGATTAGTGGAATGGCATTCAATGCCATGAAATTTTTTCCCCAATTATCAAGTTTTCCACCATTCGTTCGTTTGGTTCTCTTGTTGGTTGTCACTTTTAATTACCTTATTAAATAAGTGTTGTCTCTAATGCATTTTTGCATCGTTTTAGGATCAACCATAGGGATTTATTGATAACTCTAAACCATATTTCATTTGCGGGTTGTATAAATCACTGTATAAACTTAAATAGGCCACCTGAGCTTGGTTTATAAGACTCTGTTAGCATCCGATTGACATTGCTTTTATATAGTATGAATTCGATTATAGCATGTTCATTTACAAACATATAACTTTAAGTTATTTATCCTAACCTACGTAGATGACATTATTGTCACTGGTTCTAGCTATTTAGAAATTAAAAGTTTTACACTGGTTTGCAATCTTGCTTTCATGTTTGACATCTTAGTAACCTCTCTTACTTTCTAATAATCAAAACTACTTGTAATCAATAAGGCTTACATCTCAGGCAGACAAAATATATTTCCAATCTGCTTGAGAAAACTCATATTGTTGGTGTTCAACCTCTTGCATCGCCTGCTGTTTTAAGTGCAAAACTTTATGCTCATGATGATGAACTATGTCATAACCTATTTTTGGGTTATTCCCCAATTCACATTTTCACCTCTCTTTTAAAAAAAATATAATACAAAAAAATCAAAAAAATATTATCAAAAAAATATAACAGTGAAAAGTGGATGCCAGAACGCTCAGAAAATAGTCAAAATTTGGTTGAGGAGGTTTAAAAATACAAAAATTAAAGTTTGGAAGTATTTTATTGACTGATGATAGCCCTATTAACAAAGAAAATTCAATTTGAGAAAGAAAAGTCTAAAATTAGATATTGGTGGACTCAATTAAATTATATTGCAGGTTTAATTGAATTTATGGAAGGTTTGATTGTAAGAAAAATTGATTTTGCAATTAATTTGGGCTTTAATTAGAAGAAATTAAAGTTCTGGGGTCAAATTATAATTTTTGAGAGTTAATTTGGTCAAATCAGGGGCTTAATTGCATACATATTGAAGTCTGATGGCCAATTAGGGACTTAATTGAAGAAATCCGAGACCAAGGACCAAAATGCAAAACGTGAGCAAATTGAAGGACTGACTTAGCGCCAGTTTTCATTTAAATGAAACGGCACGTTTTAAGAAAAACGATGTCGTTTCATGCCTTTTTTTTAAAAAAAAAGAAGAGACGAAACGGTGCCGTTTTAAGGCGGCATTGTTTCTTCTTCTTCTTCCCCTGGACGTGCAGCAGGGGAAGAGAAGCTTTTTTGTTTTCTTCCCCTTGTCTCTTCTTCCACGTGCTTTAGAGCCAAAGTCAGACGCCACCCATCTCATGATGAGATGCCCGAGCAACCGTGCTCCATAAGCAACGCCTCCATTGGCCACCACGGCCGGCGCCATTGCAGAGGAGGCGACGTACGCACCATGCACGGGCGATGATGGGACGGGGCAAGGTCGACTCCGCTCCCCCTGCCCCTATAAATAGTGACCCGAAAGGAAGAAGAAGAGAGGGAGAATAGCAGCAAACGGGGAGAGAAACCGAAAGAGAGAGAAACCGACCGAGAGAGAGAGAGAGAGAGAGGAACAACCGAAACAGAGAAACCAAAAAACCGGGGATATCGACAAGGAAACCGAGAGATACAGTTGGGAAGAAGGAAGAAAAAGGATAAAAAGGAAAAACCGGTAGGGAAGGAAACGCCGACTGGTGTCTCTGCACAGTGGAGAAGAAGCGCCGCTGCTGTCACTAGGTCTCACCGTTATCGCCACCGCAGCGCCCCCGAGAACAGCCACCGTCATCGCCAGCTCAACCGCCCAAGATCACTGCCTCAGGTAATCTTCTTCTCCCCCTAGCCACCGGCCCTAATTCATCTTCTTGCTTGCAGAACGTGCACTGTGCACGTTCTGCATGCAAGAAGAAAATAATTAGTCGGTTACTGTGCATACGCACAGTGACCAGCTACATGGGTTTCTTCCCTTCTCCAGTGGGCTGGAACATCAGCCCAGCCCGCGCGGCTGGGCTGAATCCAGCCCCTTTTTGCTCCGGGCTGGAACATCAGCCCAGCCCGCACGGCTGGGCTGAGTCCAGCCCCTTTTTGTTTCGGGCTGGAACATCAGCCCAGCCCACGCGGCTGAGCTGAGTCCAACCCTCTTAACTAAAGGCTGGAACATCAGCCCAGCCCACGCGGCTGGGCTGAGTCCAACCTTGTAGTTGGGCCAATACAGCCCAGTCCATTTCATTTTTTTTCTCCTTTTTTTGTGTTTTTTTTATATATTTTTGAAAATTGTGATTTTCCTATGGATTTTTCTATGTCATTTTAACTAATATTGGTCTGTATTTTTATATCGTAAAAATACAAATCCGGTATTAAAAATACCTGTTTTTTTTTTCAAAAAAAGAAAACTTTTGTTTTCATGTATACGGCCAAGTCTCTCAAAGCTAAAAAAATCATATCGTATTTTTATACAACAAAGAAAATTTTTTTTAAAAAAATATTATTTTAGCATGCATTTTGGCTTTAATAACCAGTTTATTAAAGTCACGAGAACTTTGGCCAATATTTCAAAAAAATCAAAAAAAATATTTTGTTTTGTTTTAATGTCTGGGATTACGAATTTATACGTAAAACATAATCCTGATATTAAAAAGGTAGTTCTTTTATAGACATTAGACCGGTTAAGTTTCGCCTCATAAGATAAGAACCTCCTTACTGAGGAGGGTTTTTCTTGAACCATAGACGGACCAACATGATAAGACTTTAGATGTTTTTTATCAGACAATAAAACAATGCAGCTTACCTTAGGTAGGGTGTATTTGGGGTGCTAATACTTTCTCTTTACGCAATCAGTCTCCGTACTCAATCTCTGGGACCAGTTAGAGTTCATAGTGATCAAAATACTAGGTGGCGACTCCCATTCCATTTTTCACTGCTAAGAGACAACGAATTTCTTGTCTCCCCACATTTACCAGATATATATCCATTACATTGAGGGTGAACGATCGTCGCGACGCCGTACACGTGTGACAAACTATTATCTGACCCTGCTGAGTACAGGCAGGTTATTGTGTACTTTAGTATTGTACTCTCACTGGACCTAACATTAGTTATGGAATCAATTAATTATGTCGATTTATGCATAATCCAAGAGAGCCTCGTTGGGGTGGGGTGCTGTAAAATTAGTTCTTTATTAATTAAAAAGGTTATGTTAATTATGGCAGGCATTATACACTTTCCTCAATTGCTTTAAATGTCTCTTATAATTCTAATCGGGCTATCAATCTAGACAATCACAAATCTACCAATGGTGTTTTTATTGGCTAAAATCTTATATCTTAGAGTGCAAAAAATAGCATGTTATGTCTAGATCTAGCATGAAGGTAAAATATTGATTTATAGCCTTGC
>Ga0325402_1003614_pt1 | contig 14030 bp, 9 predicted proteins | sample PopdelMetagenome_22_FD_207212 | JGI IMG/M metagenome (GOLD analysis project Ga0325402, IMG submission 207212) | Populus deltoides microbial communities from Bellville, Georgia, United States - Xylem-PdKOR-R3 | ecosystem: Host-associated > Plants > Phyllosphere > Stem > Wood/Secondary xylem... | reverse complement strand
ATATATATATATATATCTCATAATAGACCATTTACAAAACAAACAAATGAAAATAAATCAATGAAATAGGTAGAAGAAAGAAAATTGCCTCAAGAATGTATCACGAATCCGAGGCATATCCTAAATGTACCCTCATGCATTTGGAACATATCCATACACACCTAATATGTATCGAGTACAACTACTTTTCATTATTTCATTAGGTATACAAGGCAATGATATTTTATCAGGCAAATATAGTTATTACATATGAGCTCAATATAGATATGGACAATATATCTAAAGCATTTGTGCCTCATTGGAGGAGACTGACTTGATGGTCTCGAGAGGGCACTAGTTTAGTCTACACAGGATGTTTCAAGTGTGGGTATTGACAGAGCTGGAGTAAATGTAACCCTAGGGAGGTAGGAGCTCCCTTTCCATCTTTGGGAACAAGTTATACATTGAAAGACTCTTAAGGCTATGCAACATCTTTTCCAGTGTAAAATTGGCTTGGAGCAATGTATATTAACCATATATAGCTCATAGAATCCCACCCCTAAATCAAGGTGTGCTCTCTATGGAGTTTCTTTTCTCTCCTCAGATATAATTTTCAGCCACTGCTCTTATTAATCAAGAGTATCTAAACTGGCCAATTTAGCTAAGTAACAATAAACATGTTTCATGCACTACTAAATGCCATAGGATATTCATAACTGTGTGTGTGTGTGCGCGTGAGCAGGAACTCTATTGAAACATTTGATTATAGACTAAACTACCTATTTTATATTACATTGATTAATTCAACCTTTCAACTGAAACAAGGCCAAGATTAATGATAAAATTACTCTACTTTCCATAAACATTAGTTTCAAAACAAAGGAGAAAAATTGTTCCTGCTGTTTAAGGTGATGTTTGGCACTGCGGTCCAGCTGTATTTTTGAAAAAAAAAAACTTTGCTTCAAATTAATTTTTTTTTGTGTTTCTAGATCGTTTTGATGTGTTGATGTCAAAAATGAATTTTAAAAAATAAAATAAAATAGAACTTTATTTTGATGCATTTCCAAACAAAAAACACTTTGAAAAATAACATCTACCACACTCTCAAACATGCACAAGGAAAAGGGCGGTTACTTCCCCTTTTACCACGTTTTGTTCTCTTTGTGACCTTCATTTAAGTCTTTTCTTTCCCATAATATGAAGAATTCTTTGGTCTCTAATAGATAATTCCATATTGTTTATTCCATATTCAATAAAGAAGGTTTAAAAAAATATGTAAGAATAACATAAATAATAATGATGATAACAACAACAACATGTCATGGAATTTTCTTCATATTTCTTCACATTTTTAGTATATAAAATAGATAATTAATTTATGATTCAAAATCTGAGCAAACTGCAAATTTTGCCAAAACAGCAAAATATCTGATCTCTAAACTATTTCTGTATAAAAAAGGACAGAAATATTAATCAAGAAAACAATTCATATTTTTTAAAAATCCTTTGAATAAAAAAAATAACACTATCATGTTTCTAATGGTGGTAAATATATGTATCTACCAACATTAGGAATATTACATATATATATATATATATATATAAGCTAGTGTGAAAATTAATCGTTTTATTTTCTTATAAATCAATGAAAGCTTATTTTAACTTGAATAATGCATGTGTTAAAATTACTAGTATCCTTGTGAGTGGACATAAATTAAGCACACTGGTAATACAGAAAACAAAGGGCAAAAGCAAAAAGTGAACCATCTTTATGACATGTTTTACCTAGTCCCATCTGCACTATATGCCATCATGGTGCACCAAAGTCCAGGAGCATCATAGTCCACTCTAGATCCCAAAGAATCATATAGCCAAGCTTTAATCTTCCCATCAATTGCTGTTGAAAAAATAAACTGCAAATATAGACCAAGTGAGATGGATTAAAAGGAGACCAAAATGATAAAAACCTCCAAACATGTTTTAAATTTGCACTGATAATTTGACATCACTCTGCTAACAACATACAGCATGGAAGACACTAAATTATTAGTGAGAACCCAATACCCAGCTTCATAAAGGAGTTGTACCTGGATATTTTCTTTGTAATGGGGACACAACGAATACACAGGCGCTTCATGGCCTTCAAATATATATTGTCTGCCTCCTGCTGCAGCATCCCAAACCTGTCATGCAGGAGGCTACCATAAAGAAACCATTCTTCCTAGTGAAAGGAAACTAATTAGCCTCTGATAATTGATACCTTAATCATCTTGTCATCACCACATGTGACAATGCATAGTTGTTTGTTGGGATGAGCAAATGCAATATCATTCACACCACCGACATGGGCATCAATCTAAAAGATAAAATCAGGCAGTCACATGATATAATATCCAGCATGATATAGTATCCAGGATTACTGAACTTACCTCTAAATGCTGCCTCGGTTCTCCAGTTGGATTGTAAGTATATATTTGCACTATATGTTTCGAAAATGCAACACCTATACAAAGAAACAATCACTTAAACAATGCAAACAATGACATACAAAGATGACAACAAAATAAATCATACTCAGGAAGTAGTCAAATTTAAATACAAACCAAGCATTAGTCCATCTGGCCCCCACACACATCGATTTACAGATATTGCAGCATCATTCAACAATGCTGTCTGTTAGCATGAACAAACCATTAGAAAGAAGGATCAGTCCGAAAGAAAAGGAAAACGAAGAACAATCAGTTAAAACTCCAATTCCCAATTATAATTAATTCTCCTGCCAAGCAACACGGTCACCAAAGAGCAATACCAAAAGGCGCACATTGTCACTAAACTTTTGAAGATTAGAGGATTTATGGGTGTTGACATCAACCAAAAGACAGATAAATTAAAAATTAGATCTATTAACATCTCCAATGCAGTTGAAACTCAAACTACCTGCAGTGGCATTGAAGAAGCAGAGATATCCCAAACTTTGAAAGGTTTATGTGCCAACCTTTCCCGGGAGCCAACTTCCCAAAGGCTAATGTCACCAACATTTGTCCCAACTAAAAAATATAATTCGAAAGGTCTGTCAACACACCAATCCTATCAAATGAAACTTAAACCTTTCTTCTTCTTTTTTGTAAACTTGTAACATATGCTCAAAAATTAACCTAGCAGGATGGTTTGATGCTGTGGATGAAAGTCCATGCTCATGACATTGGATCCTTGGTTAAGGGTCCGTACAACAGTTTTGGGAAGGTCATCTTGGGAATAGATATTGGGAGTATGTGCTATACCAGAAAAGGAAACCTGCAATACGAAACCAGATAATTATTACAGTAACAAAATGAAGGCCACTTGTACATTAACATCAACCAAGCATGAAAATTGAACTTGAGGAAGAAAAGAAAAAAAAAGAACTTTCATCTGTCTACACCTCTTCAGATTGGCCAGGGCGCATCCGCTTCATCAAGTGTTCTGAATCAGCTGACTGATAATTCATTCCTGTCATTCCTGTGGGAGTCCTTGGGTGTTTCAAGAAGGCAGCTGCGCAAATCCATGAATGATTATATAGTTTTACCAAGCTAGAAAAAGGTAAGAGCACCACAAACTACATGAGTATTAATAGCTTCACCTGCACTAGAAGGCTGCACAAGAGTAGGGGGGCCCGCTGCCACAGCAGGGTGTGGTAAAGAAGGATTATTGGCCGACATCCAACCAGCAATAGCACCCGGAGTTGGGGAAACAACAGGTTGAAAAGGCTGCATGGTGCAAGTAATTGCAAGGATTATATGAAAGCCCACAAGTGTCACTTAGGGAAGAGCAGATGCAAGAAAGAACTTACGCCATGGGCTCCAATAGGGGGGAATGCCCCAGCCTTAGGAATCGGTCCCACAAGGGGGGTGTTCGAGGGAGGAGGTGGATGAGCCCCATTAGCAGTTGTAGGAGTGCAAGAATGATCAATAAATAGAGTTTTGATGTCAGGGTTTGAACGAGGATTCTTACAAAGTTGATGCTGCCAATTAAGACTGAAAGTTCCAAAAGAAAAATAAGCCTTTGAAAAACAACTTCATGACGAAGAGCTCTAAGAGCAAAAGTAAGAATCTTATACATGCCACTCAGAAACTGTAAAGGCATACCAATATGCAAGTTATCTACATAATACAAATCAGATAACAAAATTTGCCTTTTCCATGTGAAGCTTATAAAAGAATATGCAAGGATAACCTCTGGTTTATTAACGTTCTAAGTCGCGAACTTTTGAAGGGTGGGAAAGTAAGCTTGTCTCGAAACAGCGGGTTTGCTTCAATCAGCTTTTTAAGTTCGACAAGCATGATATTTCGAGCTGATTTTGTGTCCCCGTATTTCGAAAGCTGCTCATTTTGCCTGATAGTCCAGAAAACAAATGTTGATGGTAGAACATCACAACTAACATGAAAAAGATGCAAGAGCAGCTACCTGAAATTATCAAGTGTAAGCAACTGAGTTATTTCCTTGAAAAGTTCTTCATTGAAGGATGCAAAAACCTTCAGGTCCTTAACAAGAATCTCAACAGCCTTTGCCCGATCCTGTCTGATGGCAGGAAATATTAAAATAGTCAAAACATGCATGACAAAATATAAGCAAACTTCAGAGTTCATAACCCCAAGACAAACCAAATCACTAAATTATAACCCCATTGACAGATGTCAGCATTCTCCTTTTATTTTCTATCAAGTGGCTGGTAAGTATTTCTGATTAAAATGAAGCGCACAAACAAGAGAATTAAGGGGGCAAATATTCAAAACTCACCTATCAAGAGCCTCCAAATATTTCTGCTTTCTTATTTCAAAGAATATCTTCATAGAGTAACGGTTATCTTCAACCTTCGTGAATCCACATAAATATCGCTCAATCTCATCCCATTCACCAGCCTGAACTTGATCCTCAAAATGTTTCATATTGAAGAAAAAACCAGACTCTTGCTCTAACCTTAAAATCAGCATTTGATGACAACACACAAAAAAAAAACAGAACATTAGCATTCTATTCAAGTTCATGTTCATTATCACCATTCCTAGCTGAGAAGTCAGGAAACAGAATGATGGTACATAGTGGTAAGCAGTGTAAAAGTATTTATGTGGCTTCATGAAGTCAAAATTAATGCAATTTTCTTATAAAATTTAGAACCAGGAAAACCAAACCCCGCCTTCATCTAAGCCAAAGACAAAAATATGATGAAGATTTATTTGTTTTTACGGTATCCATTTAACAAGCATGCACTTTTGATTTTTATAGTCTACCCATGTTTTCTCAGCATCCAAACATAGCATTGAGATGAAACGAAACATCCAAAACAAGAAAAGACTTACTTATGAACAGTTTCCTTGAACTTCTCCTCGTCCAAGAACTGCAAGATCAGAAACACCAGTTCCCTGCTTAAGGAAGACATAGTCCCCGATACCCCTAAACGCTCCAGTGCAGCGATTGAATATTATACTCAAAGGCACCCAAATTTCCCAATATAGCCAATGCAAGTCTCACTATAAAGCCCTAAATACTCATCAGTCTGATGAACTATAAAATACCTAGAAGTGACTTAACAAAAACCCTAAACCCTTGCAAATAAAACCCTAATTCTCAGCTTCTTGTACACAGATCCAGCAAAGTAAGTCAAGCTTGAGATGTGAAACACTAGAGCAAGTTTAAGAAGACTGATTTCGCAATAAATTGTCACAAAATGCAAACTTTATGATTTCCATTTCTGCATCCAGAGAGTCAAGAAGAAAAATAACAGGCTTTACTGTTCACCGTAGCAGAAAATAAGCATTTCTTTCTAAGGTTAGAGGGTTTTCTTATTTATTTCTTTCTCTTGCGCTCTGGCACCGGCACTGGCACCAGCAACAACCTTCACTCACTCTCTCTTGCGCTATGGCACTAGCGTTATCTCTGCTCGCTCGCTGGGGCTATTACAAATGACAACTACACTTAATTCCTTTTTACAATTATATAAGAAAGAAATCCAAAAGAGGAGAAAAAAATTTGCGACTCCCTGCATACATACAGCACTGTCGATTAGAAAGTGTTTTTCTTTGTGATGTTCTTTTTTTTTGAAGTATTTTTTAAAAACTAATTTTTTTATTTTAAATTAATATTTATTTTATGTTTTTAAATTATTTTAATATATTAAAATTAAAAATAATTTTTTAAAAAAAAATATTACTTTAATGTATTTAATAAACAAACTTTGAAAAACAATCATTCCTAAATTTTCAAACATCTTCTAATTCTCTAGACATTTTTTACTTTAAATTTTCTTTTAATTTTATTTCGCTGAAATTTAGTTCTTAGGCTCATGAGATGTAAAAAAAAAATCCTCACCATTAAGTTAATATTTAATTTGGCAATATGGATTTTAATTTTATTATTTAAAACAAATTAAATTTAATACTAAAATAAATAAATAAAAACATCATTTTTTTTCTTTTTTAACCATTCATGATGAGCAGATTTTGAAATTTTAATCCTGAAAGTTTCTTCCTTCTTTCATTTTTTATTCCTTTATTGAATTTTGATATTTTAGTCATGTATTTCATTTATTTTACATTTAAGTCCCTATACTTAAGAGTGTTGTTGAAAAATAGAGGAAAAGGAATCAGCTGGCCAGTTTCTACGAATAAAAAGGTCGAAGAGTGTCATTTAGATAATTTTAAATTTTCATATCACCAAATAAATAGAGATTAAAAAAAATTAATTTAATTTTAAGAATCAAGAAGAAAAATAGCAGGCCTTAGTGTTCACCGTAGCATAAAATAAGCATTTCTTCTTAAGTTTTTGAGGGTTTTCTTCTCTATTTCGTTCTCTTGTGCTCCGGCTCTGGCACCAATAATTACAACAATCTTTGTTTTTAATTATCTAGTAGGTGGTTTAATAATAAAAATTTAGGATTAAAAAGGTTATTTTTTTTGGGTCTTAAGTTCAAGCTCTGTGGTTACTAATATGATAGCCACTGGAGGCTTACATGATCGTTAACTTTAGGGCCCGTGAGATTAGTCAAGGTACACGCAAACTGGCCTGAACACCCACGTTAAATTTTTCTTTTGAAGAATCTTCGCTCTCTCTAAAAACTTGGTCCTAGCTTCTTCTTCTTCTTGTGTTTCCTTTTCTGTATCTTTCTTTATATTAGTACTATTTTGTTGTGTTTGGCACTTTTATGTCTCCTGGAATCCATTCTCTCTCGCTCGCTTGCATTAGTACAAATTATAGCTTCAATTCCATTACAAATAATAAAAAAAGATAAAAAAAAATATATCGTGACTCCCCACATAAAGAACTGCCGTTTAGAGTAATGTTTTCTTTCTTTCTTTCTTTTTAGTCGTCAAGTATTTTCTACTTTAGTTACCTGAGTTTTTTTTTTAATTTTGTCCTTTCATATTGTATTGAATAGAATTTAGATTGATGATTTGTTTTGATTAACTTGCTATGAGCTCTTGCGGTGTTAAAAGACATCTTGACATTGAGCTAATGCTCGATTTGACAAAATAAATCTCAATTTTATTGCTTAAAACAAATTGAAATTGAGGGAATCAAATTTCACATTGAATCAAAAAAGCAGCATCCTTTTCTTTTTTTACTATTCATGAGGCGTGGATTTGAAATTTTAGTCCCAAAGTTTTTGTCTTTCTTCATTTCTAGTCCTTGTCTATTAAGGTTTTGAAATTCCAGTCTAACACTTTATTTGTTTTGTGTTACCATCTCTATTCTTTGTGAATAGAGAGAATGTTGCTTGGGAAATGGTGGAGGAAAGAAAAAATGGTTAGTTGGCTAAATTCTTGGAACAAAGAGGGCTAAATTTGGTGTTAATATGTTCCCTTTAATAAGAGAAGTGTCATTTGGCCAAATTTTGAGAATAAAAAAACAAAATTTGGTTTCAATATGTTCCTCTTAGTGAGAGGAGTGTCATTAAAGTGTTTTTAAACTTACATATAATTGAAAAAAGTAGATCATTAAGAGGAACATTTAATTGATGTCATTTTTAAATTCTTTTCTTTAAAAGTGAAACTAAGTTTTGGTTGAGTTGACCATGTCGTAGGTGGTCTACTAAGTCGACCAGGTCACACCAAGTCAATCCCCACCTAGTTTACTTTGAAACCTGACTTGATCTAAAGTCCAGGTCAACAAGTCACAACATTAACCCATTAAACATGGCTTAATAAAAATGTTAAAAAGTTATCAACGATAATGCATGACAACCAACTAGTGGTACATGTTACATTACGTTTTATTATCATTATCATCATCGTCGTCGTTGTTATCAACATCATCATCATCATCTTTAAAAAAAAAATTATGTAGTGTTTTTACTGTTAATAAAACTAAACTGTGTGGTTTTTTAATTTATATATCATTATTCGAGTTCTCACAATTCACTATAAGTTTCAAATAATAAGTTTTTTTTTTTAATTTGATCATCAAACTTTGATTTTATCCTTTCATGGGTTTTTTTTTTTGAGTTGATGGGTTTTTTACTCCGCAAATGCTTGAGAAAAAGCTAAAGGTTCTGACAAGGTTTTCATAACTTGATTGGAGGTCAATTTAATGAGATATAATTTTAATTTGTAGCATAAAAATACAATTAAAAAAATATGGATCAAACATAGAAACAAATAAAATCAGCGTGGTACAACAAATTCACATGGAAAAATACAATTTAGTCCACATATTTTTCATTGACTTCTTTTAAGGTCTTTAGTTTTATTATTTTGAGTTTTGGTCCAAAACTTCATTTTGTTCATGTTTAGATAATTGAGTTTAAAAAAGGAGAAATAAAGTCGCTGATAAATAATGGAGGAGAAAGAAAGCATTTGATTGGCCACTTCCTCCTACAATAAAAAAAAGTTGATTTTGGTGTTAATAAATTCTATTTGATAATATGAGTTTTATTAATGTGTTTTTTACCCTTCATCTTGTTGGAAAAAAGTATATTAAGGCTCAACATTTTTTTTATTTAGGTTTATTTAGGTTGATTTTTCATTTTTCACACAATTAAAAGCTGGTTTGAAGTTAGAAACGAGTTTATTGACATATCTAGAATGTTTCTTATATGTTTTTAGATGAAAACAAATATTGAAAATGAGTTTTTTCGATCCTAAAAGTCAGACCTCAACTTTTCAATCACTTAAGGTGTTCAGAATTCTACCAAAGGACCATATATTTGTTTGCTTTAATTTTCTTAATACAAATTGGGTAGGTGACATGTCACCGACCCAATTTAACAAAAAAAAACAGAGAAATATGGGCCAACACCTGACCCACTCTAACTTAGGTGTTTATGATTTTTTTTAAAGTCTTTTTTTAGTTTTTTCTTAAATTTTAATTACAATTTCATTGAGATAAAATAATTGAATTATATTTGTGATGTTATTCCATTAAATACCATTTAGTTCTGAATTTGTTTTTAAATAAGATTATACAAATTTGTTTTTTTTATATTATCTAGCACCCTTTTCAAACAACCTTTCATGATTATTTTTTTTAGATTTTAACCGAAACTAATTTTGATAAAATAATTAAATTTATATTTAAGATATTATTTCATTACTGATATTTAATTTGGAATTTATTTTTGAATAAGATTATAACATTTTTATAATGTTAGAAATTGTTTCATTAATTATTATATGTTAACCTATGAAGAATTTCTTAAAGTTTATGGTTATGAATATTTTATCTGTAACATCCCCATATCCGGGATTAAGCAACAATCTCATGTCAACTGATACACAAAGTAATTAATTTATACATATGTGCAATGTGTTCATATTAAACTGTGCCAAAATTTTAGTGAAAATTTCGGCAGAGTCTCCCCTATATCAGGAAGTCCCAAGTTATTGATATTTAATCTGTTTACACTTCAAATATTTCATATCTCATAACTTAATCACGACCATAATATTTATAACATACATTGAACAACAAATATCATTATAGAGAAATAAATGAGATAAACATGTATACATGGAGACAATTATATGAAATTCAGAGTTAAGATTATCTATTCAAGTTTAAATATTGATTATACAAATTAAGTTATATAAAAGTTGTAATATTACAAAATACAAGGGTATACTCCCTAGAACCTAGAATTACAAAAAAGTGAACATAAGTTAAGATATACTCCTGTCGCATATGCGATGATCCTGAAACAAAATACATATTATTGAAACATGAATATCACAATAAACATAACAACACAAATATCCAACAATTTAAAAAGACAAACATGCATTCATATTTTATTCACTTCTCCTTTCTGGTTTTCATTGGAAACTCTTCCTCATTCAACTACTAAAAACCGTTTCCTCTTCCATTATCAACTTCTATTCAGGATTTTATAAGATCAACCATGATTATTTCCGCTTAACACATTATCGATACCAATTTTATTGGTATCATCATCACCTCGTAGGAGTCGATGCAAGGTAATCCCCTTTCCCGAGATCCTAACATACACTAAATGTATGCTAGCCAATACATGTTGATCCCCTTACCGGGGATCCTAACATACACTAAATGTATGCTAGTCAAAACATGAGGATGCCCTTACCTGAGATCCTAACATACATTAAATATATGCTAGTCCAAACTTGGCAATCCCCTTACCCGGGATCCTAAGATACACTAAATATATGCTAGTCCACGCCCCATATCACACTTCTCATATTTTTGTTGTCAACGATAACTTCATCACTTGACAATTCACACGGCAACCTTTCACCTCAAATACACATACATTCAGAATATTATCCAAAATATCGACATCATTACACAAACTTTCCTCCTTTCATATAATATCCAACATTCGGTAATTCACATTTCACATCAATAACATATTAAATCATGGAATTTAACTATAAAATATAGGTGCGGATCACCTACCTGCAGTATAAACTCTACTCGTGCTCCCCTGCTATTGTTGCTGCACCACTACGGTGGTCCCTCTTGCAATCACAACCTTATCTCATAATTTTTACTCATTCAAGGATACATTTTATAATAACCTTATCAACAAGTAATATGTCTTTCTTTCAATAATTCCTTTTTTTATATTTGGAACTGTTACTCTTTCGAACTGTTACTATTTTGAACTGTTACTCTTTCAAATTGTTACTCTTTCGAACCGTTACTGTTTTGAACTCTTACTCTTTTGAACTGTTACTCTTTTGAATTGTTACTCTTTTAAACCGTTACTCTTTGCAAAGGTCTCATTTCGACCTCCTCTCAGATTTTTAACTCTATCTGAAGTTTTAGGACTCTGTTTCAAGCGAGGTTGGTAGCATTGGAAAGCTAAAATATAGGGTTACAAATCCTCTGAAGGAAGGAGAACTCAGTTCTGCCCTAAAGATAGTCAAAATTGCTCATCAATAGATCAAACTTATTGCCCTATAGGGTCTATCATGACCCAGTCTCGGTTGGTAACCCATAACTGGAGTTCTATAGCTCTAAATTAAGCAAGACCAATTTTCTTAGTTAGTTAACATCTAAAACTATAATTTCTTTGAGGAACTTGATCCTAATTCCCTTATCCTCTTACTTGAAATCTCACTAAAAGTAAGGAGACGAGCCTATCCAAATTCATCACCCCTTCCATTCACACATAACATTCACAAATTACATTTTCTGGGTAAATTATCATAGTTTCATGCCCCTAATCATATACAACACATGAATTAACTTAATTTTAACATCTATTACTTTTCCCCCAATTCAAGTCTAAAAACCCTAATATATAATTCAACATAAAACATCAATTCATAATTGAATTTGAAATGAATTATAAGATTATGTTTAGAACACCTTACCCGGTAAGAAATAAGGTTTCGATCTTCAACCAATTGAAGATTTTCGACTCCCTTCTTCTTTTTTTCTAATGACAGCCGACCCTCATTCTTCTTTTCTTGTTCAAATTTTCTTGTTAATTCCTTGCCCATAAGTGTTTATTCCATCTATAAACCCTTAATCTTGGATAAGTTCTTGAAATTTTGGTGTTTCTCTCTTGATTTTGTAAGAATGGATACAAAAACTCCCTCTTTTCTTTCCTTTTGGTTGCTGCAGATTTTTGGTGAGGAGAGGAGTATTTATACTATATAATTTTTCTTATTTGTACTTAGGCTCCATTTCCTTTAAGTGTATTATTTTTACCCCCACATCTTTTTCTTCTTATAATCAAGCTATACCTCTTTTCATTTCTTATAACTCCACTCTAGAACTTTTCGTTTAGTTTATTTTATTCATTTAAATCCAACCCTCAATATTACCGGGTTAATTTATAACGTCTCAAATTATTTCACCTAGTAATTTATATCTAAAAATTTCTGAATTCCTGTTTTTATTTAACCCTATGCATAAATTTCTTCACTTTTATTTTCCATGTAGTTAGTTTGCAATTTAAGCAACCTTTATTTTTCCCGGGGTTTACACTGTCAAATTAAAGTTGAAATCATTATAGTTTTCAAAAATATTTTTTTCATTGTTGTTGTGTTTTTATTTAATGAACTATATTGCTTATGAAAACACATATTTTTGTTCGAACTATGCACAAATACAAGAATACAAAAAGACAATTTTGATAAAAAAAAGTACATTTTTCTTTCATGATTTTATTCGTTTTCGTTTTCATTCTTATGAATTTTTTTTCTCATTGTATGACTAGTTAAAAAACAAATTTCAAAAGGCTATATGTTGTAGGATACATGTAGTATATTATTTATTTTTTTTACATGCCTGTGCGAAAACCATAATTATGTGAACATTTAGGGCATCCCAAAATGTTTTTTCATACTTGTTGAAAACCAAATTGGATTTTTTGCACTTTTATGCTTTAAAAAGCTTATTAGCCATGTTTAGTGGGGTCTCACGATATGTTTTTGCATACTTGTACAAAAACCATACATTTTATGGAATTGGATTTTTTGCAGTTTTGTGCTTTTAAAACCCCCCATCGATCACCTTTAGGCACCTTTTAAGGGCTCAAAGTATGATTTTGCTTGGCGGTGCAAAAACCTTTTATTTAATAAGGTTTTGTTTTTCGTATTTTTGTGCTTTAAAAAGTCTGTTAACCACTTTAGGCACCTTTTGAGGCATAACGATATGATTTACACATTAGTATGAAAACCATAAGTTCTGTGGAATTTGGTTATTCATAATTTTGTGATTTAAAAAGACTACTAACAACCTTTAGGCACCTTTTTGGCCAAACTGACTGTTGTAACCCATTTTTGGATCCCCACAAATATATATATATATATATATAAACTGAACAGTGTCATTTTGACACTGTTCCTCTTCCCGCCTGCTGCTCCCAAAACTTAGAGCCCCACCCCCCTTTAAACAAGAAACAATGACTGCATGCTGCTCCCAAAGCTTAAAGCCCCGCGCCCACTAGCCGACCAACGGCCGCATGCCCTGCTCCCCATGCGCAATGATGCCTTCCCCGCTCCCCCCTTGCCTATAAATACTGCTCTTAGCAGCTGTATTAAGGGAGGATTTTTTGGATGGGAGAGGGTTCTTTTGAAACTGAAAAGGGGGGAGGAGAGAAAGGAGGGGGAGTTTTTTTTTGAAGGAACGAGAGAGAGGGCTGGAAAACTAAAGGAGGGGGAAAGTTTTTTTTGAACAAAAGAGAGGGGAACGGGGAAGAAGCAAAGGAAGAAAGGGGCCAAGCAACGTTGAAACAAGAGGGGGGGTTTTTTTGAGAGGAAGGAGGAGAAGTTCAGTTGTGAACGGGAGAAGAGAAAACAAAGGAGAACAGCTACAGCAACACCAGGAGGAAGAGCAGCAGCGGCAACACCAGGAGCCGCACCAACTCTGCCAACGCCATCATCATCTCCTCCATCCCAGCAGCAGCAGCAGCAATACCAGGAGGAGGAGCAGCTGCAGTAACACGCCAACTGCACCAGCATTACCAAACGCCACCACCATCCTGCCTCAGTTCATCACCTTCTTCCCAACCGGCGCTGCTGCTTGAAGAAAAAGGGAGCGCCTGCCTCACGAGCAGCAGGAGAAGAAGAAGAAAACAGCTGCTATCATTG
>Ga0325402_1003613_pt1 | contig 14033 bp, 19 predicted proteins | sample PopdelMetagenome_22_FD_207212 | JGI IMG/M metagenome (GOLD analysis project Ga0325402, IMG submission 207212) | Populus deltoides microbial communities from Bellville, Georgia, United States - Xylem-PdKOR-R3 | ecosystem: Host-associated > Plants > Phyllosphere > Stem > Wood/Secondary xylem... | reverse complement strand
TATAACCATAGATAAAAACATGAACTCTGGCTTCATACATATCCCCGGTGGTAAGTTATAAATCGTCAGTATGATCGGCTAACAAGAATAAGGAGTAGCAAATGACCCGAATGGGTTGAATCCGTCTGTACATAACCCAAGACGCACGTTCCTTGATTTAGCTGAAAAGTGAGGGTGCACACTGTTAAAGTGTTTCCATGCTTCGCCATTAGAAGAATGCACCATCACTCCATCAATCGCACTATGTGATTGGTGCCATGTCATGTGCTCAGCAATCCTTGGTGACATGAATAACCTTTACAGTCTAGGTGTGATTGAGAAGTATTTAAGTTTTTTATATGCCATGAGTCTTTCCTCTGCCAGATCGAGGTTTGTAACGGGAATGCCCACATGTCATGCACTCAGTCAGTTCAGCATTTTTAAGGTAGTATAACATGCAGAAGTTAGGGCACATGTCAATTTTCTGGTATCCTAAACCGAGGGGTTTCATCATGGACTTAGCAACATAAAAGTTCTCTTTCGGTTTTTTCCCTTCAGATAAAATGCTTCTCGCCCATTCAATAATTTTATCATAACCAGCCTCACTCAACCTGTGATCTGACTTGATGGTGAACACCTGTGCTACGACTAATAATTTATTGTGGTTCGTGCAACCATCCCATAATGGTTCATCAAAATCTTTCAACATATTAAAAAACCTTGTTGCATCTGCATTAGGTTCTTCTTCTACGATTGGATATTGACTGACATTACTTTGATTCATTTTCATTGCATCCATAACCATATTCCTATAAGGATACTGTTGTCATTTACAACTCCATGCACGTTGCTAGCATTAGAAGTTGACCAAATCACCCTTTTTACCATGCTCTCATTAGGAACAAATAGTTCTCCGTGTGCATACCAACACAGGTAATCCTCCATAAACCCTTTGGTTAGAAGATGCATTGTTACAACATCTGGTTGCAGAAAATTTTTATTTTTACACTTCCTGCATGGCCAACTAACACCACCTTCAGTAAAATTCTTCGGAATAGATATTACGAAATTAATAAAACCCTGAACCCCATTACAACAATCCATCCTCCGCAATCCTTGGGGTGAGTCTCGATACATCCATGAACGATCATCCATGACTTCTATCGAACCTCTATAAAATCATGATGACAACATGTATTAATTAACTATGTTAAGTAAATAAATTTACAAAAATATTGGTTTGCCTCGACATTATCCAACAAATTAAAAAAGGACTTCTCTTAAATATTCATTAACACTTATTAACGTCCATACAAATTTATACATATATAAATTTACAGAAATTACAACTTCGCAATAGAATTGATAAAAATTAAAACGGGCCTATTAAACAAGCTATTATTTATTTCATCACAACACATCTAATTCGGTAATTCAACAAAGTTTCAATAATTTACAAACAAACACAATTTGACAAAATCCAAACAAACCATAACAACTACAAAATTATTCATTTATACTACAAGTTTCTTTGACAAATAACAATAAAACATGTACATACACTAATAAAATACATATACTAAAAAAACAATTAAAAATTATAAAATTGACATTTAAATGTTAAAATTAAAAAGGATAAATTTACTTACAAAACATGATAAAATCCATAATAAATCAGAGCATGAATGTTGTGACCACATACAAAAGTACAAAAAAGATGACTTGTGTTGAGAAGAGGGGGATATTTTTAGGGGGGTGGTTGTTTGCATTTTGGGAGGGGAGAGTTGGGATGGGGAAGAAGAAGGAGAAATAGGGAAGGACAGGGTCGGCAGTGTAGGGATATATTAGTTTTTACCGATGGACTCCCCGACAACCACATTTTGTTAGTATAACCGTCGGTAATACGTTGGTAAAACGAATCTGAATCTCCTTCTTTGCAATTCTATCTCGGACAAAATGATAATCAACCTCAACATGTTTTGTGCAAGCATGAAAAACAGGATTCACAGACACATAAGTGGCACCAAGGTTGTCACACCAGATAATAGGGGCAGAAGCAGACGGAATCTGGAGATCTGTTAATAAGTACTGAAGCCGGATAACTTCAGCAGTGCCATCGGCTAAGGCTTTGTACTCAGCTTCAGTAGAAGAGCAAGCAACTGTGCGTTGCTTGCCTGATTTCCATGAAATCGGCGTCTGACCAAAAAACACAAGGTAACCACCCATAGATTTTCTATCCTCAACACTGCCTACTCAATCTGCATCTATAAAACCATGTAAGGCAAAAGAAGAACTGCGAGTAATATGTAAGCCATGTGATGCCGTACCCGAAGATAACGCAAGATGCGTTTCACGGCAGCCTAATGAGAATCTGTATGAGCATACATATACTGACAGACTCTGTTAACAGCAAAGCAAATATAAAAATGAGTTATTTAAGAGCACCCATAATTTGACAAAAGCAGGTAGCATCAGAAAACAAGGGATTAGGCAGAACGGTAGCTTTGGATGTAGAGATATGAGTATCAACAGGTTTGCAAGATAACATACCAGCTCGAGTGAGGATGTCAAGTATATATTTATGCTGGCGGAGCATAAGATCCATACGAGTAGACTGAACCTCAATACCCAAAAAATAATGAACAAAACCTAAGTCGCGAAGCTTAAATTCTGAGCTCAGTAGCTGAATGAGGCGTTGGAGCAGAAGAGAGTTACTACTCGTAAGCAGAATATCATCAATGTAGACCAGAAGATAACAAATATCAGCACCAACAGAGAAGATAAACAATGAGGTAACAGGAAATCATTCAAACGAGTGTACCAAGCCCGCGGAGCCTGTTTCAAACCATATAGAGATTTATGCAATCAGCACACATGAGAGGGGAAAGTAGAATCAACAAAACCTGAAGGTTGTTTCATGTAGACCTCCTCTTCAAGAACACCATTGAGGAAGGAGTTATGGATGTCAAGCTGATGAATTTTCCAACCACATGAAACTGTAATGGAGAAGACTAATTTGACGGTCACTTGTTTGATGGTAGGACCAAAGGTTTTACAGTAATCAATACCTTCTTCCTGAGTGAAACCTCTAGTAACTAGACACGCCTTATACCTCTCGACGCTGCCATCAGATTTGCATTTAATCTTGTACACCCACCGATTACCAACAACATTCATTGAAGGGTGAAACGACATTAAGGTCCAAGTTCTGTTCGCGCGTAAGGCCTAAATTTCCTCACGCATAGCACTATGCCACGCCTCATACCTGTTAGCATCATTAAAAATAAGTGTCTTATGAGTGGGAGGAGATTCTACCCAGCTGAAGGAGGTAGTAGAGGTTGTGGTAGTTACGGTGGACAGTGTTGTCTTGGGCTGTCTAGGACGAAGGACCATGTGATGTTGATAAGCAGCTGGACATGGAGAAGAGGAGCCTGTACCTAGAAGGTGTTGAAGAGGATACGAGGAGAGGTCTACACATAGTTGCAGACCAGCCGGAGAATCAGTGGAGGGATTGGTCTACACTGCAAACACTGGTGAAGCTACAGCAGAACTGGGTTGTTCTGTTGCAGCAGACCTGAGAGCATGCACATCTAGTGATGGAGAACTTGTTCCTGCATAATGATCATTATGGCAGTGTTGGACGATGATGAAGGGGTGGCAGAATCTGTGGGCAAATGGGTGATCTGTTGGGGTGTGGCAGAGGGTAAAACTGGGTTGCTGTTGGGGCCGGTTTGGGAAGTAGTAGGCTAAAAAAGTGAAGGAGGGTTCAAGGATGGAAGATGTGTAGGTTGTGTGGAGGGTACTGGTGAGTGTGTTACTTGTTTAGAATTCGCAAAAGGAAAGATATTTTCATGAAAACAAACATGACAAAAGATATAAATACGATGAGATTCTAAATCAAGACAACAATAACCAAGATGGGATGAGCTATATCCTAAGAACACATATGGAGAAGACTAGAAATCTAATTTTTGAGCATGATATGGATGCAAAAAGGGGAAACAAAGACACGCAAAAGCACATAGAAAATTATAATCAGGAGTACGATGAAACACACTCAAAAGGAGATTTATTTTGGAGAACAAGAGTAGGCATGTGATTAATAAGATATACCGATGATTCAAAAGCATAGTTCCAAAATCGTAATGGTGTACTACACTGGCCTAAAAGGGTTAGGCCAGTTTTGACTATATATCGATGACGACGTTCAACAAAGCCATTTTGTTCATAGGTATGAGGACATATTAACTGATGTTGAATACCAATGGTCTGAAAGAATTTATTTAACTTACGATATTCACCGCCCCAATCAGTTTGAACAGATTTAATTTTAAGTGAAAACTAACACTCCACAAGTGTTTGAAAACGTTGAAAAGTGGAAAACACATTAGATTTGACAACAAGAGGATAATACCAAATATGTTTGGTATACGTATTAACAAATATAACAAAGTACCGAAAGCCATTAGAAGAAAACATAGGGGCAGGAACCCAAACATCACTAAATATTAAATCAAGTGGGGCAAAAGTTTTGTGACCTGTAGGTCGCAATGACAGACATGACGACTTGCCTAAAGGACAAGCTTGACACTGAGCAAGAGAACGTCTAGAAGTACATATAATTTTATTGCCGGAAACTAACAAATTTAAAATGCGAGGGGTTGGATGACCCAAACAACAATGCCACAGGTTGGCAGTCGTGGAGATGCAAGGTGACCAAAAAGTTTGAGGAACTGACGAAGCAGAAGACTCAGAGAGGATATAAAGACCACCATTACTCTGACCGAAAAGGAGAACTTCTTTGGTGATGAGATCCTTGATATAAACATAAAAACATGAAATTCAAAATAAACATGATTATCACGACAAAATTTTTGAACATATAACAACGATTTGGTAATATGAGGCACATGGAGAACATTAGCTAATGTAAAAATGCATTTTGGGGAATGTAACATAGTATGTCCTTACTGTCATCAACATGCAAAAAATCATTACCAAGATAGGGTGCAGAATTGGCCAGAGTTGCAACATCAGGTGTGACGTGTTGATTCGCGTCAGTGTCGAGGAACCAAGTCACAGCAGAAACATTCCCAACAACAAGGTGAGTAGAGGGCTGTTGGGTGCTGTTGTGAAACTAGGGACAACGGGGAGCTGTGTGACCAAAACTGGAGCATAATTGGCAGCGGACATGCTGCTGTCCAGACCACTGCCCAGCCTTTGAGTTGCACCTGGTCTGCTGCTAATTGTTTGGCTGCCAGTCTGCAGCAGATTGGCCCCTGTTCTGGTGAGTGTAGCGGTTGCTGTTGGGACGCCAATTACCTTGAGAGCGACCCCTGTTGTGACTGAAGTTTAAGCTGTGATGAGACATGGCAAGATGAGCAAAAGGTTGTGGTGTTGGCAGCAGTGGTGGCTGCTGCGGCAGAGAAGAAGACAGCAGGGAGGGAGCGGCATCCATGGAATGAAAGGAGTTCTTGTACAGAAATTCATGGGTAAGAAGGTGGCTGTGAAGATCAGCATATGACAGTGGTTCTACCTTTGTTATGAGACTCGTCGCCAAGTCTTTGAACTCACCATGAAGGCCACAAAACATATAGAGATTGAGGTCTTCAAGAGACATGGGGAGACTAGCAGCGGCCAATTTGTCAAATAGCGATTTGGCTTGTTGCATGTATATAGTAACCGGCGAGTCTCCTTGTCGAAGGTCTTGAAAGGAGACATGGAGTTGCATGATGCAAGAATTAGACAGAGAGGCAAGCACTTTCTTAAAAGTGTATCAAACATAATGCGAGGTAGAACAATCTACCACGAGAATCAACACATCCACGGAGAGAGAAAGGAGAGTAAAGCACTTAAAATAAGTTGATCCCGTTGCTTTCAACGAAGAAAAGAAGGGCTAATAGCACAGGGAAGAACCAGCAGAACTCTAAAAAACATGAGATGGAGGACATGACACTGAGCCATCAACGAAGTGAAAAATACCTTGACTAAGGAGATAGGGCTTCATCTGCATTCGCTAATAGAGATAATTTGTATTTGTAAGTTTCAACAAAACAACTTGGTGGATGTTTGATAAAGGAATGATAGTTGGAGTGTGTGTTCCCATAAGGGGCAAAGGAACGACAAAAACTTGTGAGGAGAAATCAGAGACATGCTCTACAAGTGGAGGCTGCTGTTGGGGAGGAAAGACACCACCGACAGCAGCTTGTAGATGGCTGGTCGGCTGTGCTGCACCACCAGTGGTGAGGGAAAAGTCGGCGGCAACAGTAGAATCCATTTAGGAAAAGCAGAGAGGAGGTCGGCTGCAATGGGGGAGAGGGAGAAAAGAGTTCTGATGGCAGAAGACTCTGATACCAAGTTGAGAATAATTAGGAGGCTTAACCTATTGGTTAGCCAACCCTTTCTATATATATTTGTATGCTAATATACAATAGTAATGATAGAGGTTACCATACAAAAGTATGACTACAATATTTTTTATATATAATATTTCATATATAGTTACATTCTATAATAATAAGTATTTTGAATCAGTCATTTGCTTCCAGCTATATATCCACCGACCATTTAGACATAAATTGTGAAATGGTCCACTGTGAACCAGCAATTCAACTATTTATTGGTTTCTTAACACTTCGTTTTGATAAAAATTATATGAATTTTCAATTAAACTACTTTCATTTATGCTAGCTCTTTTCTGCATGCTATGACATCATCTAGACATAAAATGCTAAGCCAAAATAGCGATGCTATGACAGCTCTTTTCTCCATATAAAAAGATTTTTAGCTGTAGCGAATAAACGTGAAAAGATTTTGAGCGGTAGCGCACTATCTAGCATCTTGTTGAGCAGTGATAAGAGAATACAGGGGCGCTCAGAAATAATCAAAGATTGGTTGAGGATGTTAAAAAAAAAAGCAAAAATTAAAATTTGATATTGACTGATGATGGCTCAATTAGCCAAGAAAATATAGTTTCTGAGACTTGCAGAACACATTGGCAAGGAGTTGATCAGCTGTAAAATCTATGGCGAACCACCCGGTTATATCCTGCTGATCCCTTTCCAAATACCATTGCTATATTTGTTGTGTTGTCAAGCCTGATATCTCCCTGGCAAATCCCAACCCCGTCTTTTGGTAGTTGTAAATTGCAGAGCACAACCACATCACTCAAGCTTGTCGCAGGCGCCATTTGATTTGCAAAGTCACTGGATTCAGGGAAGAGCCCCGAAATCCTAATCGGGCTATCACAGAAGGTCCCCGGCCTGCATGCACAATGCACAATCATGTTGTCTTCCATCAGACAAGATTTCTAAATTATATTGGGAATGTTCTTATGCTCTGGCTTTTGTTGTCAATCTCATCAGTTAATTGTTTTATTAATTGTTTGGTTAACAATTGTGGTATTTTATGATATAAGATTGTGTCTTTATTAACACAAATTTTTTTATGCTTAGGTTATTCTTGAGCTAATGGCTTTTGGAATTTCAGGTTCATATATAGGGGCTGGAGTGGAAATGGTACATTTGCAATTCAGATAGCTAAGCATCAAGGGCTTAAAGTGTTGTGACACAGCAGGTTCAGCCTCCACTTCGCATCCAGCTTCATTGGTTTTCTATGAAGTCATGCTACGCTAAGTGGCATATACTTTATTTCTTGATCATCAAGGAGTGAGGAAAAGCTAGCTGTTTGTGAGGATCTTAGAGCTGATGTATGCATCAATTACAAGATTGAGGAATCTGTGGCAAAAGGGATGGAAGAAACGGGTGGGAAAAGTATATTCTTTACAACTGTAGATGTAATAGGGTTTGTGCTTATAAATGTATCAATAGCACTGCCATACTTTTATTTTTAATAGCATTTTGTTTCTTAATGAAAACCCAAATTAATAGTTATTAACTACTAGATTTTTCTTTCGTATTTCAAGAATGATCTGGATTCATACTGGAAAAAATATTGCCTACAACATCCAGGGAGATTTAGATTAGTAAAGAAGTTGAGTTTGCTGGCAAAAAAGATACAAAACATAGAACCATGGGGTATTTGGTAACCAAGGTAAGAAATTAAAGGAATTGGAGGGTAAAATTAAGCAGTTAAAAGATTTGATGGAGTACCAGCACATGAATGAAGCCGAGAGAGCAGAGCTATTGTCTCTAAAATCTAAACAATGACTAGTTAGCAAGCATGTTAAATCGATCTGGAGGTAAAATATTGGTGTAGACTAGGTGATCGAAACATGAAGTTCTTTCGTATAACAGAAAATTTCAAGAAATCTCGTAACTGTATTGTGAAGATCTACTGGAGGAAAAGAGGGAGGCAAGAAAATATGCAGTGTTAGCTGGTCAACTGTTTCTCTGCTAAAAAATGCTGGTGGTCTTGGGATCGGATCTCCAAGGGATAAAAACAAAGCTCTAGTGTTCAAATGGCTATGGAGGTTTGGTTCGGAAGAGTCGAGCATGTGGAAGGATGTGATTAAAAGCATACACAACACTAAATGCTCCAAAATTATTCCACAATATCAAATTTCAGGAACTGGAAGTACATGGTCTCGTATTGTTAATCATTGTGTTACTGATAATAGGATGCAAGACATTGGGAATCATCAGTCTATGGTCCTCGCTGGTAATGATAAGAGGATTAAATTTTGGCTTGATGATTGGACAACTACCGGTAGCTTGACAGAACAGTTTCCTGCCCTATTCCGGTTATCCGATGATAAAGAAGCAAGCCTTGATAAGATGGGGATGTGGGATGGTCATGCTTGGTTCCGGTTATTCTCCTAGATTAGACCTTTGCGAGGAAGAAATTATAGTCTTCTAGACCAAATGACTATTATTCTTTTGATAGTGCATCTAAACAAAGATGCAGAGGATAGATTAGTTTGGAAAGCCAACTCTACGGGTACATTCTCGGTTCTCAGTCAAATCTCTATGTGGGCTCTTAAGTCTTAATCCCTCTATGGACACTAACTTCTCATTTACTAGGATCTGGAGAGGAATAGTCCCTCCTAAAGTAGAAGTATTCTGCTGAATGGCTATCATTAAAAAAATCAACACTCGTAATATGTTGGTCAGAAGAGTTATACTGGACATCTCAACTGTTGCTTGTCCCATTTGCTTAGCTGAGGAAGAATCGGTTGATCATATCCTTTTGCATTGTCACAACATTGGATAATTTGGTCTAGAATTATCAATTGGTGGGGCTTAGCATGGTGTTGCCCAAAGAACTTGGCAACCCTTTTCTCTCAATGGGAATCTTTGGTTTATGAAAAATTTTAGAAAAAAGCTTGGTTGGTGTTGTTCTTTTCAGTGACATGGTCTCTTTGGCTTCAACATAATGAAATATGGATGGTTCCTCTCTCGGGAAGCCAGGCCCCTCTGGTATAGGTGGAGTCTTTTGAAATCATAATGGAATTCTTCTTGGTATTTTCTCCTTGTCAATTAGGATTTTAGACTCCAATGTAGCTGAGTTAAGAGCGGTTGTCAAAGCTATTGAACTATCAGCTTCTAATTGCCGCCTGCACCATAAACATTTTATTATTGAATCTGAATCTGCCAATGTCATTAAATGGATGAATAACCCTCATAATAGGCCTTAGCTACATCATAATCTTTTCTCCTCTGTTCAGAGATTAGTTTCATGCTTTGGGTCACTCACATTCACTCATTCTCTTCGTGAGAGTAATCACATGGCAGAACAAGGAGTGTTCAGAAACGCTCTAATTTTGGTTTGATATACAAGTCTTCTATTTCTTTAATTTGTGGTTGCGGATCTTGGGGAAACTGGATTGTTTCTCAGGCAGGGTTCGGGCTCATGTTATATTATGATGGCAAGATGCAGGATCCTGTTTGGTGTGTGCCAATGATTGGTAGAATGCTCTGGTTCTGTAAAGGAGTTGAATCATCAAGATCTTTAGAGGCAATTTAAGCTTGTCAGATCTTTGTCTTGTGTGCAAATTCTTTGAAGTATAATCTAATGTTGCAAGTGTTTCCTGGAATTTAAAAAGCTCCTATTCATACAATTTTCTAGCCTCCAGGGTCTAATTTAGTGTGCTATTTTGATATGATTTCTAGTACAAGCAGTTCATGCTCATCCTACTGAGTATTTTTCCAGCTTCTTCCTTCAAGGATTTTTAGCAGGTTTTTATGTTTATTGCCTGGTGCTCCTGGATCTGTTAAAAGGCTTTGGTGCTATTATAATGGTCATTCTTGTGTTCGAGTAATCAATCTTGTTTCTTATAGATTGGTTGTTCTGGTTTCTCTGTTTTAGTGTGGCGGCGATCCTGTTCCTCAGCTTGTTAAGGTGCTAAAGGTTGATTTCTTGAGAGGCCATGGTTGGCCCCAACATGTGATATCAAATTGTGTTTTGGTTAAGAAGAGGAAAGATGGAAAGAATTTGTTTTAATTCAAACCTAGAACAAGGTGGAAGTTTGCTTTGCAATTCAATTTTGTGTGGCATCAAATCTAATCTTTTGGCTGTTATTTTGGTTCTTTGGTTTTGTTGATCATTTCATTTGATAGATCTGTTAAACTCGAGCTGTAAGCAAACTTTCACTATAACATTTAACAGTTTTACCGACTGAATTTTTTCATCGGCGTAAGACACATATTCCACTACCAAAAAATCGGCAAAAACCAACGAAATTACCGACGGAATTTTTTCATCGGTAATTCTTACCAAAGGAAATGATTCCGTCTCCAACTCTGTTGGTATATACCAATGGAATACGTCCGTCGGTGATACGGTCGGTATATATCAACGGAATTAGTCTGTCGGTATATACCGACCGTATTGCCGATGGCCTATACAGTTTGTTTGGAAAGTTGCAACGGTGTGGTGACGTGGATTTTTTTCAGACGAGTTTATCGACAAAATGAATGAGGGATTCAAACTAAGATAGCCGGACAGTGACGTGGCACTTTCACCGGTGAAATCACCGACAGAACCTGTCCGTCGGTGATTCCATCAGTAAAAGCCATTATATACCCACTTTGCCGACACTCTTCCTCTGTTTCTCCTTCTTCTTCCCCTTCTTCTTTCCCATCCCACCTCTCCCCTCCCAAACTGCAACCAACCACCCATCCCAACTCTCCACCCTTCTCAACACAAGCAATCAAGTTTCTCATACTTTTATACATGGTCACAATTAATATCCGTTCTTGTGGATTTTATCATTTTTTGTAAGTAAATCTATCCTTTTTAGTTTTAACATTTAAATGTGAATTTTATTGTTTTTTTAGTATATGTATTTTGTTAACGTATGTACTTGTTTGATTGTTATTTGTCATAGAAACTTATAGTATGAATGTATAATTTTGTAGTTGTTATAGTTTGTTTTAGATTTTGTCAAATTACATTTGTTTGTAAATTGTTGAAATTTTGTTTGAATTACACTGAATTAAATGTGTTGTGATGAAATAAATAATACCTTGTTTAACTGGTCTGTTTTAATTGTTATCAATTCTATTGCAAAGTTGTGATTTCCGTAAATTTATATATGTATAAATTTGTATGTATGAACGTTGATAGTTGATAATTGATAATGAATATTTAACATAAGTGTTTTTTTAGTTTGTTAGATAATGTCGGGGAAAACCAATATTTTTATTATGTTTTATAGAGGTTCAATAGAAGTTATGGATGATCGTTCATGGATGTATCGGGACTCGCCCTAAGGATTGCGGAGGATGGATTCTTGTAATGGTGTTCAGGGTTTTATTAATTTCACAACATCTATTCCGAGGAATTTTACTAATGGCAGTATTAGGTGTCCATGCAGGAAGTGTAAAAATTTAAAGTTTCTACATCAAGATGTTATAACGATGCATCTTCTAACCAAAGGGTTCATTGAGGATTACCTGTGTTGGTATGCACACGGAGAACTATTTGTTCCTGATGAGAGCATGGAAGAACAGGTGGTTGGGTCAACTTCTAGTGCTAGCAACATGCATGAAGTTGGAAATGAGAACAGTAATCCTTACAGGAATATGGTTATGGATGCAATGAGAATGAGTGAAGGTAATGTCAGGGAAAGTCCAATCGTAGAAGAAGAACCTAATGCAGATGCAGCAAGGTTTTTTGATCTGTTGAAAGATTCTGACGAACCATTATGGGATGGCTGCACGAACCACAGTAAATTATCAGCTGTAGCACTGGTGTTCACCATCAAGTCAGATCACGGGTTGAGTGAGGCCAGTTATGACAAGATTATCGAATAGGTGAGAAGCATTTTACCTGAAGGGAACAGGCTGAAAGAGAACTTTTGTGCTGCCAAGTCCATGATGAAACCCCTCGGTTTAGGATACCAGAAAATTGACATATGCCCTAACTTTTGCATGTTATACTACCTTGAAAATGTTGAGATGTCCAAGTGCATGACATGCGGGCATTCCCGTTACAAACCCAGAATTGGTAGAGGGAAGACTCTCGTGGCATATAAAAAACTTAGATACTTCCCAATCACACCTAGATTGCAGAGGTTATTCATGTCACCAAGAATTGTTGAGCACATGACATGGCACCAATCACACTAAGCGGTTGATGGAGTGATGGTGCATCCTTCTAACGGTGAAGCCTGGAAACACTTTAACAGTGTGCGTCTTGGGTTGTGTACAGATGGATTCAACCCATTCGGGTCATTTGTTGCTCCTTATTCTTGTTGGCCGGTCATACTGACGGTTTATAACTTGCCACCGGGGATGTGTATGAGGCCAGAGTTCATGTTTTTATCTATGGTCATATCAGGTCTGAGCAGTCCGGGGCGGAATATAGATGTTTGTCTTCGTCCGTTGATTGATGAGTTGACACAGTTGTGGTCCTCTGGAGCTTTGACTTATGACATCTCGAGGAAACAATATTTTGTTATGAGAGTGGCTTTGATGTGGACTATCAATGATTTCCCAGCTTATGGAATGGTTTCTGGTTGGAGCACGCATGGAAAGCTAGCATGTCCATACTGTATGGAGAATAACAAGGCATTCACGCTAGCAAATGGGGGTAAAGCTTTTTTTTTTACTGTCACTATCATTTCTTGTTGCCGAATCACAGGTACAAAAAGAACAGAAATGATTTCTTTGTTGGCAGAGTTGAAAAGGATGTTTCACCCCCACATTTTTCCAGTGAAGAATTGTATGATGTTGTGTCAGAGTACGGTGACATTGTGTTTGGTCTCCAATCAAGTAAGCAGAAGTTTCCTGGTTTTGGTTTGACCCATAATTGGGTGAAGCGAAGTATCTTTTGGGAGTTTCCTTATTGGAAGACCAATCTTCTCCGCCATAACATTGACGTCATACACCTTAAAAGGAACGTGTTTGAGAACATTTTCAACACCCTCATGGATGTGAAGGGGAAGACAAAGGACAACATCAAGGCTAGATTGGATGTAGTGGTGTTCTGTAACCGTAAAAATATGAAGTTGGTTGGGTCACGGGTCGCAAAACCAAGAGAAAGCTTCGTGGTAGAGAAAAACGCATAACTACTAGTCTACAAATGGCTTAAGAGTCTGCGTTTTCCCGATGGACACGCCTCGAACATATCAAGGCTAGTTAATATGAAGTAATGCATATTATATGGAATGAAGAGTCATGACTGCCATGTGTTTATACAAACACTCATCCCATTAGCTTTTCGTGATTTGTTGCCAAAGGGGATATGGGATACACTAACGGAGATCAGTCATTTCTTCAGAGATATATGCTCCAGCAAGTTGAATGTTGATCACATTGAAAGGCTTGAAACAATATCGTCGAGACAATATGCAAACTTGAGATGATATTCCCTCCATCATTTTTTAACTTAATGGAGCATCTACCCATACATTTACCGTTTGAGGTAAAATTTGGAGGACCGGTCCAGTACAGATGGATGTATCTATTCGAGAGGTTAGATATTACAGGAGCTATGTAATTCATAATTAAATGTTTTTTTATTTTTTTAATTGATAATTTTTTATTATATATATACAGGTACTTGTTCAATCTTTAAAAAAAAAGGTTAAGAACAAGGCGCATGCTGAGGCGTCAATATGTGAGGCCTGTATTGTTGAGGAGATCTCAACA
>Ga0325402_1003610_pt1 | contig 14038 bp, 22 predicted proteins | sample PopdelMetagenome_22_FD_207212 | JGI IMG/M metagenome (GOLD analysis project Ga0325402, IMG submission 207212) | Populus deltoides microbial communities from Bellville, Georgia, United States - Xylem-PdKOR-R3 | ecosystem: Host-associated > Plants > Phyllosphere > Stem > Wood/Secondary xylem... | reverse complement strand
GGTCGTCCCAGGCTTGAGTGACGTTTCGAAAAGCCATAACTTTCGATCCGATCGTTGGATCGCGATCAAACTTTTACTGGAGTTTCGGATGTCTTTTTCCATGGAGTGGATGAGGAATCGATACTCGATGATGATGAGGTATGGTCGTAAGAGGCTTGATGTACGGTTTGAAAGGCTCATAACGTTCGATCCGACCGTGGGATCGCGCTCAAACTTTTACTGGAGTTTCTGGAAGCCCTTTTGCATGGAGTGGATGAGGAATTGATACCTGCTGATGATGAGGTCTGGTCGCGCCAGGCTTGAGTGACGTTCCGAAAGGGCCATAACTTTCGATCTGACAGTTGGATCGCGATCACACTTTTACTGGAGTTTCCGGATGCCCTTTTGCATGGAGGGGATGAGGAATCGATACTCGGTGATGATGAGGTCTCGTCGAGCCAAGCTTGATGGACGTTTCGAAAGGGCCATAACTTTCGATCCGTCTGTTGGATCGTGATCAAACTTTTACTGGAGTTTCCGGTGCCCTTTTCCATGCAGTGGATGAGGAACCGATTTTCGGTGATGATGAGGTGTGGTCGTCCCAGGCTTGAGTGACGTTTCGAAAAGCCATAACTTTCGATCCGATCGTTGGATCGCGATCAAACTTTTACTGGAGTTTCGGATGTCTTTTTCCATGGAGTGGATGAGGAATCGATACTCGGTGATGATGAGGTCTGGTTGAGCCAGGCTGGATGAACGATTCGGAAGGGCCACAACTTGCGATCCGACCGTTGGATCGCGATCAAACTTTTACTGGAGTTTTCGAATGCCCTTTTCCATGCAGCAAATAAGGAATCGATTCTCGGTGATGATGAGGTCTGGTCGAGCCAGGCTGGATGGACGGTTCGAAAGGGCCATAACTTTCGATCCGACGGTTGGATCGCGATCAAACTTTTTCTAAGGTTTCCGGTGCCCTTTTCCATGCGGTGGATGAGGAACCGATTCTCGGTGATGATGAGGTGTAGTCATCCCAGGCTTGACTGACGTTTTGAAGGGCCATAACTTTCGATTCGACCGTGGGATCGCGCTCAAACTTTTACTGGAGTTTCCGGATGCCCTTTTGCATAGAGTGGATAAGGAATCGATACTCGATGATGATGAGGTCTGATCAAGCCAGGCTTGATTAACGGTTCAAAAGGGTCATAATTTTTGATCTGACCGTGGGATCGGACTCAAACTTTTACTGGAGTTTCCGGATGCCCTTTTGCATGGAGTGGATGAGGAATCGATACTCGGTGATGAAGATGTCTGGTCGAGCCATGCTGGATGGACGATTCCAAACAGCTATACCTTTCGATCCGACCGTTGGATCGCGATCAAACTTTTACTGGAGTTTCCAGATGCCCTATTCCATTGAGTGGATGAGGAACCGATTCTCGGTGATGATTAGGTGTGGTCGTGCAAGGCTTGAGTGACGTTTCGAAATCGCCATAACTTTCAATCCGACCGTTGGAACGCGATCAAACTTTTACTGGAGTTTCTGGATGCCCTTTTCCATGAAGTGGATGAGGAATCGATACTCGGTGATGATGAGGTCTGGTCGAGCCAGGCTTGATGGACGGGTCGAAAGGGCCATAACTTTCGATCCGACCGTTGGATCGCGATCAAACTTTTACTAGTGTTTCCGGTGCCCTTTTCCATGCAGTGGATGAGGAACCGATTCTCAGTGATGATGAGGTGTGGTCGTCCAAGGCTTGAGTGACGGTTCGAAATAGCCATAACTTTCGATCCGACCGTTGGATCGCGATCAAACATTTACTGGAGTTTCCGGATGCGCTTTTCCATGGAGTAGATGAGTAATCGATACTTGATGATGATGAGGTCTGGTCGTAACAGGCTTGATGGACGGTTCGAAAGGGCCATAACTTTCGATCCGTCCGTTGGATCGTGATCAAACTTTTACTGGAGTTTTCGGATGCCCTTTTCCATGGAGTGGATGGGGAATCAATACTCGGTGATGATGAGGTCTGGTCGTAACAGGCTTGATGGACTGTTCGAAAGGGTCGTAACTTTCGTTCCGACCGTGGGATCGCGCTCAAAGTTTTACTGGAGTTTCCGGATGCCCTTTTCCATGCAGCGGATGAGGAATCGATTCTCGGTGATGATGAGGTGTGGTCGAGCCAGGCTTGATGGACGGTTCGAAAGGGCCATAGCTTTCGATCCGTCCGTTGGATCGTGATCAAACTTTTACTGGAGTTTGCGGTGGCCTTTTCCATGCAGGGGATGAGGAACCGATTCTCGGTGATGATAAGGTGTGGTCGTGCAAGGCTTGAGTGACGTTTTGAAATAGCCATAACTTTCGATCCGACCGTTGGATCGCGATCAAACTTTTACTGGAGTTTCCGGATGCCTTTTTCCATGGAGTGGATGAGGAATTGATACTCGATAATGATGAGGTCTGGTCGTAACAGGCTTGATGGACGGTTCGAAAGGGTCATAACTTTCGATCCGACAGTGGGATCGCGCTCAAACTTTTATTGGAGTTTTCGGATGCCCTTTTCCATGCAATGGATGAGGAATCGATTCTCGGTGATGATGAGGTCTGGTCGTACCAGGCTTGAGTGGCGGTTTGAAATAGCCATAACTTTCAATCCGACCGTTGGATCGTGATCAAACTTTTACTGGAGTTTCCGGGGCCCTTTTCCATGCAAAGGATGAGGAACCGATTCTCGGTGATGATGAGGTGTGGTCGCCCCAGGCTTGAGTGACGTTTTGAAATAGCCATAACTTTCGATCCGACCGTTGGATCGCGATCAAACTTTTACTGGAGTTTCCGGATGCCATTTTCCATAGAGTGGATGAGGAATCGATACTCAGTGATGATGAGGTCTGCTCGAGCCAGGTTTGATGGACGGTTTGAAAGGGCCATAACTTTCGATCAGTCCGTTGGATCGCGATGAAACTTTTACTGGAGTTTCCGGATGCCCTTTTCCATGTAGCGGGTGAGGAATGGATTCTCGGTGATGATGAGGTCTGGTCGAGCCAGGCTGGACAGACTGTGCGGAAGGGCCATAACTTTCGATCCGACCGTTGGATCGCGATCAAACTTTTACTGGACTTTATAGATGCCCCTTTCCATGTAGCGGATGATGAATCGATTCTCGGTGATGATGTGGTCTGGTCGAGCCAGACTTGATGAACGGTTCGAAAGGGCCATAACTTTCGATCCGACTGTTGGATCGCGATCAAACTTTTACTGGAGTTTTCGGATGCCCTTTTCCATGCAATGGATGAAGAATCGATACTCGGTGATGATGATGTCTGGTTGAACCAGGCTTGATGGCGGTTCGAAAGGGCCATTACTTTCGATCGGACCGTTGGATCGCGCTCAAACTTTTATTGGAGTTTCTGGATGCCCTTTTCTATGGAGTGGATGAGGAATCGATACTCGATGATGATGAGGTGTGGTCGTAAGAGGCTTGATCGACGGTTCGAAAGGGTCATAACTTTCGATCTGACCATGGGATCGCCCTCAAACTTTTACTGGAGTTTCCAGATGCCTTTTTGCATGGAGTGGATGAGGAATCGATACGCGGTGATGATGATGTCTGGTCGGGCCAGGCTGGATGGACGATTCGAAAGGGTCATAACTTTCGATCCGACAGTGGGATCGCGATAAAACTTTTACTGGAGTTTTTGGTGCCCTTTTCCATGCAGTGGATGAGGAACCGATTCTCGGTGATGATGAGGTGTGGTCGTCCAAGGCTTGAGTGACGTTTCGAAATAGCCATAACTTTCTATCCGATCGTTGGATCACGATCAAACTTTTACTGGCGTTTCCGGATCCCCTTTTCCATGGAGTGGATTAGGAATCGATACTCGGTGATGATGATGTCTGGTCGAGCCAGGACTTATGGACGGTTCGAAGGGCCATAACTTTCGATCTGACCGTTGGATCGCGCTCAAACTTTTACTGGAGTTTCCAAATGCCCTTTTCCATGCAATGGATGAGGAACCGTTTTTTGGTGATGATGAGGTGTGGTTGTAAGAGGCTTGATGGACGATTCGAAATAGCAATAACATTCGATCCGACCGTTGGATCGCGATCAACCTTTTACTGGAGTTTCCCGATGCCCTTTTCCATGGAGTGGATGAGGAATCGATACTCGGTGATGATGAGGTCTGGTCGAGCCAGGCTTGATGAACGGTTCAAAGGGTCATAACTTTCGGTCCGACAGTGGGATCGCGCTCAAACTTTTACTGGAGTTTCCAAATGCCCTTTTCCATGCAATGGATGAGGAACCGTTTTTTGGTGATGATAAGGTGTGGTTGTAAGAGGCTTGATGGACGATTCGAAATAGCAATAACATTCGATCCGACCGTTGGATCGCGATCAACCTTTTACTGGAGTTTCCCGATGCCCTTTTCCATGGAGTGGATGAGGAATCCATACTCGGTGATGATGAGGTCTGTCAAGCCAGGCTTGATGGACGGTTTGAATGGGCCATAACTTTCAATATGACCGTTGGATCGCGATCAAAATTTTACTGGAGTTTCCCGATGCCCTTTTCCATGGAGTGGATGAGGAATCGATACTCGGTGATGATGTGGTATGGTCGAGCTAGGCTGGATGGACGGTTCGAAAGGGCCATAACTTTCGATCCGACCGTTGGATCGCGATCAAACTTTTACTGGAGTTTCCCGATGCCCTTTTCCATGGAGGGGATGAGGAATCGATTCTCGGTGATGATGTGGTCTGGTCGAGCCAGACTTGATGAACGGTTCGAAAGGGCCATAACTTTCGATCCGACCGTTGGATCGCGATCAAACTTTTACTGGAGTTTTCGGATGCCCTTTTCCAAGCAGTGGATGAAGAATCGATACTCGGTGATGATGATGTCTGGTTGAGCCAGGCTTGATGGCAGTTCGAAAGGGCCATTACTTTCGATCGGACCGTTGGATCGCGCTCAAACTTTTACTGGAGTTTCTGGATGCCCTTTTCCATGGAGTGGATGAGGAATCGATACTCGATGATGATGAGGTGTGGTCGTAAGAGGCTTGATCGACGGTTCAAAAGGGTCATAACTTTCGATCTGACCGTGAGATCGCCCTCAAACTTTTACTGGAGTTTCCAGTTGCCTTTTTGCATGGAGTGGATGAGGAATCGATACGCGGTGATGATGATGTCTGGTCGAGCCAGGCTGGATGGACGATTCGAAACAGCCATAACTTTCGATCCGTCCGTTGGATCCCGATCAAACTTTTACTGGAGTTTCTGGATGCCCTTTTCCATGGAGTGGATGAGGAATCGATTCTCGGTGATGATGAGGTCTGGTCGTACCAGGCTTGAGTAACGGTTCGACATAGCCATAACTGTCGATCCGACCGTTGGATCGCGATCAAACTTTTACTGGAGTTTCCAGATGCCCTTGTCCATGGAGTGGATGAGGAAGCGATACTTGATGATGATGATGTCTGGACGAGCCAGGCTTGATGGACGGTTCAAAGGGCCATAACTTTCGATCTGACCGTTGGATCGCGCTCAAACTTTTACTGGAGTTTCCAAATGCCCTTTTCCATGCAATGGATGAGGAACCGTTTTTTGGTGGTGATGAGGTGTGGTTGTAAGAGGCTTGATGGACGATTCGAAATAGCAATAACATTCGATTCGACCGTTGGATCGCGATCAAACTTTTACTGGAGTTTCCGGATGCCCTTTTCCACGGAGGGTACGAGGAATCGATACTCGGTGATGATGAGGTCTGGTCGAGCCAGGCTAGAAGGACGATTCGAAAGGGCCATAACTTTCGATCCGTCCGTTGGATCGCGATCAAACTTTTACTGGAGTTTCCGGATGCCCTTTTCCATGCAGCGGGTGAGGAATGGATTCTCGGTGATGATGAGGTCTGGTCGAGCCAGGCTGGACAGACAGTGCGGAAGGGCCATAACTTTCGATCCGACCGTTGGATCGCGATCAAACTTTTACTGGACTTTCTAGATGCCCCTTTCCATGCAGCGGATGAGGAATCGATTCCCGGTGATGATGAGGTCTGGTCGAGCCAGACTTGATGAACGGTTCGAAAGGGCCATTACTTTCAATCCGACCGTTGGATCGCGATCAAACTTTTACTGGAGTTTTCGGATGCCCTTTTCCATGCAGTGGATGAGGAATCGATTCTCGGTGATGATGAGGTCTGGTCGAGCCAGGCTGGATGGGCGGTTCGAAAGGGCCACAACTTTCGATCCGACCGTTGGATCGCGATCAAAACTTTACTGGAGTTTCCGCAAGCCCTTTTCCATGGAGTGGATAAGGAATCGATTCTCGGTGATGATGAGGTCTGCTCGTACCAGGCTTGAGTGACGGTTTGACATAGCCATAACTTTCGATCCGACCATTGGATCGCGATCAAACTTTTACTGGAGTTTCCGGATGCCCTTTTCCATGGAGTGGATGAGTAATCGATACTCGATAATGAGGAGGTCTGGTCGTAATAGGCTTGATGGACGGTTCGAAAGGGGCATAACTTTCGTTCCGACCGTGGGATTGCGCTCAAACTTTTACTGGAGTTTCCGGATGCCCTTATGCATGGAGTGGATGCGAAATTGATACTTGCTCATGATGAGGTATGGTCGCGCCTCGCTTGAGTGACGGTTCGAAACAGCCATAACTTTCGATCCGTCCGTTGGATCACGATCAAACTTTTACTGTAGTTTCCAGATGCCCTTTTCCATACAGCGGATGAGGAATCGATTCTTGGTGATGATGAGGTCTGGTCGAGCCACGCTTGATGGACGGTTCGTGAGGGCCGTAACTTTCGATCTGTCCGTTGGATCGTGATCAAACTTTTATTGGAGTTTCCGGATGCCCTTTTCCATGGAGTGGATGAGGAATCGATTCTCGGTGATGATGAGGTCTAGTCGAGCCACGCTGGATGGACGGTTCGTAAGGGCCGTAACTTTCGATCCGTCCGTTGGATCGCAATCAAATTTTTACTGGAGTTTCCAGATGCCCTTGTCCATGGAGTGGATGAGGAAGCGATACTCGGTGATGATGATGTCTGGTCGAGCCAGGCTTGATGGACGGTTCGAAAGGGCCATAACTTTCGATCTGACCGTTGGATCGCGCTCAAACTTTTAGTGGAGTTTTCGGATGCCCTTTTCCATGGAATCGATGGGGCATCGATACTCGGTGATGATTAGGTCTGGTCGAGCTAGGCTTGACGAACGGTTCAAAGGGTCATAACTTTCGATCCGACCGTTGGATGACGATCAAACTTTTACTGGAGTTTCCGGTGCCCTTTTCCATGCAGTGGATGAGGAATCGATTCTCGGTGATGATGAGGTGTGGTCATCCAAGGCTTGAGTGACGTTTCAAAATAGCCATAACTTTCGATCCGACCGTTGGATGGCGATCAAATTTTACTGGAGTTTCTGGATGCCCTTTTCCATGGAGTGGATGAGAAATCGATACTCGGTGATGATGAGGTCTGGTCGAGCCAGGCTTGATGGATGGTTCGGAAGGGCCATAACTTTCAATCCGATCGTTGTATCGCGATCAAACTTTTACTGGAGTTTCTAGATGCCCTTTTCCATAGAGTGGATGAGGAATCGATTCTCGGTGATGATGAGGTCTTGCGTGCAAGGGTTGAGTGACGCTTCGAAAGTGCCATAACTTTCGATCCGACCGTTGGATCGCGATCAAACTTTTACTGGAGTTTCCGGATGCCCTTTTCCATGGAGTGGATGAGGAATTGATACTCGCTAATGATGAGGTCTGGTCGTAACAGGCTTGATGGACGGTTCGAAAGGGTCATAACTTTCGATCCGACAGTGGGATCGCGCTCAAACTTTTATTGGAGTTTCCGGATGCCCTTTTCCATGCAGTGGATGAGGAATAGATTCTCGGTGATGATGAGGTCTGGTCGAGCCAGGCTGGACAGACTGTGCGGAAAGGCCATAACTTTCGATCCGACCGTTGGATCGCAATCAAACTTTTACTGGACTTTCTAGATGCCCCTTTCCATGCAGCGGATGAGGAATCGATTCTCGGTGATGATGAGGTCTGGTCGAGCCAGACTTGATGAACGGTTCGAAAGGGCCATAACTTTCGATCCGACCGTTGGATCGCGATCAAACTTTTACTGGAGTTTTCGGATGCCCTTTTCCATGCAATGGATGAAGAATCGATACTCGGTGATGATGATGTCTGGTTGAGCCAGGCTTGATGGCGGTTCGAAAGGGCCATTACTTTCGATCGGACCGTTGGATCGCGCTCAAACTTTTACTGGAGTTTCCAGATGCCTTTTTGCATGGAGTGGATGAGGAATCGATACGCGGTGATGATGATATCTGGTCGAGTCAGGCTGGATGGACAGTTCGGAAGGGCCATAACTTTCGATCCGACCGTTGGATCGCGATCAAACTTTTACTGGAGTTTTCGGATGCCCTTTTCCATGCAGCGGATGAGGAATCGATTCTTGGTGATGATGAGGTCTGGTCGAGCCAGGCTGGATGGACGGTTCGGAAGGGCCATAACTTTCGATCCGACCGTTGGATCGCGATCAAACTTTTACTGGAGTTTTCGGATGCCCTTTTCCATGCAGCGGATGAGGAATTGATTCTCGGTGATGTTGAGGTATGGCCGAGCCAGGCTGGATGGACGGTTCGAAATAGCCATAACTTTTGATTCGACCGTTGAATCGCGATCAAACTTTTACTGGAGTTTCCGGGGCCCTTTTCCATGCAGCGGATGAGGAACCGATTCTCGGTGATGATGAGGTGTGGTCGCCCCAGGCTTGAGTGACGTTTCGAAATAGCCATAACTTTCGATCCGACCGTTGGATCGCGGTCAAACTTTTACTGGAGTTTTCGGATGCCTTTTTCCATGGAGTGGATGAGGAATCGATACTCGGTGATGATGAGGTCTGGTCGAGCCAGGGTTGATGGACGGTTTGAAAGGGCCATAACTTTCGATCCGACCGTTGGATCGCGATGAAACTTTTACTGGAGTTTTCGGATGCCCTTTTCCATGCAGCGGGTGAGGAATGGATTCTCGGTGATGATGAGGTCTGGTAGAGCCAGGCTGTACAGACAGTGCGGAAGGGCCATAACTTTCGATCCGACCGTTGGATCGCGATCAAACTTTTACTGGACTTTCTAGATGCCCCTTTCCAAGCAGCGGATGAGGAATCGATTCTCGGTGATGATGAGGTCTGATCGTACCAGGCTTGAGTGACGGTATGACATAGCCGTTCGAAAGGGCCCTTACTTTCAATCCGACCGTTGGATCGCGATCAAACTTTTACTGGAGTTTTCGGATGCCCTTTTCCATGCAATGGATGAGGAATCGATTCTCGGTGATGATGAGGTCTGGTCGAGCCAGGCTTGATGGGCGGTTCGAAAGGGCCACAACTTTCGATCCGACCATTGGATTGCGATCAAAACTTTACTGGAGTCTCCGGATGCCCTTTTCTATGGAGTGGATGAGGAATCGATAGTTGGTGATGATGAGGTCTGGTCGAGCCAGGCTTGATGGATGGTTCGGAAGGGCCATAACTTTCGATCCGATCGTTGGATCGCGATCAAACTTTTACTGGAGTTTCTGGATGCCCTTTTCCATAGAGAGGATGAGGAATCGATACTCGATGATGATGAGGTGTGGTCGTAAGAGGCTTGATGGACGGTTCGAAAGGGTCATAACTTTCGATCTGACCGTTGGATCGCGATCAAACTTTTACTGGAGTTTTTGGATGCCCTTTTCCATGCAGCGGATGAGGAATCGATTCTCGGTGATGATGAGGTCTAGTCAAGCCACGCTGGATGGACGGTTCGTAAGGGCCGTAACTTTCGATCCGTCCGTTGGATCGCAATCAAATTTTTACTGGAGTTTCCAGATGCCCTTGTCCATGGAGTGGATGAGGAAGCGATACTCGGTGATGATGATGTCTGGTCGAGCCAGGCTAGATGGACGGTTCGAAAGGGCCATAACTTTCGATCTGACTGTTGGATCGCGCTCAAACTTTTACTGGAGTTTCTGGATGCCCTTTTCCGTGCAATTGATGAGGAACGGATTCTCGGTGATGATGAGGTGTGGTCGTAACAGGCTTGATGGACGGTTCGAAATAGCCATAACTTTTGATCCTACTGTTGGATCGCGATCAAACTTTTAGTGGAGTTTCCGGATGCCCTTTTTCATAGAGTGGATGAGGAATGGATACTCGGTGATGATGATGTTTGGTCGAGCCAGGCTTGATGGACGGTTCGAAAGGGCCATAACTTTCGATCGGACCGTTGGATTGCACTCAAACTTTTACTAGAGTATCCGGATGCCCTTTTGCATGGAATAGATGAGGAATTGATACTTGCTGATGATGAGGTCTGCTCGCGCCTAGCTTGAGTGACGGTTCGAAAGGGTCATAACTTTCGATGCGACCGTTGGATCGCGATCAAACTTTTACTGGAGTTTCCGGATGCCCTTTTCCATGGAGTGGATGAGGAATCTATACTCGGTGATGATAATGTCTGGTCGAGCCAGGCTGGATGGACGGTTCGAAAGGGCCGTAACTTTCGATCCGTCCGTTGGATCGCGATCAAACTTTTACTGGAGTTTCCGGATGCCCTTTTCCATGGAGTAGATGAGGAATCGATTCTCGGTGATGATGAGGTCTGGTCGTACCAGGCTTGAGTGACGGTTCGACATAGCCATAACTTTCGATCCGACCGTTGGATCGCGATCAAACTTTTACTGGAGTTTCCGGATGCCCTTTTCCATGGAGTCGATGAGTAATCGATACTCGCTAATGATGAGGTCTGGTTGAGCCTGGCTTGAGTGACGGTTCGAAACGGCCATAACTTTCGATCCGACTGTTGGATCGCGATCAAACTTTTCCTGGAGTTTTTGGATGCCCTTTTCCATTTAGTGGATGAGGAATCTATTCTCGGTGATGATGAGGTCTGGTCGTGCAAGGCTTGAGTGATGGTTCGAAGGGGCCATAACTTTCGATCCGACCGTGGGATCGCGAGCAAACTTTTACTGCAGCTTCCGGATGCCCTTTTCCATGCAGTGGATGAGGAATCGATTCTTGGTGATGATAAGGTCTGGTCCAGCCAGGCTTGATGGACGGTTCGAAAGGGGCATAACTTTCGATCCGACCGTTGCATCGCGCTCAAACTTTTACTGGAGTTTCCGGATGCCCTTTTGCATAGAGTGGATGAGGAATCAATACTCGATGATGATGAGGTCTGGTCGCGCCTGGCTTGAATGACGGTTCGAAACAGCCATAACTTTCGATCCGACCGTTGGATCGCGATCAAACTTTTACTGGAGTTTCCGGATGCCCTTTTCCATGGAGTGGATGAGGAATTGATACTCGGTGATGATGAGGTCTAGTCGAGCCAAACTTGATGGACGGTTCGAAAGGGCCATAACTTTCGATCCGACCGTTGGATGACAATCAAACTTTTACTGGAGTTTCCGGTGCCCTTTTCGATGCAGTGGATGAGGAACCGATTCTCGGTGATGATGAGGTGTGGTCGTCCCAGGCTTGAATCACGTCTTGAAATAGGCATAACTTTCGATCCAACCGTTGGATGGCAATCAAACTTTTACTGGAGTTTCCGGATGCCCTTTTCCATGCAGTGGATGAGGAATCAATTCTCGGTGATGATGAGGTCTGGCGTGCAAGGGTTGAGTGACGGTTCGAGAGTGCCATAACTATCGATCTGACCGTTGGATCGTGATCAAACTTTTACTGGAGTTTCCGAATGCCCTTTTCCATGGAGCGGATGAGGAATTGATACTCGTTGATGAGGAGTTCTGGTCGCGCCTGGCTTGAGTTACAGTTCGAAACAGCCATAACTTTCAATTCGACCGTTGGATAGCGATCAAACTTTTACTGGAGTTTCTGGATGTCCTTTTCCATAGAGTGGATGAGGAATCGATTCTCGGTGATGATGAGGTCTGGCGTGCAAGGGTTGAGTGACGCTTCGAAAGTGCCATAACTATCGATCTAATCGTTGGATCATGATCAAATTTTTACTGGAGTTTCCGAATGCCCTTTTCCATGGAGCGGATGAGGAATGGATACTCGGTGACGATGAGGTCTGGTCGTCCCACGCTTGATGGACGATTCGAAAGGGCCATAACTTTCGATCCGACCGTTGGATCGCGATCAAACTTTTACTAGTGTTTCCGGCGCCCTTTTCCATGCAGTGGATGAGGAACTGATTCTCGGTGATGATGAGGTGTGGTTGTCCCAGGCTTGAGTGACGTTTTGAAAGAGCCATAACTTTCGATCCGACCGTTGGATCGCGATCAAACTTTTACTGGAGTTTCCGGATGCCCTTTTCCATGGAGTGGATGAGGAATCGATACTCGGTAATGATGAGCTCTAGTCGAGCCAGGCTTCATGGACGGTTCGAAAGGGCCATAACTGTCGATCCGACCGTTGGATCGCGATAAAACTTTTACTGGAGTTTCCGGATGCCCTTTTTCATGAAGCAGATGAGGAATCGATTCTCGGTGATGTTGAGGTATGGTCGAGCCAGGCTGGATGGACGGTTCGAAATAGCCATAACTTTCGATCCGACCGTGGGATCGCGATCAAACTTTTACTGGAGTTTCCGGTGCCCTTTTCCATGGAGTGGATGGGGAATCGATACTCGGTGATGATGAGGTCTGGTCGTAACAGGCTTGATGGACTGTTCGAAAGGGTCGTAACTTTCGTTTCGACCGTGGGATCGCGCTAAAAGTTTTACTGGAGTTTCCGGATGCCCTTTTCCATGCAGCGGATGAGGAATCGATTCTCGGTGATGATGAGGTGTGGTCGAGCCAGGATTGATGGACGGTTCGAAAGGGCCATAACTTTCGATCCGTCCGTTGGATCGTGATCAAACTTTTACTGGAGTTTGTGGTGGCCTTTTCCATGCAGTGGATGAGGAACCGATTCTCGGTGATGATGAGGTGTGATCGTCCAAGGCTTGAGTGACGGTTTCGAAATAGCCATAACTTTCGATCCGACCATTGGATCGCGATCAAACGTTTACTGGAGTTTCCGGATGCCCTTTTCCATGGAGTAGATGAGTAATCGATACTCGATGATGATGAGGTCTGGTCGTAACAGGCTTGATGGACGGTTCGAAAGGGCCATAACTTTCGATCCGTCCGTTGGATCGTGATCAAACTTTTACTGTAGTTTCCGGATGCCCTTTTCCATGGAGTGGATGGGGAATCGATACTCGGTGATGATGAGGTCTGGTCGTAACAGGCTTGATGGACTGTTCGAAAGGGTCGTAACTTTCGTTTCGACCGTGGGATCGCGCTAAAAGTTTTACTGGAGTTTCCGGATGCCCTTTTCCATGCAACGGATGAGGAATCGATTCTCGGTGATGATGAGGTGTGGTCGAGCCAGGATTGATGGACGGTTCGTAAGGGCCATAACTTTCGATCCGTCCGTTGGATCGTGATCAAACTTTTACTGGAGTTTGTGGTGGCCTTTTCCATGCAGTGGATGAGGAACCGATTCTCGGTGATGATGAGGTGTGGTCGTCCAAGGCTTGAGTGACGTTTCGAAATAGCCATAACTTTCGATCCGACCGTTGGATCGCGATCAAACTTTTACTGGAGTTTCCAGATGCCCTTTTCCATGGAGTGGATGAGGAATTGATACTCGTTGATGAGGAGTTATGGTCGCGCCTGGCTTGAGTTACAGTTCAAAACAACCATAACTTTCAATCCGACCGTTGGATAGCGATCAAACTTTTACTGAAGTTTCCGGATGCCCGTTTCCATTGAGTGGATGAGGAATCGATTCTCGATGATGATGAGGTCTGGTCGTACCATGTAACAACCCGGCTTTTCCAAGCCCAAAATAACAGTAAATTTATATATATATATATATATATATATATATATACACACACACACCTAACACCCATGGTGCCGGTAATCAGCGAACCTGATCCCTCACATCATCAAAATACAATCCATACAATCCACATTTCATTTAAAAGCAAATCTTATATAAACACGTAATATTATGGTTGCATGATTAGAAGTTCA
>Ga0325402_1003607_pt1 | contig 14048 bp, 10 predicted proteins | sample PopdelMetagenome_22_FD_207212 | JGI IMG/M metagenome (GOLD analysis project Ga0325402, IMG submission 207212) | Populus deltoides microbial communities from Bellville, Georgia, United States - Xylem-PdKOR-R3 | ecosystem: Host-associated > Plants > Phyllosphere > Stem > Wood/Secondary xylem... | reverse complement strand
ATAAACAAAATGAAAAAAGAGAATAAATAGAAGCAAGCATTGAACCAAGTCATACTATACTAGCAACTCTGCTTAATGCACTAATTTGACAATACAAAGTCTCCCGAGTTAAGCTGCTTATAGAAACTACAACCCAGGTGCAGTCCTTGTTGTTGGCACAAAATGTTGAGATTATATCCGTACAAATGACAAGGATTTTAGTGTTATTGTCCGCATGCCGAAGGCAGGTCCACACCTAGGGATGAAACTAGTGCACACGTTTGCCTCAGATTGCACAGATTGATAAAAACATGCTCTCCTGCTACTCTTTTTCATGTCCCAATCCTACACTGGAAACAAGGGAGAAGATCCGACTCCAAAGCAACTCCAACTAGGACTTTTTGGTCAGGGATGCAACCAATCACCCAAAATTCTGGCTTGAGTTGCTTTTGGTGTCATTGGGCCTTGCATTCATACACAGCTTCCTCCTGTCTCACTCCAACGAGGGATTTGCACACTCTTTCAATTGCTTTAGATCCTGCTCAATAATCCCTTGCATCAACCTACAAGCACAAGGGATTGTTATGCTTTCGTCCTCCAGCAGTCTCAAAAAGGGATTTTACCAGTCTTGTTGGAGCAGCCAAGGCCACTGAATTGTTTGCTCTGCAGGACATGGTATTCATATAAGCTGCGATATTTTAAATGACTTTGAGCACATGAGAAGTTATGTTTAAAATTCATGCACTACAAGCTTTTTGGCCATCCAATCGAAGCTTTTTGTCCGAGTGGCATATGTCCCTATATAGACTCTTATTTGTCAGCGAGAGGCTCAATCCACTGACAGCCAACTAGAAATTGAAAGTCAGTGAGCTGTTCATGGATTTCAAAAGGAACCTTTTCAGGGTATTTAACAGGTGCTGAAGATTGTAGGATGAAAATCTTGATATGATACTCTCAATAGAACTAAAAAGTAAATAACACCACCAGTAGAACCATTAGCTACATCAAGAACTAAGAAACAAACAAAAGCAATGATTGAGATGGAACTTCGTTTCCTCGCAGCCAATATCAAGGTTCATAAAGAAAATTTTGAAACCATTACATTCTTCAAATAGTGCATGGACAATGCTTCACAAAGTCAAAAACTTCAAACCTGGGCACCAATCTCTAGGCGCAAACCACTGCGAGGGCAATTCACGTGTAAATCTCAAAGAGGACTTGGTCCATTACACTACCAAACAATCAACTGGAGATATATCAAAATCTACTCCCAACTTTAGTTCCGAAGTGTATAATGCAATCATCCTAAACCCATTTCTTGTACTCCACAAATATAAAGCACTCAACAAGTGTTGTGGATAAAATTTCTAGCTAAGAACTAAGAATATGCATCAGAAAGGATGCAAGTAAAACACTAAATGAAGAAACAATACAACTTGGAGCAATCTCTAACAGAGGTAAAGTGAAAAGAAGAATAAAAACATAAATACCTTACAATCTCATGGGGCATCATCATCAAAAAGAACTTTATAAAACCGTTTCCTTTCTTCAGGGTCGAACAAACCACCCAACTTATCACCACTATCATCTTGTTCAGTCATTTCTGTGCTTCCTTCCTTCCTTTTCTCTTTTCTTACAGAAACAATGCCTTTCTTCCTCTGCTTTTCTAGATTCACTTCATAGCGCCTCCGGTTATATTCATGGAGCCCTTCCTGCATCAACTCTCCAAATTTATCCTTCACAACAACAAGTGGATCCTTGTCAATCAATTCTGAGCCATTATACCCTTCTCTAAGAAGAACAGTATAAATCTGATACTTATTCGATACATAAAATATGCCTGGATGCTTAAGAAGCAGAATATTTAGTTTCTCAGGTAAATTAAACTCTCGTTTAAAATGACCCATTTTCACAATTGACATCTTCTTCCATAATGTCAATGACAGCAACTCGTGCACTAAACCCACTATTCTTTTCTCCATCTCCTTTGAACCTTCCAATAAACCTCTTGAATCCACATAAGGAGAAATATAAGGAGTAGCATTGAATTCATTAAACCTTTCCCATGATTTAACCCAAGTTGATGGTAAAGAACAACTAAAACAAGGCTTAGAAGAACCCTGTTTTCTAGCCGAAACTTCAACAGCAGAAATTGCCAAATCTGGGTTCCATGATAAAAGTTCAATCTCCATTGAACTCCTTCTCCCACTATGATTAACAAACCTAAACGTATCAGGGTATTTAGGCAAAATCCTAATCAAATAATCATCAGGGAATCCAAGATTTCTCTTTAACTCGTTAAGTTTAACAACATTAAGCCTATGATTCACACTCAACATCAACAACTTACTTAATCTCTCAACAAAGACAGGTTCTTGCGTTTCTTTAACAGACTCTTCCTCCTCCACTAAGAACAACATTCTCTTTGATAATTTACAATGATACTCATCGTTTTGTAGATAAACATCGAAACAACAAGGGTATTTTTTAAGCCAGTTAAGAGCTTTACCTTGAAGGTCTAAAGTCTTGAACTTTTTTTGAAGAAACTTGACCGGTGCATCCTGGTTGGGGTATCTAAGGATAATGTTTTTTATTTGATTATTTACTATCCATCTACGGTTTCGCGAGAGAGCAGACTCCAGATCCGGGTCTTTTTTCATGGACCAGAGTGAGAAGTTTCGATGGAGATAATAAAAGATTGATGATGATGATGGTGGTGGAGAGTTGTAATTGTGACTGCAACGGTTTAGGTTGTTGACAAACATTGCGTTGATGAAACCACTTCCCTTCCCTGGCTTCAGACTTCACTCTGCCTGCCTGCCTTTTGATGTCGAGTCTTGGTTTGGTTTATCTTCGTTTTTAGTTTTTACCCTCTTATCTTACTGTGGCAAATTATGTTTTTATTTTTGCAACTTTTTATGATTGCTATTGCTTTCTTAATTCTTCTTTTTCCTGGATTATTCTGGTTTGGAAAAATTACATTTAATATTTAATATTTTGTAGTTTAGTACATATTTTAATTATTGGTTATAATTTGAAAAATTAACATTGCATCCTGTATCAACAAAAAAAAAATTAAATTTAACGATTTGATTATAATACTCTTGTATATATTATTATTTTGTTTATTTTTATATTTTAAAATTATTTTAAAAAAAATTAAAATTTTTTTATTTTTTTTATTTCAAATTAATATTTTTTAGTGTTTTTAAATTATTTTAATGTGTTAATATCAAAAAAAATATTTTAAAAAAATATTATTTTAATATATTTTTAAATAAAATTTTTTAAAAAACAATTACTACTATATTCTGAAATACGTTTGTAACATATGAAATGGATAGAAATGACAAATTAATTTCTTTCTCTTCGAGTGACATTCCTTTCTTTCTCATCCATAAAAATTAATCAAAATTAAATTTAAAAACTATCAATTTTTTTGTGTGTAAGGTGTTAATTTCTCTTCTCGTGTATCACTATTAGTTTCTCGCAAGTATTGTATCTATAACTCAGCAATAAACGAGTATGTTCCCATTATTATTATTTTTTATCGTGACATTGTAAATCATTGAAAGTGCATTTTCTTTTTGTTAAACATTGTTAATTCAATTGTTTAATGGTTGTTTTTACTCGATGAAACTAGAAAAAATTAAAAAGGTATCAATGCTGAAACTTTAATCTCGAAACTAGAAATACACTAAATAATTCATTTTTTTTTGTTGAATCGACAATAATCAAAATCTAAAACATATTTTTGGTAGTGGGAAAACAATTAGTATTATTTTTCTTTATACCCTAAAAAACCCTAAATTGAATATTAGGGTTACTATTCACATAATTTTAATAATATTTGCATAAAACATGTTTAATTAATGTTTAACCCATATTTTTTAAAAAATTTAACCATTGTTGAACCTAATTATTATTATTTTTGGAAACCTTACAAAAAAATTTATGGTATATAAATGTTATCTCTTTTCTTTCTATCTATCTATCTATCTATTTATAAAGGGGTTTATTACTTCTTGTTTTTTAAGCTCATTTCATCTCATATACAGGATTAGTATGTTTAAGCACTAGATGGCAAGGATACATGTTAAGTTACTATTTAGATTATTACTTTTATTTACTTAGATAGATGCACACCCTTTAACTTATTGGGAAAGGGTTCATATTCTATAGGTTATTGGAATCATGTGCTTAAAGCATTTTGAGTGTTTGACGGGTGGAACAATGCTTCTTTGAGTTTGTATTTAAAATGTGCATTTAATCTCTGTTGTTGATTGCTTTTAGGCCAAATTAAGTGAACAATACAAGAATTGGAATGGAACTAAATGGATTTTCAGTGCAAAACTCAAACTAGCTAAAAAATTATGAAATATCAATCATAGGATGATAGAGGGAATATATTATTATGATGCCTCGATGTACAATATATTAAGTACGCATGAACAAGAAGGGGAAGAAGAAATTCATATATATGTTGATGCTTCTCCTCTAATCCTAAGAATGTCAAGGTGTTATTTAGGCAAACCCAATGATAGTAGGTCACCTGGAACTGAATATTTTAAAGGATATGATGATGATGTTGAAAACAACAATAAAGTAATATTAGTTGTTAAGGAACAAGATTTGAATTTAAATAAAAATGATTCTAATGTAGGTGTTGATTTATATGGTAGTATAGATGCTATTAATTATGATGTTGATGTTTATGTTGTGGATAGTGTTGTTAGTGGTGATATAGGTGCTAATGTTAATGTTTATGGTAATGTAAAAGGAGTTGTTAGAGGTATTGTGAGTGATGATTTGGATGTTGATTGTAGTGGTGATGTTCGTGGTGTTATGGGTGTTGGTGCTAATGTTATTAGTGTTATAGGTGTTGGTGTTGATGTTAGTTCTGTTGTGGATGATGGTGTTGATCTTAGTTGGGTTGTGGGTGTTACTGGTGATAACATGGATAGTGATAGTGTTAAAGTTAGAACTTTTTATGGAAGTAAGGATGGTGGTAGTGGTGGTGGTGATAATGATGATAATGAATAGTCAGAATATGATGATTATATCATTTTTTATGAGGAATGATCTGAGTTTTTTTAATGAAACTGAAGATGAGTAGATTGACAACTTACAATATGATGTTTGTTTTAGTAAAACATTAAATAGTTTTTCAGATTTTGATAATGAATGGAAACGAAGTAGTGATGATGATGATGATGATGATAGAGATATTGAAGGTAGTGATTGTTCTGAGAGTATTAATGATTATGATAATGATAAAAAAAAATAAAAATAAAAATAAAAATAAAAAATATGGATTTGATATAGGTGTCGCACCTAACATCGCAGAGACCAACACTCTTTTTTCCTATGAAAGGAAAGGTCTCTTTTATGTTTAGAGGGGAGAAGCTTTTATGCTAAAAAGAAGTTTCTTTATACCTTCTAGACCAGTTGGTTTAAGCTCGAACCTTCTTCTCTATTATCTCCTTTAAATTCCGGTATTTCTCTCTTTAAACTTTTCCCTTCTTTTTCTCACCATGCCACTCTATTTATTAGCAAAAAGGAATGTCATAAAACCTTTTCTAGGTGGAACAAATCCATTCATTGATCTCCTTAGGTAAATCTTTATTATCCACTATTATTATACGCCTTGTACAACATACTTGGGTTAGCTATTTGAGCACGCATTATAGTCTACTAGAGGTAGTGGCCGAAATATTTTAGGATGCTACTCATAGACATTGTACAAGGCATATCTATGATAATGTAAATAACAAAGGGTTTCATGGTTTGGAGATGAAAATTGGATTTTGTGGAGCAGCAAAAGCTTATATAAATCTCCAATACAAGTCTTATTTGAAGGATATCATAGATATAAACAAAGCAGCTCTAAGTTGGTTGAATAACATCAATGTTGAAACATGGGCTGGACATTTGTTTGATAATGAAATTAAGGTTGAAAAAGTGATATTTAAATTGGCTGAGTAATTGAATAGCTGGGTTGGAAAATGTAGAAGTATGCCTATTATTTTGTTACTAGAAAAGATTAGATTGAAACTTATATTTAGGTTTCATGATAGATATGTCTATGTTGCAAGTTGAGAAACACATACCACACTTTATGTTAGGGAGCTACTATATAGGTCTATTGAGAAATCTAGACATATGAGAATGATGACAGTCAGTTCAAATGAATATCAAGTTTTTGATGGCCAAACAAAAGTTTGTGTTGATTTGAAAAAAATAAAGTTTTATGTGGTGAATGGAAGATGACAGACATACTTTGCAAGCATGTGGTTTCTTGTGTGCATCACAAGATACTTGACATAAAAGACTTGTGTCATGTATATTATAATGTTGAAACTTTCAAGAAAGCTTATAGTGAGGTTGCCCGCCTATATAGTAAGGTTTTCACCAATTAATGAATGTATTCTCACATGACTTGTCATTGCATTTGTAGAATAGCTTGTTTTTACTTGCATCTATTTCTGATATCCTGACAACTGCTATTTCTTCACATTCCATGCACTTTCAATTCTTAAACTTTAGTACATCCAAGATGTTGCAAGTTTGAAAACTATTAACATTTGATGAATATGATGACATTAATTCAAATGTGTGTGATGCAAGTTTTTGGCTATTTTTTCCAGTTTGTTTATGTGATTTGGGTTGTTATTAGTTCTAGTGGTAATTTCGAGCAGTGTAGAATTATGGACGAAGATGATGAAGAATTGTTGTTGATGCTGCAATTTTATGGAATTGGTGTTGGAAATTTGTGAAACTAATGCTCTAGAATTTGTTGTTTTTGTTAGGTTGAAATTGTGAAAATCTTTGAAGAGATCTATTCTAAAATTTGATGTTTTTATTGAGTTGAAATGGCGAGGATCCGTGGAGAAATTTGTGTAATTAATATTTTAAAATTTGTTGTTTTTGTTGGGTTGAAATGGTGAATAACTTTGAAGAAATATATTTTTTAATTTGATATTTTTTTTTTTGTTGAGTTGAAATGACGAGGAAAAATGTTTTCAATCCACGTAAAGAGAGTGAAAAATCAACCAGGAGGGTTGATATAATTATCTCATTATTTATTTTATATAAATAGTCATTGGCGTAAACAAATATTAATATATATGATATATAGTTAGGCATTTATTTCAGGGTGGGTGAGCAGTCATTACTATATATTATAAAGGTATTTGAGAATACAATAGCAATTACTTTTCAAAATGCCTTTTATTTCAAAATATATTAAAATAATATTTTTTATTTTAAAAATATATTAAATTAAAAAAATAAAAAAAATTTAAAAAAACTTTCGATGATAAATACTTAAAGAATAGGTTATAACGGCCCACCCCTTCTCTGCCACGCCTGGTTCCATGGAGTTGATGTGAAACTAGTAATCATTCGTTCTCTTTGTTGCAATTCATGGTTAAATATTGCTTAAAAAAAATACACATGCGACAAAACAATGTCTATCAATCGCCTACAAACTCTTCAATAAGAACTGTTTTCCGGTGCCCATTTGCTTTCCTCCAGGGCAGAGTTTAACTGTTACAACATATTCAACCAGAGGACATGTATCATTATTTAGGCATTCCTACATTCCCTGGCCAAAGGCTTCCCTAATCAAGACAGAGCAATACAAATGAATTTTGCACAATGGATTGCCAACAACCATGGCCGGGAACCTCTCTCCGAGTATCTAACATTATCAAAATCGAATTAGAATGAGCAAAGGTACAACAATCCACAGCAGAAATGGGGTGTTGCACATACTTGAGAAAGACAAACCATGAAACAACCATTTTGCTTAAGGTACAATGTACTGATTTGTTCGTGATTGATTTTGGATTATATGCCATCTGTGTTTCCAACGATAAGAGCACACTGAAGGATACCAGCAAGGATAAACATTCACACTATACTAGGCGGATCCCCCACCCAATTGCAAACTGCACGAGACCAGCGAGTTCTAATACAGTCCACTAATGGTGCATGCTGAGAAGGCTCGGGTTTGGTCACCTCAGTGTCTTTACCACTTGATTCCTTCCCACCAGGGCCAGACGTCACTACCACATCTGCCATGAATTCCTGGGGAGTCCACCTTGGTGGAACTGAAACCCTCAGTTTTGTGAGTCTAGGTCTCTGAACCAGTGTTTCACCCCCAGAGGTTGCGTGGCTTCCATTTATATCAGATTTTGCAATCCCATTAAAATGGCAAAGATCAAACACCTTCTTACCCATCAACCCACTTGAATCCTTAAGGCCTCCCAGACTTTTGTCTAAATCCAAAATAACGTGCCAGAATTCACTCCATACAATAAAGCCAGTGCTGCAAAGGTGATCGAGTTTCTCAGATGGAAGTCTAATACCCACTTCCCTAAGGACTTGATGGAAGCCTTCAACACTGATAAAGCCGCCACCACCACTCTGATCTTGTGCATCAAATGCCCTCCGAATCTGTGACTCTCTTTCTTCCAGTTCATTCTCGTCCTGAACCGAGGTGTCAAGAGCAAAAAGAACTGTATAATGAGATTCGCTCCCAACAACCCATATTGGCCATTTCGGGCATTTTAAATGCTGGCCAACCTTACAAAAATTGAGAGATTCTAAAAGTGTGAGAAATCCAACTTCCACACTCATGGATATGCCCTTTAGAAACATGCCTCCACCGAAGTCCATCCTACCATCAAACACGTTAGGGACAGCCTGTCCACAGAGCAGAAGGTTCACAATTTCCTGTATAATGTTCAAAAGAAATTATATTATCTCAGAAAAACCCAATCATTATCCAAAGATTCACCAATAGAAAGTAAAAGGACAGATACATATCAAAGTGGAGAGGGACAAAATAGCACGTCATAGATTAATCCGTGGATATCAGACCTGTGAAGCATGCCCAAAAGGTGCAGTGACTAGGGGAAGGTTGGGATCGTCCCTGTCAGCTTGAATTGAGTCCTAAAAACAGGTAACATTTTACAGGCATAAGAGGCATAAACATCCAATTTTAAAGTGGAGTGCCACTAATATACACAATTCTAACAATCAAAAGGCCATTTAATCCTGAAAGAATAACAATTTTCTGGAGCTTGTATAAATGAAACACCAAGACTGCAAGCAAGACTGCTCCCTAAAATCCATGATTTACAATTCACAAAGGAAACTTCATAAGGCTCTGGGCACTTAACAGCACAAGCAATGCAGGAAGATGAAGAAATCTTTGTTTCTAACAATGTAACATAAGCCCAAAGTCTCAAACCCCCCCCCCCCATAAAACAGCTCACCATAGATTTGGAAATTAATATTTTTGACTCCTCACCCCCACCCTACCCCTTCTTCCAGAAAAAGAATAGATTTTGACATGGACTAGCAGTACCCCCCCCCCCCCAAAACCCAATTTCCAAGCTAAAATCCTCAAGCATAAATGAAAAGATGGCTTTTTAAGCATACCAATCCTCGGGACAGTAAGGCGGAAATAAGGAACAGTAGTGCCCCCATACGAGATTGGAAAACAGGAAGTGCTGTATGGAGTTTCTGCAATGCAGTTGTTTGTGATGTATATGTATCGATTCTTAGAATTTTTTGCAAATCAGATGCAGATTCAATTGTAAGGCCCTCGAGTGCTTTTGCAATGATCTGCAAGATAGAAGACAATCCCTGTTAGCAGCTAAAATATCCAAAACAGCTGTGCAAAAGTAGCTATTATAATCACAAGGTTTCCATTCCAAACTAATATTTAACAGTACATTGATATCAAACCTAAAGCAACTTACCTCGCTCTTTGCAAAGCCCTCAGTGTCAAGGCCAACAACATTCAAAGTGGCAATCACAGCTCTTTTATTGTCTCCGCACATAAACAATATCTCACCCATGCTTTTAACTAGGGCTCTGTGAATGGGAAAAAGTTTAAAGACATGAAATGAAAATTGCAATGTGAGTAAAGATACATGAGATTCTATAAAAAGAATGATCATGAACCATAAAGTTTTTCAAGGCATCCCAACATTCCTATCAACCTGAAACACAAAGAACACAAGTAACACATAAATGATAGTTGATCAAGATCATAGGAAGGTTTCAAGCCACCACTAACTGTTAAACCTTGCCCACTGACCTAAATATATGCAGTGGCAAATTATTTAAAAACCTTATGTACAGTGACATAAGGTATAAAAGTTAAATTTTCACTGGAACTGGGTTGCGCATGGCATGCAAATAGAAGATCAAAGTGGTTTTGCTTATCCTACAAAAGATCAAGTGCCATAAATAGGAAAAAAATTACACTTTATATGGAATCCATGACCAGACATCCACGCATCTCTTTCAGCACAAATTCAAGGAAAATTGAATCAATAACTTGATTCCACCAACCTCGCAACTTGTAATAAATCAACCATACATATAAAGAATATAATTGCAGAAAATAACTCACAGAAGGCCAATGGAAAAACCTAAGATATGAAGTCATTACACTATCACAAGTTAAAAATAGAACAGTTCACAACACTTAAAAAGCAACTAAGCACATCTAAGCAATGAGTTCAATAATTCCTCTTTGTTCATAAATCAAAGGATCATAAACAATAACATAGATTGAAAGCAAATAAAGAATCAAGTACCAAGATTTAAATGCAACTGGGAAAAAAAAGGTCATTTATAGCAGGAGTAATATTATGTGAATCCATGAGTAAAACAGATGGCTTATAATCACCTTGCTTTTGCATCTTCAGTAAGAGAACTGAAATTATCCAATGCAACATATTGACTTTTAGACAATTCTCCAGAGCCCAAATTTTGTGGCACATTTGATGTAACTTTGCCTATTTCATTCGGAAAGAAAAGAAGGTGTTTGAGAACAAATGCCTGCACAACCACACAAAATATTGTAAGAAAATCAATAGGGATTTTGAACTGAAGCTATAAATATTGTAAATCAGTAGAGCACCAAGAAAACTAAAAACAAGATGAAATGATAAGGAGATTAAGAGCTAAATATTACACACTTATATTGCAAGCAATGTCTGGTGCAAAGAAACAATGATTGATACAATTGTATAACTTTTAGACTTCAATAACTACCTTGTACAAAATCACAGGCTACCCACTTCCAAGCCAGATATCAACCTTTAAGCTCCTCCATTTTGGAGCAATTCAAAAAACAGCAATAATAATGTAAAGTGATGCCAGTGGCTCAATATTATTATGAAGAAAAAGAAAATTTCCTTTGGTTCATTATGGCCTATTGGACCTTGAGTTTGTGGTATCCTCTATTTCTCTAAACCCTTAATGCTAAGTCCGATGATTTGAAAACATATACATACATATATAAAACAAATTTTGCAAAGGTCATTGCCTAAAAGTTTTTGCAATCACCACAAAGTCAATATATAACAATTATTTCAAATATTTAAAATAAACATCTGATGTACAACAAATTGTCCAAATCATGTATGTGTTAGCTAGTGGTTTCAAAGAATATCATAGGGGATGGATGCATAACAGCAATACATGAAATCAACTTAGCAAACCCAAAATAATTGTGGTCAATCACACAATTCATCTTTCTATATTCTGATTCTATTAAGGCCAAACTTCCTGTAAGTTATCGGCAACCAAATGACTTTTAGGTTATGTTTGGCAGGGTGTTGGTGGGGGTTAAAGTTTTTGGACGGTAATCATTACCCCCCTTAACAATTCACCTTTCCCAAAATTTAACCAAGCAACTTAAATTTCACAATAATAAATTTTAACCCCCTGATCAAACATAACCTAAAAGTCATGGAGGGAAAAATTCACCCTTCAAGCAACACTAATTTTTTATACTCCCTCCCCTCCTTTTTTTCTGAAAACACACACCAAATAATTTCTCTCTCACACACAAATCATTACTAATAATTTAATTACTTCCTATCTCTTTCCACTAACAATCCGCCCTTCTATTTATTGACACACCAAAAATCCTTAAAAACTATTTTACACCCTAAAAGATTACTCTTGTAATAATCCACTCCCAATTTTTAAACTCATACCAAATGCCACCTTGGTCAACTTTTCTCCATTGTGCAAACTACCTACTAGTTGAATCAATCTTCCGTGTCAATAAGTCTCCAAGTCTTCATTGCACAAAAATTAACATCAATAGATTGAAGAGCTAGTAGTTTGGCAGCTAGCAAGGGCTCCTGTTGTATAGTTGACCTCGAGCAAAATTTCTAGTAACTGCTACTGAGATAAACCATGTTTGAGTTCAATTCAAAGCATTTTCTCTAATCTCTGTGATACCCACAACAGTTAATGTAGCATCCTCACCCTGCATTTGGCTTCTTTGAAGATTAATTAAATTCTTTCACATAACCATGGCTTCAAATTGTCACAAGCCCCATAAATTCCACTATCAGTTACAAATAAATCTAGAAATGAATGGCATAGACATCCATTTGAAAATCAATTCTATGAATGACTAGATGGTAGCCTAAAGAATGAAAAAAAAAAAAGATGACATTAAAACATCCATGATGAAACTGCACGCTGACATCCAAGTAGCCTGGCAAAAGAAAGCTCATTTCTTCAACATGATACCATGGTCAACGATCCATTTAGGGACCGCATCCACCCCACCCCGGTTCCAATTCCCATAACACAAAAAAAAAACTTGACTTGTCCATAGAATACACATAATATAAAAATTGATTAAACATACTAACAAAAACAGAAAAAACAGCATAATTAGAAATCGAGGGATTACTTGTATAGTTGCTAAGACGCCACAGGGCCCACCTTCATGCTGCACTAGTCCCATAGATGTTTCTGGATCAGGACTAAACCTATAGGAACATCCAACATGATATTAGACAATAACGGGCATGCCAATGGAAGTATGGAACTACAGTAACATCATGATTTTCAAAACGAACCAGATCTCAAAAAAGTTGTGCAACAACTAATTCTACAAACTATCAAACAGACTCTTATGAGTATACATCTTTTCCCTTTCATCACTACATTGACACAAATTCCACTCTTCTCCACTGTAAGTTGCTGAACATGAATCAAATTGCTAAATTTCACTATTATGACCCCAGAGAATCATGTCATAACTAAACATGCAAAACCATTTGCAATATGGAAGTTACCAAATTATTCAATACCTTATGCCCTGGTTACTCCACTGAGCAAGAATGTCATTAGAAACACCGCTCCCGAACACCATCGAAAACAACTCATCAGCTTCCTCACTCGATAATTCCTTTCCCGAACTCCCCTCCTTCAAACCAAAATCTACCTCCTTTCTAACAAAATCTGTACTTTTACCAGGGCTTCTATCAACTGTTGCTTTTGAAGGCGAAGGCGAAGGCGAAGGCGAAGGCGACTGGGAAGGAGAAGGGGAGTCAACCCTCGTCTCGAGAAGCCGCTTCTCAGCAGCCGCTGCCATGAGCTCGCGCTTCATCCGCCTCAAATCCTCCGGCGATGCCACAGGAGCTCCAGCGTCCCTCGGCTTGCTCCGCTTAGGTTCAGGTGGCGAGTTTTGCATGCTCATTCTAAGAGCCATTCTCAAGTCCTCTTCTTCTTGATCCGCCATTGACGAAGAAAAATAAGAATCAGAATCGCAGATCGAAAGAGGCTTGTAATTAAGCGAATTTAGGGTTTCATGTGTGTATTTACAGGTCGTTTGAATTCAGTAATTAAAATTAATAACAGGATTGGATTTGATTTGATTTAAAGATGACGAGATAAAAAATGATTGCGATTATAAAAACCCTAATTTATTAGGGTTTGGAATTTCTGGTTTAGAACGTGAATGGATTTGGATTTCATTTGGGCATTCGATTTTCAACAAAGAAGAATGAAGGTAGGATTGGGATTTTCAAGTCTACATAGGGTTCAAAAGTGAAAGAAGATTATCTGAAAAGGAGATTGCTGGGCCCGAACGATGTCGTGTACCATATAAACAGTGAGTCGATGGTTAATTACCCTTAATGAAATGACATGTTTCACCTTGTTATGGAGTTCAAGTTATGGGCGTGTTTGATGGAAAGGCTAGGGTAGTTGAGGAAATTAAGAGCATGTGATTT
>Ga0325402_1003605_pt1 | contig 14052 bp, 8 predicted proteins | sample PopdelMetagenome_22_FD_207212 | JGI IMG/M metagenome (GOLD analysis project Ga0325402, IMG submission 207212) | Populus deltoides microbial communities from Bellville, Georgia, United States - Xylem-PdKOR-R3 | ecosystem: Host-associated > Plants > Phyllosphere > Stem > Wood/Secondary xylem... | reverse complement strand
CAATAAAACTTGAATTTTGATGCGCAAAAAAAAAAACAAGTCCCTCGTCACTGGACCACAACCTCGAGTGCCTCTTTCTTATCTTGATGACGTGAGGCCATCTTTTATTCACATTACTACCACCTCTTTCTACTTTTTTTTCAATAAAAAGCGAAACTTCCGCTTCCACTCTTAACCCTCCAAATTCTGCAACAAAAATGTCAGAACCAGCTTCAAAGGCATTCCTTCTATTCTTCACTCTCATTTTTCTCTTCTTCACCTCCACTTTACCTCGTGATTTACCAGATGCCACTACAACAACAACGACAACAATCCTTGATGTCACATCTTCTCTTCAACAAGCCCATAACATCCTCTCCTTTGATCTACAAACACAACAAACACAAAAACCCTCCACTCACACAACAATCACCACATCCACCCCATCTTTCTCCAACTCTTCATTCTCTTTCTCCCTCGAACTCCACCCCCGCGAAACCATCTACAAAATCCACCACAAAGACTACAAATCCTTAGTCCTCTCTCGACTCCACCGTGACACAGTCCGATTCAACTCACTCACAGCCAGACTCCAACTCGCCCTCGAAGACATCTCCAAATCTGACCTCAAACCCTTAGAAACCGAGATCAAACCCGAGGACTTGTCCATTCCAGTCACTTCAGGTACAAGCCAAGGAAGCGGTGAGTACTTCACTCGAGTTGGTGTCGGTAACCCAGCAAGACAGTTTTACATGGTTTTGGACACAGGCAGTGACATTAACTGGCTACAATGTCAACCCTGTACAGACTGTTACCAGCAAACAGATCCAATCTTTGATCCAACGGCGTCCTCTACTTACGCTCCTGTCACTTGTCAATCTCAACAGTGTAGCTCTTTAGAAATGTCGAGCTGTAGAAGTGGGCAGTGCCTTTATCAGGTTAACTACGGCGACGGGTCGTATACTTTCGGTGATTTTGCTACTGAATCGGTGTCGTTTGGGAATTCTGGGAGTGTTAAAAACGTTGCTTTAGGCTGTGGTCATGATAATGAAGGGTTGTTTGTAGGCGCTGCTGGTTTAATAGGTCTTGGTGGTGGCCCACTTTCGTTAACAAACCAGCTTAAAGCGACGTCGTTTTCTTATTGTTTAGTGAATCGTGACTCGGCTGGATCGTCGACTCTGGACTTTAACTCGGCTCAACTCGGCGTTGATTCAGTCACTGCTCCTTTGATGAAGAACCGGAAGATTGATACTTTTTACTATGTGGGTCTCAGTGGAATGAGTGTCGGTGGGCAGATGGTGTCGATACCTGAGTCAGCATTTCGATTGGACGAGTCAGGGAATGGTGGGATAATCGTTGACTGTGGAACAGCAATAACTCGGTTGCAGACTCAGGCTTACAATCCTCTGCGTGATGCATTCGTGAGGATGACTCAGAATTTGAAACTCACTAGTGCGGTTGCATTGTTTGACACGTGTTATGATCTGTCTGGACAGGCAAGTGTAAGAGTCCCAACGGTGTCGTTTCACTTCGCAGATGGGAAGTCCTGGAATTTGCCGGCCGCCAATTATTTGATCCCTGTGGATTCTGCTGGGACTTACTGCTTTGCATTTGCTCCAACGACGTCGTCTCTGTCTATAATCGGGAATGTACAGCAGCAGGGGACACGTGTCACATTTGACCTGGCAAATAACCGCATGGGATTCTCACCCAATAAATGTCAGTAGTTAATGGTAACAGGTGTTTCTTTTATAGGTAGAGTGAAATGAAATTCGCCTTTTCTTCTATGGTAAATAAGGTGAATTAGTTTTCTAAATAGGACAAGTGTGGATTTATTTATATACATTTATTAGGAAGATGAAATGGAGTAGTAGTGACTAGTGAGCAGTGGGTGGAAGTAGGGCCCATCTAAATAACTCCAATCAAGATGTGGATGGTTGAGTCATTGATTAGCCATAAATTGCTGTACTAGCACTTGCCTCTGTGTTCCGTTCAGTCCTCTGGACTCTGGAGTTGAGTGGCATGTACAGCGAATCTGTTAAATTGCGTGTATGTTTTACGTTTATTTTTTCTTTTTAGCATAAGAAAGGTTCAAAAAATCAAATTTACCTAGTAATATGTTCGTTCCCATGTTAAGTTAACCTTTATTTTTTCTTAAAAAACGAGAAAGGCAAAAAAAAAGGAGCAAAAGTTGTTGAACAGTTGTAATAAAGAAGGAAACAAAGTCACGATCAAAAACAGAAGGAAACAAAGAAAATGACAGCCATTTTAATTTTCAGTACGTTATAAATAAAAGGCTTTCATGCATGTGTGACACGTGGCATGAAAAAAAAATAGTGACGGTGATTTGGATTCTATCAGCGCCTTATATAATTAAGCATGTTGATTGCCATAATTAAGGATGTGAATTTCATTTTGATATGTGTTATATTTTTTTAATTGAAATAAAATATTTTAGTTTTAGAATGTTTTGGTGTGCATTGTATTATATATATATATATATAATAAATATAATTTAAATTCAAGATAAATTAATTATAAATTATGCAATACAAATATAATGCTAAACAAATATAATTTTAAAATTTAAAATATTTTTAAATAGTCAAGATCAAATAGATCTTTAACTTAAAGTAATTTAACTTAAACAAAATATCAAAATATTATGAAAGTAAAATGTTTTAACACAAATATTTTAAATATAAAATTAGGTCAATGTTATTAAGGCTAATGAAATCTAAAGCATCCCTTATTTTGCTCAAATTCCTACAAAGTATAAATGTGAAAAAAATAACATGAACATAAACCATATATATTAGTGATAAATCTGATTTTTAAAAAATTAATATCATTGTTAATGAAAATAGTAATAATAATTTTCAATATTATTATTAATATCATTGTTATTGAAAATAGTAATGAAAAAGAGCTTTTTATACTTAGGTGATTTAATTAATTAAATTGAACAAGGTTCAATTTGATTCAATGACTTTTCAAGAGTAGAACGGAACATGTGGAATGGAACCGGAACGTTCCGGCTGAAATTTAGCTGAAAAATCTGGAACGGACCAAGATTTAAAATGAGATGAAAATTATTTCATTTTTTAAATTGATATGGAATGTTTCGGCCATTTCAGACAAAACAAAACAGAATTAACAACCTTGATCGTAATAACAAAAATCAAGAACACTACTGACATGGAAATACAAACTACAGTTCTAACCACTCTTTTCTAAACTGAACACCTATATATAAACTTCCAGCAGTAAAATCAAAATCTCAATTAATAGCCCTATATGTTGCAAGGTAAAGTTTCGAGTTCTATTGTCTATGCGTTACATGGTTGCATTGCACAAGTAACTTTGTCGTAAAATTGGTTGCATTGCACACAAGAACTTTAAGGTAAAGTTGTCAATTTTGTTTTAATGATATTTTTTTTCTTATTAGAATAATAAATTTTAATTTCAAAATTTGTTGACATTTTATTTTAGAAATTTATATAATTTCAATTTAAATCTAAAAATTAATTAACTTCAAATTATATAATACAAACACAATATCATGTATCTAAATATAATTTTAAAATTTATAACCTTCAAAAGTCAAGACCATATAAAATTTTAATTTAAAATAATTCAACACAAATAAAATATCTAAATATTGAAAAAGTAACTTGTTCCAGGTGTGTACCCAGACCGTCACATTTTTTGCCTTCCTCGAGACTGTTCACTCGGGAGTGGTTCCCTAGGTCGTTTGAGACCTTTTTGATTCGCATGAGTTTACTGTTTGCTTCTCTAATGGGAACATGTCCATAAAATTAGTACTCGGGGGTTGGGTATGTTTTTCTCTGTTCTCACTATGGTTCTTCCTCCTTGGAATGAGAATTTGACACATCTATGATAGGAGGACGGGACGACACCGTGATTGTGTATCCACATGCGTCCTTAAAGTGGGATACAAAAAAAGCATAAATCAAATATCATCTCCATTATTAACATAGAAATAAATGATATTGTGAAGATATATATGAAAAGTCATCAACTAAACATTCTAATAAATGATCATTTCCATTAAGCTCGAATTAAATGATAAAATAAAATAGAGAGAAAGAAAAACTATAAAAGAGTCAACCTCTTATCAAATTTTACCATAATTAATCAACAAAACTATAATAGGTGTTTAATTGATTAAACTGGAAGTATAAATGTGTAATTGACAAAAGTACTAACATTTAGGGTTACAAATTAAAATTTACCTATAGAATAGAAGCTAATAAATAAACCTTTTTTTTCTATCTCTCTTAAATTGCAACTACTATTGGTACCACACTTTCTAGTATCTTCAAAAACCTTAAAATCATTATAAAAAAATGAACACACATTACCTAATAAAATTAATGGTAGAAATCAAAACCCGAAATGAACACACATTACCTACAAAATACGAACTCGATAAGGACCCAATTCCTGAAAATAATCAAGAAAATCACTTCAATAAGTCATGAAAGCTGGAATCTCTCACCAACAATTCACCAATCTCAAGAGAAAACCACTAATAAAATGCAAACTTTAGAAACTTCTTTCAGTAACCAAAACACATTATACAATTAATGGTTGAAGAAGAAGAAGGTGAGGAAAATAAAGATGGTGATTATGGAAATGAAGAAGATCGTAAAATGATCAATCATGTCATATGCATATAGCTGTGAATTATGATTGTCATTAGTATCCGAAATGGAATGAACAAACCTGAAACATCTAGGTCAAAATTTAGACAAGAAATTATTCAAGATCTTAAGCGAGATAAAATTTGTTGTTCTATTTTGTTTTGTTTTTTGAAATGGTATGAGGTATACTGGTCGAAATGGAGCAATATTAATAGCCTTGCTTTGTGGTCTATGGCTTTAGTATTTAACACGACATATAGCATGGATAAAAACTAGGGTTCTCAAATGCTAAAGTTATAACCCTAAAACTGTAAAAGAATTAGAAAAAAAAACTTATATATTTAATAAAAGCTTGAATGATAGTTTGAAAGTTCTTAAAATAAACAAAACATTCCTATTTATATTAGTTGAATAATACTATGAAAGTTCTCAAAGTAAAGAAAACATTCTTATTTATATTAGTTTTAGACCTAGAATTCTTTGTAGGAAATGATTTCCTATTAAAATCTTCCTAACTAATCAAATTCATCTAGCATTAGAATTTCTAAATAGTAAAATACTAATTAAACTAAAAGTTCTAATTTAAATAGGAAAAAGAATACAAATACAATAAGTTAAATAAAGACAGTCTCAAATAATAGATTATATGAGCTTTATTTAAAGGTTTTTTCGATCTTCGGTCATCATGAAATCTCAACCCAATAGAAAACAGGGCCTTCATAATTTTTGTCATAATTTTATCTCGATCTAATGATCAGATTAAAATTTATACTTGATTTACAAAACTGCATCTTGAACTCTTTTTAAGCTTCTTAAAATTTAAAAATCTTAATCATTAATGAAATAACACAATAAATATTATTATGCCAAGAATATTAAAGAAAGTGATCAATTTAAGTCCCCTCTACTTCTAACAAACTTGCCCTCGTATTATTTGTCAAGAATTGAACTCTTCAACTCTAAAGGTATAAATATTTCAAATATAGTATTCTAGCTAATATATGCATGCAGTAGCATGTCTTTGACATGTGAAATTTAAAATTTAATTTATAATATGTGCATGCCAAAGAAAAATTTATATTTAATGTTATACTTTTCATTCCTATAATGTCCACTTTATAATGTCCACTCGTAGTTCCTTCACACATTTTTTTTATTTAAAACCTAACCACCTCGTTATTTATAACTTTCAATAGAAACTTTAAGATAATCATTCATTACATATCTGAAGAATTGTAAGAAATTATCATGTCTTCCATGTTTTTGTTTGCAAGATTTTTATAATCACTATAAGATACTAATTTGAGAGCTTTCTTGATTTTTTTCCTTCACCATTAACAGATGAAAACACTGACAAGTAAAGTATTATTTGCAGTGTTGTTGCTGCCACTATTGTGATGTTGAAACTGACTACTTTAAAAATATGACACCTCCTCTATATTTTTCTTCCTTGCTATTCGAGAAGGTTGAACACAAGGCAGATAAGAAAAATCTATTTTCTTATCTATCCAATGTAATCTCTTTGTAATCATCTTATATAAATTTTAAAATTAATCATTGTATCAAATCTGTTTATGAAGGAGTTAAAGGCTTACACATACGAGTTCTATATTCTAGAACTTTAGACCACTATTCTTTAGCATCACAAGAAAGTTTGTGTATGACAAGCCATATTTTTTTATAACAAGAAATTTTGTTGAAATAAAAGCAAGCTTCCAACTTTGTATACTAGTTAAGACATAGTATCTTAAAAAGCTTTCCATATTAGAAAGGAATCACATCGAATTCAGGAATAGGTCTAGGGTTCAGACAACCTTGAGGTAAGTCTCTAGACAAATTTCTCTTCTCTTCACGATCTTTGTTTGCATTACCCATTAACTGATTTAGAATTATGGCTTACTTCAAATAACTCATTCTCTATTCTTGAGTTTGCTCAAAACAATCCATTCTTTGAGTCATCGCCACCTCTTTAACCCGCACAACACCCTAGAGAGCTTCATCATAGAATGAGTTGATACCGTTTTTGTCCATCAAATATACTACTCTGATACCAACTGACATAACGTATAGTGTGATAAAAATTAAGGCTCTCAAGCTCTAAAGTTACAGGCTGTAAAATCAATTAAACCGAGAAAACTGAAAAACAATAACTAAAAAAATCAAACTATGAAAAAAACCAATTAAATTGATTAGAATATTAAAAAAATATTTAGTTTGGTTTCGGTTTCATAAGCCTAAAAACGAAAAACCTCAACTGAACCAAACTAATTTAGTTAAAAAACTAGAAAATAACCGATCAACAAAACCAAACCGAACCCAAACCAGTCATAAAACCCATTATAAAGCAACAAAAAAAACAATATAGTTTTTGGTTTTAAATATAACATAATCGAACCAAACCGAATAAAAACTGGTTGGTTAGGATTGGTTTTAGTTCGGTTTCAATTTTATTTTTTATGTTTTACAAAATTTTAGTTTGGTTATTTTATAGGTAAAAACCAGACCGAACCGAAAATGATCACCTCTAGTTATAGCCTTAACATTATAGAAAAATTATAAAAAAAAAATCTATGATATTTTATGCTAGATGATATTTATATTAGTTATAGACCTAAAATCTTGTATAGAAAATGATTTCTAATTAAAACTTACCTAACTAATAAAAATCATCTAGCATTATAATTTCTAAATAAAAAATATTAATTAAACTAAAAGTCCTAATCTAAATAGGAAAAAGAATCCAAATAATACAAGGTAAATAAAAACAATCCCGCACAGTAATTTCCAAGCCTTATTTAAGGCCTTCCTGATACCCAATCATCAGAAAAGTTTAATCTAATATGAAATAGGGCTTTTTGGAGCCTTATGTAAAAACTTTAGCTTAGTCCAAAAATAAGATTAAAAGTTAAGCTTGATTTACTAAATTACATCTTAGACTCTTAAACTTCTCAAAACCCAAAAGTATTAACCATTAATAAAATAATAAAATAAATATTATTATGTTAAAAATATTGAAGAAAGTTCCCTATGTCAATATTCAAGAAAAAGAATGAATTCTAAAGGGGAAAAGTCCCTAAATTATAAAAAGAATTGCACTTAACATTGATTGGATAAAATATAAGTACACCTTATCAATTCTAAAGCACTAACTTTCTTTCAATATAGAAAAACAAAAATTAAACATAGAGAGAAACTTGTATTTTGAGTTACAGAATTTGAACTAGACTCTTTCTGTCATAAAAAAAATATTGTTTTCAATAATATTCACCATAATGCATCAATTTCCTATAGCATTCATCCCCCTTTCATTTAAATGATAATTAGTGGAGCAATTAATCAACCGAGTTGCTCCATAAATGTAACGTTGTTGAGAAAATTTGCATTTTTGTTCATGTAAACCCTATGCTACATAGCACTTCCAACCAAAAAATAATACATTTAGAGAAAAATCTTTATGATTAAGAGTGAAAATTTCTAGTTAATTTGGTATAAAATCCTCGGACAAAGAAAAGAACAAATTTGTACATGAAAAATACTAACGATTAGGATTTGAAAAAAAATAATTTGTGATACATTAAATGAGTGGTATTTTTATAATTAGAAAGGGAAAACCCTTCTCTTCATTTTCAAATAGTTGATGACATTAAAGGAGGAAAGTAAGCTTGAAATCTTTTCCCTCTCATCCATTTTCTCTCTCTCATGTTCCATGCTACAAAATAAGAGCCAAGTGATTGTACTTGATTGTGACTCACGTGGAATAAGTTGTTTGAATATTGATTTATGCCTGTTAAATGTAGGGAAATGAAAGTATGAAAAATTGGTGGAATTGTGTAAGTGTTGGTGTTTAAATGATACTGCTATGCTTAAATTGGATTGATATGATGATGGTAATGTGTTTATGCTTGATTGTGATTTATATTGAATACATTGTATGAAAATTGGTTTGTATTTGTAAAATATAGAAAATTTGTGTTGATTTTTAAGTCACATATTAATATTTTATGTAAAACAAGTGTAAAACAAGCATAATTGAATGAAGAATGATATGCTTAGATGAGATTAAGTTTAAATAGATCTATATGAAGATCACATCAACAAGCATAATAAATTGAATGAAGAAATCCATTAACAAGTCCAAAATGTAAAACAAGTGAAGACTTGGTTTTTAAGGATTCATTTTGATGCTTATTGTTAAATATTTATATCTTACTCAATAGCAAACTAAAATGAACTCACAGACTTCAGATTGCATGCATAAATAGGATTGATATACATATATCGGTTTGAGTTTCATTAGATTTGAAATTGTCAAAACTGGTTTTTAAGCTGAATCGACCAATTGCTTGGGCATACTAAGTGAACTGGACGACTGCTGTTCATTCGTGATCAACATCTGATAATTTTACAGGAACTGGTCGACCAAATGATATGGTCATTTGAGAACTTTACTAATTATAATGACAACTTTTTTTAGATGAAAATGAATATTTCAGATGAAATGGAACTATTGTAGTTGCGCTTGTATCTAAGGGTTGGTGTAATAGTATGTAAGAGTAAAGCATACCTACATGTTTTTATTCATTGCCTGTATTACAAAGTATTTCAGGTCTATATTACCCATCACTGCAACAATGATATCGTTTTGTTGGGACTAAATTTCTTTTATTCATTGACATGCCTTGTTGAATTATAAAATCCAACTGAAAAATAAAACAGCAAACAAACATATCAATTGAATAATAAAAACCCGCACCATTTCCATACACAATCACTTTAATGAGTAAATGTGAAAAGTTTACAAACCTCTTCTCATTCTTGTTTAATGAAGGGATGGAGAACAAAGTTACCAGTTTCCATTTTCCTAGGAGGCCAACCTAAAGATTTCTAAACACATAGCTAAAGCAAGATTGGTGTGAAATCATTAAGTATAATTTTAGTGCTTGTGGAAACCTAACTTACCAATTCTTAAAGGAGGAAAACCATGGCTCCTTTTGAAGTGATTAATAACATTCCTCATCCTAAAGAAAAAGAAAATTAGTCAGTCATACAATCTACAAGAGTTATATTATATTGAATTCTTCTTTTTACTTCAATTGAAAAAACACTATTTTTCAAAGAAAGTGCCTTCAAACATTAGATACTCAAAAAAGCAAATTTGCTTATAGCAAAAAAGTTTTAAAACTAACCATGACAAATGATACATATTATATGATGAAGAAGTTACAAATTATCTTATAAACATAATACAAGTTCCAAATGTTTTGTTGATGTGGACAAATTAATCCACTAGGGTAGATTCATTAGGATTAATTTTTCAAGAACTATTTAATCTCATGTAACCTAAATTTCAACAGTCATGGATGACTATTACTTCTGAATTTTTCAGTTTTAACGTGTGAGAGATCCTTGCATTCTTTAGTTCTTGAAGTGAATCTAACTTATCGACGATTAACTAGCTTCATGACATCATTCTACTTCATTCTAATATTTTTGGTGCCTTAGAGTAGGTTTTTAATGTGTCACACTTTTATCATACCTATTTCAGCTTTCCGAGATCAGATCTTAATTTTGATTGTGAGTTGTGTAACCATGTGACCATGAGATTCATATCATTTGTGGCATATGATGACATAATATAAGAATGATTGTTGTTCAAAACATTGTATTTGTGTGTGACCATGAGATTCATATCATTTATGGCATATGATGACATGATATAAGAACGATTGTTGTTCAAAAAATTGTATTTGTGTCCTTCCTAAAACCCAATCAAACACTAACACCACTATCATAACCCATTTTGGACTATTCCTAAAAAAGTTTACATTTTTTTATTTTCAAAATAAAAATAAAATAATAAGAGGAAGAAGACTGATATTTTGGAAAAAGCAAACTGAAAAGGATTTTAAATGTAGAAAAATCAAGTTGCAATTGTGGATGGAATCGGGAGCCTAATTGTACCCCATTATACCTAAAACTAGAGAGACAATATTGATTCAAGGTCAAAGTAAATAATTATTGGATGAATGTGCACAAAAATGAAGCCAAAAGACATAAATAGATTGTTAATAGGCTAGTTTGATTAAATCATGGGCCAAATTAAAGTTTAATTATGTTTATGAATTAATTTGGGTTCAATTGAAGGATTTAATTAGGTGCAAGGACTTAGTTATACTTTAAATGAGTCAAATTAATTTTATTAGGCGCTTCATTGGTGAAAATTTAAGTTTGAGAGCTCAATTTGGGATTAATTGAGAAGATTGAAAATTTGGAAGACCAAATTTAATTTTTACAAAGTCAATAGGTTCAAATCAAGGATAAAATTGCAACAAAATTAAATTTTTGGGATCAATTAGGGGTTGAATTGAAGAAATTCACAGTCAATAACCATTTTACAAAAGACGTTGAACTATGGCTGATGCGAACCCTAGCGGAACTTAATAGAATTCACGAACCCAAGATCTATCTCATTCAAATTTGAGTATGAAATTGAGCTTATCACAATGGAATACTTGCTCTAAGGCTACAAGACTATAAATCATTCAATCACAATGCCTACACTTGAAAACGAGTAAAATAAGTATAGAATCGCTAGCAAAGATTGGTCAATTCTTTGAAGAGTTGAAGTTTAATTAAGAACCAAGAGAGACAATATTTTATTTTGCAAAAATTAGTTCTTTCAATATTTTCCATAAAGAGTACTTATACTAGAAAGCTAAGTAACTCTAGTTTTTCTAATGGGCCAAATATAAACCCAATTCAAATAATACTGAAACCAAGCTATAACTAGACAAAACTAATTAAAATAAATAAAATAAACAAGTCTGAAACTTCAACAGTGTTGCCACGCAAAATAAAGATAGATCAATAGTCCAACTAATTAAATTAAAACAAGGTTGATTTTTCTCGTAATCTGTTAGCAGCATCAAAACTCAACTTCAAATAAATAGTTCTTTCTCGTCTTAATGAATTAGAAGGTGTGGCATATATCATGGAAAAGATATGAAAGTCTATTCTAGCCCAACCTAACTGTAATTGCATTAAAATTCGACCTGTAGCCCTAATTATGATCAAAACACTAATGAACAGTCAAACTGTCCAATTTGAGGCTTCATATCTCAATCCTTGTGTAATGGTCTTAATTCAACCAACAAGCCCTTCTCTAACACGAGTTAAATTAATCAAGATTTTCTCTTCATTATTTATTATCCTCTTGAAGTCCACCTTAGCTTATGTATCTCGAAAAAGCCCCTTAAAAGCCTTTTTGAACCTCTTAGCCCTAAACCTTGTCACTGGACCAACTGGAACCTCCAATGGATCCTTTGGTGTTTCTTGGATCACATCATTCCCTCTCTTCTCAAAAGAATTCATCCTCAAATCATCACCTATATAAAGGAAAGAGAGATCATCAACATTCAATGCCTATAAAGTGGATTTATCGAGTAAGTATGGTGTTAGTGCTACAATCAATGTTGATGATCTCTATTTCTTTTATGTCTGATGATTTGAGGATGAATCATTTTAAGAAGAGAGGGAATGATGCAATCCAAGCAACATCAAAGGATCCATTGGAAGTTTCAAATGGTCTAGTGACAAGGTTTAAGGCTAAAACGTTCATAGAGTCTTTTATTAGGCTTCTTTGAGGTACATGGGCTAAGGTGGACTTCAAGAGGGTAATAAATAATGAAGAGCAAGCCTTGATTAATCTAATTCATGTTCAAGAAGGGCTTATTGGTGGAACCAAGGCCATTACACAAGGATTGGGATAGTAAGACTCAAATCAGATAGTTTGACCTTTAACTAGTGTGTTGATCATAATTGGAGCTACATGTTGAATTTGATGTGATTCTTATTGGGATGGAAACTAGACTTACATACCTCTCCAGTGATATATGAAACACCTTCTAATGCATTAAGAGCAGTGATATTTGAAGTTAGGCTTTGATGCTGCAAGCAAACTACGAGAAAAACCGACCTTATCTTATTTTAATTACTTGGCTATTGATCTATCTTTTTTTTGTGTGGTAACACTTATTTAAGTTTCAGACTTGTTTATTTTATGTATTTTAATTAGTTTGGCTACTTTTAGCTTGGTTTGAGTATTATTTAAATTGGGTTTATGAAGAATAGGGTTTAACCCATTAGGGAAACTAGGGTTAACTTTCTAGTATCAATACTATTTATGAAGAATATTGAAAGAAAAAAAACATTTTACATAATAAAATAGTCTCGGTTTTTTATTGAACTTCAACTCTTAAAAAACTGATGCGAACCAATCTTTGCTAGTGATTTTATACTTCTTTTGCTTGTCTTCATGTGTAGGCAATATGATTGAGTGATTTATAGCCTTGATGCCTTGAGCAAGTTTTTCAATTGTTATAAGCTCAATTTCGTACACAAATTTGGATTAGATGGATCTTGGGTTTGTGAATTACATTAAGTATAGCTAGGGTTCCATTAGTTAGTATCTGAACAATTGATGCGAACCTTAGATCGGACAATTGGTGTCCCTATTTGATACAATCCGGGCAATGAAAAAACAATTAAATTTGGATTTTGATATAAAATGCACAACTGTCCAATTTCACGACAATAGTTATAATTCTCAATCCAACCGTTGGATCGGGCTAAAATTTTACATGTAGTCTCCAGATAGGTTGTCCTACCATGGGTACACTTTTAGGTCAATTGGAGTTCTGGATTTTGTTATTTACTGGTCAACTGAGGCTATAAGAATTTTGTTATTTACTTTCTTTTAACTTGTATACTTCCTATTTGGCTAGGATTCTTTTCCTACAAGGATGTGACAGCTTGTTTTGAAAATCTTCTAGCTCTACAAGGATCTTTATTACGGTGCAACAAAGTTTCCAAGTGTGGCAAGGATTCATAAATTTTTCAAAATTCTTTTTTTACAGGGGTTCCTTATTCATCCTACCTACAATAAAGAAAGAAGATTTCAAAATTAATTCTACCTTTAGATTCGATTCTCCTAACTTATATGAGACTTTTATAGGGCATCAAATCTGATCATATGATATTTAGGATATTAAATTCAGATTTATTATTGTTATTATTATTTTCTTCTTAGTTTAGGGTTTATTTATATTATTTGAGTTTAATTGTAAGTGGGCATCATATAAGTTGACATAAAGAGTCCATTAGGGTTTATGGTCAATTTTAGTTTGGAGTCACTATAAATAAGGGCATAATCAAACATGTAAGGTTAATGGTCAATTGATTGAAATCAGGGGTGAAATTGAAGAGAATTGAAAATTTAATGGTCAATTGATGGTCAAATTGCATAAATCAAATACAACTAATGTGAAAAAGGTGCAAAAATTCAGGGTTAACACTATAGTTCGGCAATGGTAAAATTATAAGTTTACGGTCAGTTAGAGGTGCAGTT
>Ga0325402_1003604_pt1 | contig 14054 bp, 3 predicted proteins | sample PopdelMetagenome_22_FD_207212 | JGI IMG/M metagenome (GOLD analysis project Ga0325402, IMG submission 207212) | Populus deltoides microbial communities from Bellville, Georgia, United States - Xylem-PdKOR-R3 | ecosystem: Host-associated > Plants > Phyllosphere > Stem > Wood/Secondary xylem... | reverse complement strand
AGAGAACACACTCCATAAAATGATAAAACAAAACAAAAATTTTAGCCCTAGATCAAATTTCATCATTGATGTTCCTCTCCCTCTCTATGTTGATATAGGTTTTGATTGTCTAACAATGTAAACCCTTAGATAAAATCTATGAAATTAATAAGGAAGCTATTATGTTAAATGAGTACATTAAGTATTGGAATTAAAAAGATGACTTTGGATTTTGGAAATTTGAAATAAAACATTCATGTGTTAGTTTAAAAACTAAAAGTATGAAAATAATGGAAAAATAAAAGAACAAAGAAAAGCAGATAAAAACCAAATGAAAGAGATAAAAGAGAAAAGGAATGTTTTGGTATAAGGTTTAATGAAATTCTAGGTGGTCAACTTCAACTCGGTATTAAAAATGCGTCTGAATTTGAAAAATATGAGTCGACGAACATAAAAGGTATGGAATGTTGTAATATTGATTATGGTTAAGTGTTAATGAGGTATTCATATGGTTTTCATGGAGCCATGTTGGAATAAGATCCAGGATGATTGAATCAGATATACATCTTTGTGTGTGTGTGTGTGTGTGTGTGTGTGTGTTGAGTTATATGTGTGATTTATAGGTTGAGAAAATTTAAGAATGATTCATTTAAGGGGAAACCCTGCTGAAATTTTGGTAGACATACTGATAATCTTAAAAGATTATAAATATGTCACCAAAGGTTGAAATTGAGTTAGGATGTTTTTAAAAGAATGAACATAATTGTTAAAGTTAACGAATTATTCATGAATGTTGAGAGGATTAAATAGATTGAAGAATCCATAATTACATTAGAGTACGATCTATGAGTATTATTGGATTATTACATCCATAGTTAAGTCCACAACACTAGGTGAGCATAAAATAAATTTCAAAATATTGGATATCAAAGATATTAAGCTATTGATATTAAGGGTGAATCAGGGGTCGATATAGAACTACAAATGCGTCTCTAACCGTCAAGTTAGAAAAATATAAATTGATTATTTAGAACGTGAATGTGGTTATTGGATAAAGAAATTGTGATAATTCTCTAGAATCAATTTAATTTTTAAGGATTTCAAAATAAAAAATTATTGATATGTTCGATTACTAATGAATTTCTTGTTGGAATTAAATAGTCATTCACTAGCATTATAAAACAAACTATAAAGCCTATAATTAAAGGAATTCAAATTAAAAATGATGAGGACTATGATAGTATTTCATGGGGTTGAAGGAACAAAAAACATAACATTTTAAATAACTATTAAAAGAAATTATGAAGTTGTATGGAAGAAATGTATTTGAGAAATGGTTATGAGGGTGTGATTAATTCTATAGTTGATTTAAGTTTTCAGGCAATAAATATGCATGTGTATAAATTAATTTGTTGTGTTTAAGTTAGTAGAGGTTCTAGTGGTGATTTTACAGATATTATTATGTGTTATATGTATTTTTTCTTGAAGATCTTAGTTTCTTTTAAAGTGTCATCGAGCTAACTAGACTTCCATGTTGAAGGGATTCCTGTATTTCCAAATGATTACCTTAAGAACAATTTATATGTATGTAATTTAGTAAGTATTATAATAGAAACATGTGGAAATGAATTTTTTATTATTGTAGTAAATGATGAAATTGTTGGATTGTGAGTTTAGATTGCCTTTTATTATTATTATTATTATAAAAAACAAATTACCCTTTATTGTTATTTAACATACACAATCAATAGACTTAAGAATAAATGGATGAGAAAGTGCAAGGTGTTACAGACAAAATAGAGTGTTAGTTATTCTAGGGTTTTATTTATTTTTTATTCTTTGAATTATTATGCACTTACTAATATACTCACTAGTACTTATAATACCTTTAATTAATAAAAATAGCATAATAGGAAACCTAATTAATTATATTATTCTATTTATTAATACTATTTTTTCCATGTGTGTATGTGTATTAAATTATGTGAAATATCTTAATTGCCCCTCAACCATTGTCATTTATAATTACTCATCAAAGTATAATATTGTCATTTCCTATTCAATTTTCTAGAGCATTGCATTCTCCCCATCTTTTAAAAAATTTCGCACTTATAACTTAACATAACCAAAATAATTCAATACCAAAAATTACTATTGCAATAAAACAAATTCACTATTATCTCAAAAATATTACTTCTTTATTCACCATAGATCACTAATTAAAACCTAATTTGAAAATCACAAAATAACATCATGCTTTCATTGTACACTCTAATACATCAAATAAAAAAGTCTTACAAACATAACTTTTCTCGATTTATATCTTCTCATATATAAAACTATATCCCTTAAAGTTCTCTTGGATCAACCAGGTTCTGATACTATTAAACTGTCCCTAAACCTAAAAATTATGAAAAATACTTCTTTAGTGTGACAAAGCAACATGTTTTAAGGGCATACAAGGCATCTTAAATCTAATTAAAAAATTATTCTCAAAATAATACTCCATTAAAAAAAATATACCTTGAATAATAAATTAACTAAACGCAATATAAATTGTCTCACATAAAATAACTTAACTTTGAAGTGAAATAAAATCAAATGTACTACAAGTCTAAGATCATATATTGATCTAATTATTAAAATGTTAAAGTCTAGAAATCAACTATAAACTTTTGAAGCAACCACTTGACATTCTAAACCTCCTCCAAATCATTTAGGAAAATAAATAAATAGGGTGTAAGTGTCACACACTCAGTAAATAACAATTTATCTCTCTAGTAGGACCAAACATGTTAAGACTTGCTAATACATATAACTTAAAATTAGTTAATTTATTATACCAAAATTTTATTACTTTTAAAAATTCAAAAGTCCAAAAGCACACGTATAAATCATTCATAAATTTAAATAATTTAAACCAATCATTTTGAACACAAATGTGGATTGCACACTCATATTTAAAGTCAAATTCAAAATTAAAGGACTACAGTTAATCTAACCACGATAACAGTGGGTCATATTTTATCCTATGACTAGGGATCAAATTTTAAATAGACATGTCTATAAGTGTGAATGTTTAACTCCCAAAGATTGGATCCAAAGCATAGTCAATCAAATTCATATTCATTCCACAAATGAGTTCATAAAAATAATACATATTCAAAACACTTTTGCAATCGTAAACATACTCTTATAAAACACTTAACACTATTTATAAATCATTTAACATGCCTATCCACCTAGTTTACGAAACAATAAATATTTTAATTAAAAAAAACTTATTTAATGCATAAATATATATTTTCTAACTCAAAATAACTAACCAAAGAGATGATCAATTACTTACCTGATACGCAAGTCCAAGATTAGCTTTAGAGACAATCAAGCACTCCTCACAACCTAACAATAACAATCACCATAAATTATATGCTCATTGATATTTAATATAATACATGAACTTGTTTCTAATTTTTAATATAATAAAAACTTAAATATATCACTAGCTTAAATGACTCTAAAATTCCCTCCTAGAATCACCTAACACTATAACCATGTTATTACAACTCCTTGTTTTACTTATAAAATATCTATTTTTAATAATTAAGTACCAAAAATAATTGTGTAAAACATATGCAAGTTATGGTAAATTAGTATTCTAAGAATAATTAATATGGAGGTGTCAAAAACTATTAACCGTGACTATTTTTAGAAATAATTTATCAAGTAAATAGATTAATTTGCATGAAAATCAAGCTCTTTATTAAACACCTTCCATGCATTCAAATTCTACAAAAAAAAATTTCAATTAATGTTAGTATATTGAAATATTTCAAATTGAATTATAAGAATTGTTCACTTTTCAAATTTTAGTTATTAAGTACTAAATTTCAATAATTAGAAATTTTTTTTCATAAATTTATAAAATTTCTTAAATAATATTAAAAACACATTAAAACTCCTCAGTAACATATTATACAGAAATAACAAGTTTTTGGAGTCATAAAAACATTTAGGGTGATTTTCACTCTTTAATTAACCAAGAGTGGGTTTCAAAAAATTTACATTCTTATAACCCAAAAATCACATATTCAAGTGACATATTCTAATGATCCACAACTTTAATTTAGAAAAATTACCTATTAAATAGAAGAGCACATGACATGTTATAACTAGGTACTAAATTTCAACCATAACGCTTATCAGAAAACTAAATTCTAAACATTTCTCAATAATCATAACATGCATGCTGCAAAAACTTAATTAAAACGTAAAGATAAGTTAATTAAAAAGTAATGATAGAGAACAAGCAACTTTAATTGATAAAAGAAAACAAATATTTTGTTCGTAGATCAAGATCAAATCTCCTCTTTGATGTTCTTCTTTATCTATATCAAATTGCCTTTAATTACTCATCAAATGATAAAGTTGTCCTTTTCTATTCAATTTTTTAGGGTATTACAAGTATACCACAAAGTTGTAGTATAGTCTAATTGAGTTTATGCTTAAAGTATAATTAAGGCGCATTCTTTCATCATCGCTAAGAATAAATGTCATTACATCATTAAACAGTTTAACCAATGGACTAATTCCGTCGGTGACAGGAATGAACTCCGTCAGTAAAATAATTACCGACGGTTTCACTGACGGAACACGTCCGTCAATATAATGGTCGTCGGTAACTCCCCTTTTCGTCACTAATTCTATCGCAAATAAAAAAAACCACCCACCGATAGAATATCGACAGTCTTATAGACGAATACGCATGCCAAATTTTTTTCCCGCAGGGACATTACCGACGGACTAAATCCGTCTGAATTTTCAATGGTAATTACCGACGGATTATCCATCGGTAATTATGGCATCGGTGGTAATTGTGTGGCAACTCTCTATGACATATTGATGTAAATTATCCGTCGGTACAGCCGTCTGTATTTAATCACCGACAAAATATTTTCGTCAGTAATTATGGTATGGGTTGTAATTGTTTGACAACTCTCTTTAAAATACCGACAAAAATTATCCGTCGGTAAACCCGTTGGTATGTATTTAAAATATATATAAAAAATAATTTATTAATGGTAAAAAAGCTTAATAAACAAATAAAATTGGATTAAACATTAAAAATATAAAAATAATATTAAATAATATTCATCCAAATTTCATAACAAATTTAATGTGTTTAAAAAACAAAATTAAACTAGAATAGAGGTGGAGCTGGAGGAGGAGGAGGAGGAGGCTGGTTGTTCCCGGGACCGTACGGCTAAAAAGGAGCTGCACAAGTATCATCACCCATATTTGATCTCATCTCCATGACTATTTGACGGAGCTCATCATAATTCGTTGAGAGTTGTTGATATTGTTGTTTCAAGGCAATGTCCTCAGACTGAGTGCTCGATATTGATGGAGAGCTCCCAACGGTTGAGACACTACGAGCCGAACGCAAGTTTTCAGCCGTGGTGTTGGAGAGCCTGTAGACCCGATTTTTTTCGGGTACACCAGACGATCCGATCTCCATCCACAAATCTGGATCGAAATCTAGATGGGTCGAAGGATTGTCCCCATATCTCTCCCTCAACCGGCTATTATAGGTCTCCTGAAAATTTTAAAAAAAATCATCATATGCAATTCAAGAAAATAATAACTTACAAAATAAAATGAATGAACGAACATACCACGAAGTGTTGAGCATGGTTGTCCACGAACTGCTGCACCCCTTTTTGGCGGTCTTGATTCCGCACATGCGTCTCTACAAACAGCTCCATTGGACTCGGTTTACGTCAAAGAGACGCAGCCTGTAAGGAAAAAATAGATTGAAAGTTAAATATATTATAAGGAACGACAAATTAATTAACGATATATTTCATTAAAATTAATCTTACCATCCATTTTGCATGTGCGCTGAATGAGATGGATCCGCTAGTGTGCGTGGTTATCGAACCATGAATTTGCATGTTTCGGTTCTCGACACCGGATTGTGAGTGCCGTGAGAACCGCTCTGAGGTCATGTGCTTAATATATGCCGTCCATATTTCCCTCAAGATGAATGGCAGTTTGAATTTTCGCCAAACCGCCACCTCATTCTATCCTTCAAGGTCGTTATCCCTCGCATGTCTTTTTTTATTTTTTTTGGGTGTCATACCAAAAATCACGCAACCTACTTTCATAGTAAAAAATTAGAATTTAAAACATAAAATTATAAAACATAAATAAATATTATTTTCGATGTTACCTAGTTGCCACGTGATTCTCCCATACCCTCCTCACAACATTGTTATTCGTCTTATCTCACTCAAATTTGTTCCATGTATATAAATAATTCATATAAAATAAAAATAGTACAAGATATAAAATTATAAAAATCATTTATTAAAAATAAGCTGGAAATTAAAAATTAACACCGACCTGAAATCGCTTAAACCATGCATCAATATTAGGTTTCCACTCAGGATGTCTGGAAACCAGGCTCCATTGAAACAATGGAATCTCCATCGACGATTTAAACGCCAATGTTATAGCCTTTGCAGCCTTAATGTTTGTGAACCTGAAATTAAATAAAAGTAATAATATTAATTAGTTGTTCATAAATTATGTTATAAGTATAAAAAAAAAATTAAAACCTAAACAAACTTACATTGAGAGGTCATCCTTCCATTGTGCCTGGTATTTGCGGGTGAATTGACCCCGCTGTGAAGGCACACTGCTTCTGCGCTGTGAAACCGCGCTAGAAGAGACAACATCACAAGTTGGCGTAGATTCCTCGTCGTGATCAGCACCTAAGGATACATCCTCCTCGCTGCTAGAAGAACTAGCTGCAACCGTCTGCTGACGACGTGCTGTAGATTTCATTCTACGCATCTACACAAATTTATACGAATAATTACATAATTAACTTCAATTATTTTAAAAAAATCGACAGTCTCCCCTATACTGGGAGGTCTCAAGTTATCGACAAAATCATATTACACTTTCAATTTTATTTCACATCCCGATCCAATCATCCTAGATCTCAACATAACTCATCATCATCAACACAAAACATCTTATTCAATAACATCATATAATGAAATTGTAGTAAAAGAATCAATTTCAACTATGAATATTCATTGTTAAATTGGTGCTTAGAGTTATAAACATTAGATTAAAGTCATACATTCAAATTTACGGATTAATATTACATTTCAAGTTTTAGGAGACAAGACTCTTAATTTATAAATAATTTCATGGTCAAAGGCAAAAGCTAACTAAATCAATATCATTCCTAACACGATCCTAATGGACCTCAAAATAGAAATTAACGTGTACACATAAATATAAAAATATAATAACAAGCAATAACAATGACAGGTAAACAATAATATCCTAAAATTAAAATAAACTAATTAAATTTAATTCTATATTTCAATTAACATTTAAAACATAAATTCAACAATAAAAATTATAGCAATACAAACAATAATATTCTAAATTAAGATAAACTAATTAAATATAATTCTATATATAAATTAATATTTTTAACATAAATTCAACAATAACAATTATAGCAATACAAACAATAATATCCTAAATTAAGATAAACTAATTAAATGTAATTCTATATATAAATTAACATTTTTAACATATGTCATGACCCAATTTTTTACCTTTTTATTTTAATTATTTTTATTTAAAAAAATGATGAAAAACAAATAAAAATAAAATAAATGAAGAATGAATTAAAATTTAGGTTAAGGGCAGCATGATTGGAAGTTTAAAGATTTAATTGAACTCTTTTTAATTAATTAAATCAAGGGTTTAATTGGAGAATTGATTTAATTAAAATTCAGATTATTTTAATTAATGAAATCAAGAGTTTAATTGAAGAATTAATGAGTTTAAGGACTTAATTAAACTTTGATTTAATTAATTAAAGGAATCAGGGGTGTAATTGAAAAAATATCAAAGTTTAGAGCTGATTCAAGGAAAAATTGCTAGAAAATTAAAGTCCAAGGACCAAATTGAATAGTCCAAACATCTAGGACTGTTGTGTAAATGGCGCTATAACTCAAGGATTCAATTGAATTTAATCCAAGGGCACAATTAGAAATCAATTGTTTCTGATTAGGATCCCAATTGTTAAGTTTAAACTGTTTAGGGACTAAATTAAAAAAAGTCATGCCCAAGGACACAACGGCACCGTTTTGGAAGCATTGTTCATCGTCTCCTACGTTTGAGCGGATGAAGCCGATTCAACAGGAAATCTACAGCAAATCGTGGACCACGTCTCTTGCCCATGATCCTTCTCGTGATTTGAATAACAGTCCTGCAAAGGCAGGACTGGTTGAGGGGCAAGTTTCTCTATAAAATGGAGAAGAAAACCCAGAACCAGGGGAGGATTTTGGGAGAAGGAACCGAAAAATTAACCCAAAAACAGAGAAAAAAAAAAAGCAAAGAAAATTGAACAAAAAACCGAGAATAAAGACTCAAGCAAAACCCAGAAAAGGCCTCAGCAACAGAGGAGGAGGGGCCGAAAATCAGAGGAAACAGAACCAGAGGGGATTGGGACGAACAGGCCAGCAACAGAGGAGTAAGGGATGAAGATCCAGAGATAGAAAAAGAGGGCACAGAACACAGCAAAAAAAGTCAAATATACAGGGGCAGAGTAGGAACCGAAACAACAAAACTGGGGAAAGAACCGGCAGATCACAAAGCCGAACAGAGACTAAAACCTAGGGAAATAGAGGGGAAGAGACAGAGCAGGAGGGGCTAAAACTGAACCCAGAAAAACAGAGTCAAGAACCAATAAAATGCAAGCCACAAATAGAGCAAAAAAGGAGACCCAATTTCGAAAGGGGAAGCTAGCACTGTACACTTTTCTTCATCACAAGGACTGAAAGGGCACTGGACTGGAGAAAAGAAGACCACGAACAAAAACAGAGAGAAGAAGTTTTTCCAGACTCAAAGCAGTAACATGGGGGAGATAAACAAATAGACAAAAAAAAAGAAGAGGAAAGAAAGCAGAGACGAACAAAGGGGAGCTGGGAAAACAGAGGAAAGAAGAAAAACGACCCAGAGTCAAAATCCCCTGCAGCCATTTTGATCGTCTCCAGAAGCAGAGAGAACGAACAATAGAGGAAGAACTTAAGAAGGAAATAGCACCAACCGCCCTTAACTTCATCTTCATCTTCAGGAGTAGCAGCCCACAGGTATGTTTCTCTACATCTCCTCTCGCTTTTCAGTTTTAATTCATGCCATACTGTTTATGTGAATTTTAATTCACTAAACACTAAGACACGCGTGAACCAGCTCACGCGTGTTATTTGCCCAGCCGGGCTCAGCCCAGCCCATGTGGGCTGCGCTGGGCCCGCCCAAAAATAAAAAAATAAAAAGATAAAAAAATATATAATAAAAATTGTGTATGTAAAAAAAATATATAAAAATAAATTTATTGTTTTTTTATTTATTCATTGACGCCAGAGTCAGAATAAAAATACCAATTCAAATTTATTTCATTGTATTTTATTTGGTTATATAAAAAATGTGCGTGCAAAAAAAATAACTTAAGATAAAATAAAATAAATTTATTTGGTATATTCACTGACGCCAGAGTCAGGAATAAAAAATACTAATGTAAATTTATTTTATTTTATTTTGTTTTGTTTTTATTTAGCTACATAAAAAATAAAAATAATGCGTATGCGTAAAAAATAAATTGATATTTATTTGTTTATTCACTGACGCCAGAGTCAGGAATATAAAAAATGATGATTTAAATTTATTTATTCTGATACTTACGTAATATTTACCAGCGCAAGAGTTGGAAATATCCGTAGTTGAATATTCACTGACGCCAGAGTCAGGAATATTATACGCAAACAATCATAGTATAAAACAACATAAAATGTTAGCAATTAATGACAAAGATTAGCAATGCAGCCTGCCTTAGGTAGGACGTTTAAGGGGTGATAATATCTTCCCTTTTACGTAACCAGTCTCGGACCGTAGAATCTCTGTTGACCAGTTAGGGTTCCTACTAACCGTAATACTAGGTGGCGACTCCTTAAACAAAGATCATTTACCATCAAAGAATAGGATGCCAGAAATCCATTCTTTTCCAATTTTAAATTTTTAAGGCCGCCGCGATGTCGGGTGCGACAACATAAATTCAACAATAACAATTATAGCAATACAAACAATAATATCATAAAAATTAATAAGAAAATAAAAAAACTAAAAAACATTATACAAAACAACCTAAACACAAAACAAACAATACACAAAATTAAAAAAACACTATATCAATTCAAAATAAATTTAGGAATAAAAAATACTTACCTTAATAGTGTGTTGAATTTAAGATTTTATCTACAAACAATACACAAAACAAAGAACACCAAAAATATTAATCATAATTAAAATAAAAAAAATACAAAGATAAAGAAAAAAGAATACATACCTTTTAAAACTACCACCAAAACAATAAAATCTCTTCCAAAAGCCAAATAGAAACGAAAAGGAGAAGAGAAATGGAGAAGAAGAGAAACGGAGCCGAGAGGAAAAAATGAAACAAATAGGGGAACGGGGGGGTTTATATATCAATATTTCCGACGGCATTACCAACGGAAATTTATTGTTGTCGGTGGCATTAAATTCCGTTTGTAATACCGTCGGAAATTAATTGATATGCGCACAAAAAAATTTTGAAAATCCCGCCAGACTTTTCGATCTGTTAGAAAATCTGTCGGTACGTGTGTCGAGGGACACACGTCTGACATGTGTTTGCTTTAGGATGTGCGTAATCCGTCGGTAAAGTCGTCGGTGATTCCGTCGGTGATTGTGGCACAATCCTGTAAATGTTTTTCAACTCTCTGTGAAATACTAACGGGTTATATTCTGTCGGTGTACCCGTCGGTGAAACTATCAATATTTCTTATTTTTTTGTGTATCCCTATCACAAAATCTTGAATTGCAATCTTACAGCACACACAATACAATAACAAGAGTTGACCATTAAAGATGAATAAATATTTCATGTTCCAAAATATTACATTATAAAAATAAGGCTTTAGAACATGTTTAGTTAGTCAAAATTTTCATCTTCGTCCTCAATTGAATTATTATCATCAGTTTCATCGCACTCTTCAATTTCGTTATCATCTTCTTCAACAACATTCTTTTTTCCACTAGTAGAGCTCAGAACAACATTCAACTCCTCTGCGTCAACATCAACAAGACTATCGTTGAAAACATGAAAATTCAAATTTTCTTCTAAGTCAATCGAAGGAGCAATGATTAGTACTTAAAAGTGCATTTTTATCAATGTTTTATATTATCATTTTGCACTTGAAGTATCAATAACTCCTTAACTAAAGCATGTTTTTATAATAACAAGTCTGATACCATAAGATACCTTTAATTTATGGTAAATGTTCATCTTAAATGCAGGCCTATCATATAAATGAAAGGATTGATTGATGAGTTTAAGTACGAAAATTGAAAGGAAAAAGAGAGGGCTAAACTTAGAAAAGAGATGTTGGTTCAGTCCAAACTGGAACACTGTTTGGTAATTGGGTCATATCTGGAGCTGTAGATCTTGGATTTAGGTCTTCCTTATATGGATGGAAATCTAAGACATAGGCCTAAAACTTTCATGAGGAGTCCAAGATTTAAAAAGGTCATTTTCAAGTCCAAATTGTAGCAACAACAGAGAAGTCCAAATCTGTCATGCAGCCCATACACTGTTCAGTGTTCAGCCCATATCTCGAGTTTTAGAAGACCAGATGACGTCAACTTTTTTTTTCCTGGAAAGCTGAGACAATTTTCTAGAACTTTCATGATCGAGACTGTTCAAATTATGATGTTATCAATTATGTTTTTGGCAGACAAGAAGATAAGGATTGTCACCAAGTCAAGATGTGGCCACCCACTCAACAATTAGTCAATAAATCAATAATTCTGAATTTTGACCTATAAAAGGAGGCATTTGCCATATATTTGGGCATCTTGGTGTTCAGATCAAGACCATGCTCTTGCTCTCTCTTTTTGTAATGCTTAAGTTTTGCTAATATTAATCTCTTGCTTATGCTTTTCATTTCCTTTCCTTGTTTATTTATGTTTCTCTCTTTCATTATGTTTAGCTAAGTTTATCATGTCAAGGTGAAAGGGGTACATTAATGGTATAAGAATAAGTATAATATAAACTCAGCATGGACCTTAATGTTTGATACTAACATGTTTTATATTTGTTATCTTGTTCACTTTTAATACTTTGCTTGTTAAATGGTTAATCTAGATTTATGTTGTATAACCATTGGTACAATAAATACTTGGCACTTTCATAACCCAACTATATGGTATAACCGACACCTGTGCTATGAACGGAACTTGATTTATTGTTAACATAAGTTAAAATCATGAATTTCTGACAACATTTACAAGTATTAGCATTATTCGAATAAGATAACTAATGTAATCATGTTAACAATTTATAATCCGATTGGAACCTCCTTTGTGTGTGGTTTCCAGTTGAGTAATAAAAAGAGTTTATACTATACTTATTTGAAATACCATTAGTGGATCCTCTAACTTTGACAATTATTTTATCCTTATTTAATCCTTACATCAATATCACTTTTTAAAGCTCTCTTTAACTTATTACTGTTGTTGTTGTTGTTGTTGTTGTTGTTGTTGTTGTTGTTGTTGTTGTTGTTATCTATAATTTATATAGTTAACCTCCCTATGGTTCAACCCCGGTCTTGTCAGGTTATTTATTACTTCAACACTCCTACACTTGAGAGAAGACATCAATCTTTTGGTCGTGTCAAACAACTCGGTATGGTTCAACCAACTCACTAGCTTGAAAAACTTCATCTATCACACTTATATCTTCGTTCTCATCCTGAACAACCTCAACACGACCCTTGGGTTTTGTTTTTAAAATGGATAACCAATCAACTCTTGATCGGTCCTTTCTAAAAGAAGGGGTGTATGTGTATAATGCAACCATATTATTCGATAGTTTCACCCATATTTAACTAGTGTTTTGCCTATGTTTTATATATAAAATGCCTTGATATTCTTTGTTTTATGTTTTGAAGGCACTTTTGGATGAAAGATGCAAAAAGGAGTACATTGGAGATAATTGCAGATTTGAACTTCAGTTGATGTTTTGTGTAGAGCGTGAGCTCTAGAGGTTGAAATGAAGTGATTCTAGTGGCATTAAAAAGCTAACATCCATACCTTTCTGGACATCTAAGGCAAGAAAATAAAATGAAGAAGAACATGGAAATCACAGCTTTCAAAATCAAATCTCGCAATCTGCCAGTGTTGATCTTCGGCTATTCCGACTTGAATATCTGGGGCTACAGAAGTCCAATTGATGCAAACTCAAAGATGTCATATGAGAGAGATATGATTTTTCAAAGATGGCATATGAATTCTGCTAGCAAACAGGTTTGGTGCAGAAATGAGTCTAAATTACGTTCCGAAGCATTTAAACCGATATCCAAGTTTTTATTTCAGCAATTTAGCTCCTCTAAGTCAAAGCTTGAAAATTTCATGCAAGGCTATTTCTCTTTTTTTAGAAAAATAGTTATTGAAGTACTTAAATGTAAATAGTCTATTTAAGGGAGGACTATTTTGTAAAATAGAGACTAGGGTTTCCTAGGATATAAAAAGAATGAGAGAAGAGAAGGGGAGCAGCCAGCCAACATGAGAAAAACACCCCCTTCCTCTAAGAAACCCTAAATTATGCATTCTTCCTTCTTTTTGATTAGTTGTTCAGCAAACATGCAAGGCTAAACACTTTTTCTTGGTTGCAAGGACACGAAAACCTTCGGATTTCAAGAACTGTGAGATTTATTTTACCATTTCTTTTCAGTTTATATGATGAATATGTTTGTTCTCCTATGCTTATTTTCCTATGATTGTTTACTTTAATTGCTAGAGTGGACTCTAAGTTATTATTGTACACAATCTATTGCTAAGTTTGATATCAAAACCGGAGTTGTGGTATATGAACTTGTGAAGCAACTGAGTTTAATAATTGTGGCGGATCTACGTTATTAATCTTAGGGAGAACATTCAATCAAATCAAA
>Ga0325402_1003602_pt1 | contig 14055 bp, 7 predicted proteins | sample PopdelMetagenome_22_FD_207212 | JGI IMG/M metagenome (GOLD analysis project Ga0325402, IMG submission 207212) | Populus deltoides microbial communities from Bellville, Georgia, United States - Xylem-PdKOR-R3 | ecosystem: Host-associated > Plants > Phyllosphere > Stem > Wood/Secondary xylem... | reverse complement strand
AGCGAATAAAACGACAGCTTGATTAAGCAAAAGACAAAACATGAAACCCATGATCGCTTACATAGAAGTGATGTCAACTGATGAACAGTACTACCGATCATTTTAGCACGTGCAAGTACCAATATTTTAATATGAAACGCGTAATGTAAGCTCCCTCCTGCTTTTTCCTCTCCCTGTTATAAAACTGACTGAATTTCTTTCCTCCATCTGGCCTGTTTGGAAAGGGAAAAGCCTCTTCAGGTCTTTATTCTTCCTCTCTAAAATTTGCAATTGCAATTTTCTTCGAGATATCATATATATGTTATAATCACTGATTTTTTCTCTGGCTAAACATCAGTACTTGGGAAGAAATGGAAACTTTTTTCTTTTAGCTAGGTTACATGATTCTTGCCTCTTTACTTTCATGGAGTACTTCACAGCTCAGATTTTTTTCCTTATTCGTTTATATATTCTTCAAAATCAAAAAGAAATGGGTTCAGTGTCTTTTTTTCTCCTACTTGTTTTATCGCTTCGCTAGCTAACCCAGAGAGTTCTTGCCTTTTTCTTTAATTTCTTTTCTTCTGTTTCTCCAGTACTCTTATAAGCAAATACTGTACAACTCACGAAATTTATGCCTGTTTAATCTTTTCAGGGTTCTTGCTGTCAATCGTTAAGGAAACAATACCGAAGTTGCTTAATGGAAACCTCTCCAGCAACATGGTTATCTGATGAAATGGTAAGTGGTCTATTTGCAATATAGAATTAATGAAGAATATATTTCTGTTATGGAGATTGTAATACGGGATTGCTAATTTTAGAGATATCTGGCCCTTTTCTTTTCTCACAGGGAATGGAGGAATATTCAGCTTTTGGCCATGATCGATACGATACGAACCCTCTAGATTACTCAATTGATGAGTTTAATTTTCAGACTTTTCCTTCAAAGTGTTTTTCAATGAATGACCAAACTTTCAATCATCAAACCCCACAAAACTTTACCTGTGCATCCTCTATTTCCTCTCAAGTCAGCATTGATCAGAGGCCAGCAAAACAGCCAAAAACTTCTCAACAGGCTTCACCTTCTTCCTCGTCTCACATTATATCTTTTGATAATTCTAGTTCTCCTCCAGCAACTTCTCTGCAGTTCTTTGGAAGTACAAATTACGAAGATGGTGCAACATATTTTAGGAAAGCCGGTACCAAAAAGATTGCTGCAACGAGCAAGTCTCCTTCACATGCAATAGAGGAACGAAATCGCCGGGAAAAGCTCAGCCAGAGATTCATAGCACTTTCAGCTGTTGTTCCCGGCCTAAAGAAGGTACCAACAAAATTCCTATTCGGGTAGAAGGAATCAGGTTTTTCTTTACACGTTTTCACTAGTGTAAATCATATGCGTAAATATAACTTATTAATTATGGCCCGCTTTCTCTTTGGTTCGTGAGCTGAATTATGGGATTCTTAATGTTTTACTTGCAAGCTTCAATATGGGATTCAAGTTATGATATTTTTTAGTTATGGTAATTAATTAATCTTCTCATATTAATCCACTTGATTGTAGATGTGGAAACTATAAAATTTGTCAAAGGCCACTATCCAAAAGCTTAAACTGTTGGTGTGATCCTTAGAGAATTGGGTGGATAGGATTCAAAGATACCAAATTGAAAAACTGATCAACTGATAAAAACCAAAAGAATAATTTATATCAAGTCTCTTTGATTTTCTAGTGAAACTGTTAAAATAATTTATTCGATAAAACTTCCCTTATGATGTAGAAATGTGAACAATTTTTTTTCTGGACATGGTGTTTTGCTTACCAACATTCGATTGGCTATTGACAGATGGACAAGGCATCTGTTCTTGGAGACGCAATTAAGTACCTGAAGTATCTTCAAGAACGTGTGAAGACACTCGAGGAACAAGCTGCCAAGAAAACCATGGAATCAGTTGTTTTTGTCAAGAAGTCTCTGGTTTGTATTGCTGATGATTCTTCGTCTTCAACCGATGAAAAATCTGCAGGTGGCTGCCACGACTACCCACTTCCTGAAATCGAAATAACAGTTTCAGATGAGGATGTCCTCATCAGGATCCTCTGTGAGAATCAGAAAGGATGCCTAATGAAAATACTGACCGAAATGGAAAAGCTTCAGCTGAAAGTGATCAACAGCATAGTCATGCCCTTCGGAAACTACACCCTTGATGTAACTATTGTTGCTCAGGTACGTCAAGAATTTGAATCACGTATGATTTCTTTTCTTCTGTTAGTCACTATAATAAAACATCTTTCTTGATTCATCTAAGAGAGCAATTAGCTCTTAAGCTGACTGTTTCAAGTGGTTTACATGTTTTTTTTTTGTGCGTGTGAGTGTGTCACTTGCACCTTCATTTCTTATCTGATTTCCGAGTAGTTTTTTCATATGTTACGAACTCTTTCTCGGTATTAATTTTCGCAATAAATTAATTAAATTTTAAACCATCCTATTTTTCAATAGAACACTGTGCGCTATAATGCGCAGTGAAAGAAACAATTAAGCTGATAGCAAATTCTAATACAGTTTTTTTTGGGAATATATATACCTTAATTGTTTAAGTTTCGAAATCATTGAGCGATATAAAATCATTTCTAACATCCAGAATTGAGACAATCTTTTATCATAATAAACAGAGTTTTATAATTAGATCGATGATCATTTATCCGAATTTCACCAGGCCCTTTATCCCTCTTGCAGATGGACGTTGATTTCTCCATGACATTGAAGGATCTTGTGAAAAATCTCCGACGGGCTCTCCTGTAGGGCTGATCATGAGCCATGCTGGTATATTTTATTCTTCATTTCTCAAGATCTCGATCCTCGGAGAAATAATGGCCACCTTTGAGACCAATATCACACCATGTGATTGTTGCTGGGATCGAGGAATCTATTTTTTGCCGTGGGTTTTAATATTTTTCTTTTCGTGGTTGACCACGTTTAATTACCCACATGCTAAATATGGAACCTGCTACATACATATATAGTCCTTCTTTCTTTGAAGAATTTTTTTTTTTCTATTCAAATCAAGTATGCCTCTTTTCTCCCTTCTTCTCTTTCGATTTACACGTTTAATTATCAAGAAATATTTATGTACTTGATTGTGATTATTTTTTAAAATATTTTTTATTTATAAATATATTAAAATAATTTTTTTTTATTTTTAAAAATTATTTTTAAAATTAATATATTAAAGTGATCTGAAAACACAAAAAATATTAATTAGAAGCGAAGAAAAAAATAAAAAAATTTCAATTTTTTTTCAAAAATAATTTTAAAACGCAAAAATAAACAGAAAAAATTTGAATAAATTAGTAGAAAAGATATTCTACAGATTAATAAGATATTATTGAGAAATGGTGATGTTTTTTATTCCATTAAATTTTTATAAATTTGTAGAAAAATAAAATTATTAAATTCAAATTAGAAATGGATAATGTTATCCTCCGAGAATGGTTTAGCTGATTTAATTTAACCATGCATTGTGATCCGTGACACATCATCTACCCTACTGTTGAATTTACTAATTTGTCATTAAGAATGTTTTAATTGGAATAAGTTACTAACAAATGAATTAGCTAGAGTAATTCAGTTCAATTATGTGAATTATTAATCTAATTAGCTATATAGTTTTTTTTTTTTTTTTTTTTAAGAATGGTTGATTGAGGAGTTGTAGTTTATTGTTGATAATGTAATTAAAAAGTTAAAAAACTTGTGGGGAGCTGTTTTATTTTCCCTCTTTCCGCTCCCATCTCTCGAAATTCAAATCTTAGAGTACTAGTCCTAGGTGGGCATATTTGAGTATTAGTCATCGTTTTTTTAATTTGTAATTTTCTTTTGTAATTTTTTTTTATTTCATTCTTAAATCTAAAATTCTTTTTTTTTGTTTTTTCAAATTTGATCTTGATTTTTTTTCTTAATTTTTTTCTACCTTTTTCATAAACTTTTAATTATTCTTAATTTCATCATTCAATCAAAAATTTTTAATTTTTATGTTTATAAAAATTTAATCATTCTTTTTATGGTTTCTTCATTAATTTTTTTTTGTTAAATTTTTTTTTTCAATTTAGCCTTTCAATTCAAAATTATACATCCTCTTATTTTTTGAAAAATTATTATTTTTATTTTTTTAATTGATATTTTTTCTTTTGAATTTTTTTTTTGTGATTGATTTTTTTTTAAATTTTATTATTTGATATTCATTGAATTCTAAGCTTCGTGATTTTTTCAGGTTAAATGCTTTCGATCTAGTGAACCAAGTCACAAGTTTTATAAAATAATATTTTTATTTTATTTTTTAAAATTTATTTTTCAAAAGTTGAAAAACACAAAAAAAAATTCAAAATTTACAAAAAAAAAAAAACACAATCCAACTGCAAATACATACACTGCCTGAATATTTACGTCCAAAGACACGAAACAAAAGCACGTCTTGAACATCTGGCTATCGGCTTCTTCCAAATCTTTGAAAAGATCTGGTCATTGCTCAGAGTCACCGGAGACAGCCTAAAGGTAAAGGCACCGGAAAAGGAAAAGGCAATCATAAAAGAAAGAGTGGTGTCGTCATTCATTCTATGTATGATGAATGACAACGTTATAATCCATTTATCCGTCAAAACCCTTTTCTTTTTCTGTTTCTTTTCTTATTTTGTTGCCCATGTTTTCGGAGCTTGAAAATGCAAAATAACACATAAAAATTGAGATTGTTGCCCATGTTTTCTGATATCCAACCCTTTATTTTATCCCTGTCTGAGTATTCAATCAGGCAAACTCCGTGCCATGCATGCTGCCAAGCTCCTGTGTGCATCACATTAATATGATTTATGAACAAGTGTCAACAGGAGTAGCACCCTCGGTCTGCCCATTCGGTCCAAGATCCATCATAGACCGCAACATCCGGCTTTCCAAGTCGATGGAGACCCTGAAAAACATAAAAGCCGGAGTCATTAGCTCTTCAACAAGATCAGTTTTTTAGACAATCATTTTACCCTGGACTGAAAAACTAAGAATATAGCATCTAAGCTTCATGATACTCAACTCATTCAGGAGAATTATTCTGACATAACGTAGTGAAAAAGAACTTCATGAAGTATGCCAAGATGTATCAGTTATACTTGGGATGAGAAGAATAAATACCAGAACAAGAACACAAGCAGTTACACCAGTCCCGCATGAAGCAACAACAGGGCTTTCCAGAGAGATGCCTGTATAAAAATACAGGTGTCAGATCCACTACAGCTTGAGTAGATACCAAAAGTATATAATCTAGTGAGCAAATAATGAAAGATGATGAGCAGCTAGCAAAGCTCAAATGTTGACAACTAAATTGTATTTCTTCATTACATCCAAATTATATGGGCAAAAATCATATAACGAAAACAATTATGTTTTCTTTTCTTTGATCATGTTTTTCCTAAAACCTAACAAGAACCATTCATTTCTCGCAGAAAAAGAGGAATATAACAAACAAAAAAAATAAAATAGCATGCATGAGACCAAACATACCCCATTTCAAATTCTGAGATATGGATTCCATCTAAATGTTATGCAAAGCAATGCAAACATTTATGGTTATGGTTTGTGGAATTGATGCTTTTAGGCATGCACCGAGAAATATAAACCTGGAACAGATCAAGGTTCTTACCTTCTTGATCAAACCGTTTTTTAAGCTCATCTGCTGGTAAGAGTGTCTGTGAAGCATCTAACATCTGCAGAAAAACAAACACACTAATGACGAAAAGGGGAAACATAGAGAACCACCTGTGAGCTTCAAAAATAATCATTAGATTATCAGCACTGGAAAGTCAATCAAAACCTGCGGAAATGGAATGCACTTGCTGCCAGGCACATGCCCACTTTTTATTCCCTTTCGAGGTTCTGGTGCAGTACCATCAAACCTGCAAGAAGAGCATATATCCTTGATCGCATTAATGTCTTCAATACACAGTCCTGGATCACATTGATAAGAAGAGTTGAATATAACTTGATGTTTTGAGTAGAAGTAGAGAACATAAACTTGGTCAAATTTAGTTAGATGATGATTCGAATGAAGTTAGCAGATTCAACGGAAGGGGGCGTCTGAATAGGCGAGACTTATAAAGAGTATGATGGTTTTGATGGCTGTTTGACTACATAAACTGATATGAATCACCAGATCCAATTATATAACAGAGCTTCTTGTGTAAGAAAATTGTTATCCTGCTAACTAACAAGATGGCACTTAGAATCCTGCTTGAAACCTTATCATACACTTTTGTGTTAATTAATTAAAACTAATGATTTTTTGCTTTCTATACTATCCACCAATCTGTTAACTAAGAAAATAGCTAACCTCAAACACATTCATTCAATATCACACAAAGGGTAGTCATATAGCACTACAAAGACTAAGCATAATTATCCTACTAAGATGACATTGCAATCCCATTACATCATTAATACAATTAAAGCACATCGCTATGATTACCTGCCCTTTGAACGTGCATCTATGTGTTGATGAGTCTTGTCTTCAATATTTTGTTTAACCTGAAAAAACGCCCCAGAGAAAGAACATAGTGCAGATTAAACCATATAATGTGTGATATAAGTGAAGCAGATAACCTGTTTTGAGGATCGCTGACATGGTAGACAATTACTGAAACTAAAAGCATATCGAGAGTCACATCAAACAAGACGCGCAGCTTAAATATACACATATTTGTCAACCTTTTACTTGAAGGAATGGAAGAATGTATGTCAAAACTTATCCAAGGGAACCCCATTATGATTTTTTATGCCTGATGTCAAGCTAATACATGTCTATATTACTGCAAACAAATGGCGACTACATGTTAGCACATAATTCATTGTTTGATTCCTAAATATGCATAAACCAAACAAATCCTATATAAGCCACAACAAATTCATGAGCAATGCCTCAGGTGATCATGTTACCAGTATATGGTCAGAATGGTTCATAGTACATTAAATCAATTTTGTCCACAAGCCATGCATGAAATAAGTTTTATCCAAGGCATTCTCAGATGTGCCTGCAAAACTAAAACAAATAGTAATCACTCTAAGACTTTGGTTCAGCACTCAAGTGTAGATGTTAAGTCAAATTATCAATGCCATTGCTAAGTGATTATAGCCAACCATTTACATAAAATGCACACTCATTGCATATAAGGCCACCTACAGGGGATAAAAAGAATATAGTTTTGTCATTGGAATGCACTGTTGTCAAGAGGCACTGAGGAGCTAGCCTAAGCGCTCCTGGCGAGGTACGGCCAAGGCACCTTTATTAGCCTCAAGCGATGAATTTCAATGAAACGCTACCTGGGCAAGCACCTTGTGAGAGGACACCAAGCTTTAAAGCGAGCACCTAATTGAAATACTTCTTCTTATGTTGGATTTTTCTTTTTTTAAACTGATTTATGTTTTGACCTATTTGTCCATTTTTCAATTTACCACATGAAACAACTTAGGGGTATTTTTGTAAAAAGCAAACATTAGAGTAAAAAAAAGAATAAAAAATCATTAAAGTGGGAGACATACATTCAAGGAAGGACACTTGAGGAAAAACAACAGCCATACTTTGCGTTGAACAAAGTCAGAGAACAACAACACAAGTGCATAACAAGAAAGCATTGATAAAGATGTTTTTGAAGATTAATGAATAATGATGATGATATTTAATTTTGCTTTTTAATCTATTTGGCTACTTACTACTTTAAATTATCTTATTTTGTTTTAAGAGTGAAAAATATATCTTTATGTAGATGTTATGGTATTTCATATTTTCTTTCGATTTGCTAATGATTTAATCTTAATTGGGAAGATATATATTTTAGATTTATATAATATAATATCACACATAGTTTTTTTAATCTATAGCATATCGTCTTGGTTCATTCAGGCGAGCGCCTAGCACATCAGGCATTTTACAGAATTGGTGCCTTTTAGCACCTTTCACCTTTGACAACACTGCTGGAATGCAACAGCTGAAAAGAGCAACCAACCTGCTCAAGTGTCCAGACAAGACATGGCTGAAACTTTGCTTGAAATGTGATTGGTCCTACCTGCCATATAAACAACATGATTTGGAACTGGTTGTAACATGATTGAAAATTAGAAGATAGCATATATACTATCAATTCTAAGTTACAAGTAGACTACAAAGGACATAGCAAGCATATACAGTCATGAATGCTGACACATTTATCTCTATTCATGTTTGTTTGTTACAGAATATCTCAATAATCCCAGTTTTTAGGCTAAGAAAAGCCAAAATAAAGGGATGTCAAAGCTATGCAGCAATTTGAATATACCTTGTTCACTGAAGGTTTTTAGCACAATATTATTTATTACAAAGATAATTCATATGCACACATGAATATAAGTGAGGAATGAACTTACTGTCTGGCCCTGATATACTTTCTCTATTGCCTCACTAGCAGCACTAGCTTTCAAAATAGCATCACTAGAAGTACTAGATTCAACATCATACCCTGAAGCACGCCATCTTGGAAGACCTCCATCTAACACCCAGACTTTACTATGCCCAAAGACTAGAAACATCCTTCTCATTTTAACAAAGTATGTAAGAACAAACAAATAACCATAAGCACAGATTCCACTAAAGAGCATATTATCAGTCCCACAACTTACCACCAAACACGAGCAGCACTAAAGATCCCCTTCCCATCGTAAACAACTATTCCATCTTTATTCTCAATACCAAGAGCAGAAGCTGCAGCTGCAAAAGCTTCCTCCGATGGCAACATGTGTGGCAACTGATACAAGTCATTGTCCTTACATTATAAGAAAAGGGATAAAATAGACAATTAAAATAATAAACCGTGGGATATCATAGAATCCTTCAGTTGTAAAGTGGTTGATTCCAGTTACTTCCAGTATGATGGTCTATAAAGTGAGTAGTTCTTGTATATGGACATAATACAATGCATTCGTAAAGATGATTCCAAAAGAAAATGGGTAAAAGAAGAAAAGAAAAAAAGGCATTAGCAATTTTAGGCTCAAACCTATAAATATCTGTAACAAATAATACAGGGAAAGAATCTTACATTTATAGTTCGATCTACTATTCCATCTATATCAAAAAAAAGGGCACCAGGAATGTGAGCAACCTGTGTGAGCAGAAAATTTTAAAAGACCATGGTGAATCACAAATTAAGGAGAATAATTTAGAAACAATATTTCTATGAAAAGGCTGAAAGAAGATTACAAGTGCATTTTCAGTGCAACATCAAAAATATTGTTAAGAAATTTTAATCTAAAATTAACTATCCAAGATTGTCAATGAAAAGGTCAAATCATACTCATCACACCTGATATTCTTGAATTGGATTCCTCTGCTCATCAGGCATGTACCAGGATGCATCCAACACCTGTGGATAGCAGTGTATGACAGAATGATGAGGGCCATGTTTAGGATGTAAAATATCAAATTAAACCAGTTTCATATGAATTGGACAACCATAAAAACATTCTATAACGAAACCATAGACTGATAATTGTATCAATTTGCAATATCGCATAACCAGATGAAAGGTGCATTTTCTTTTGACAAGTACGTAAATTTATTGATCCAGGCATCCAAGAAGTAATTCCTATCTACAAAAACTTAAGAACAATGAAGTAAGCTCATACAGTGCTTTTATTCTTCTTCGGAAAATAGCAGCAACAACTGTTTGCTGATTTAGCAAAACTGTGGAGTTTTAACCATAAGATCTCAAAAAGAGAAGACAACGGACTATTTTTTGGCACTCCTTCCACAAAACAAATAACATTACCAAAGGCATAAAATACAAGTCCGCACATCTTTTTGGCTGAAAGAAGTGCTCTTACATAAGCAAGAGCAATTGGAATGAGAAAATAATTCTTCTGTTGAAATGGAAATACATGACCTGCTTCTTGAAAGTTTGATCAGAAGCCATTCTATAGAAAGGAAATAGCAGGTACCTTCAGGTTAGGCTCCCTAAGGTTCGCATGGAGCCAGTCAACAGAAACAACAGGTTCATTCATAGATAAGGATTGTGTCGAGAAATTAGGTCTTGTCCCAACTACTGATGAAGCCATAACACGAGGAATCCACTGAGATGTCTGGTATGATGTATGAAAGGGGTCAGCTCTTGGATGAAATAATCTCCCCTGAAAGCAAAGTGAAACAAAAGAAACACAAATCAAAGCTGAGACAACATGTTCGGAGTGATGAGCAACAAAGCAAATACAAGAAACAAAATATATAAAGCTAAATACTTTTACTATGTGCACAAACAATAACATAACAGAAAACACCAAACTGGCAAAGAATCCCATGACAACAACGAAGTTCAATTCTTTTCAGAACAGCAGAGTTCATCAATTCATTTACACCTTTACAAAGCAGACAAATTGTCGAAAAAATACGGTGTTTAGAAAACTAAAAGAATTATACAACTATAGTTGATGCCAGTGCTTGAACTTTAGCACACTTTAAACTTAAAATCAATTCATATATTCAAGAACATAGATTGAGGTTTTCTCAACTGGATTCACCAATAAAAATCAACACAAGTAAATCAAACTAATTATCACAATAAAGTCACAAACTTTGTCCAAACCAAATATAAAACTGCTGACATACGGTTCAAAAAGCCTACTTCTCATCATTAAATTGAGGCCCCATTAGCCAGAGTCAATCAACAATTCAAACACAAAACCTTCAAGTCAAAAGCAGAAAAAAGGAAAGAAGAAGGAGGAGAAGGAGCAGACACCCAGATAAACAATCAAAGAATTAAGCAAAACTCAGATGCATAAACAACAGATGGTCACTTACTGTGAAGAGAGAAGTAAAGATTTGTGGGGTTATGTGAGAAGTATAGAGACAGAGGAGCGAATCAAACGATGACCCAATAGACTCTTTGTGACAGTAGTTGATGCCATTTAGATAACGTTTCTAACCGCCGTTGATTTATTTAAAAATATATTAAAATATTTTTTTTCTATTTATTTTTAAGATTAACATACTAAAATAATATAAAAATACTAAAAAAATTCATTTAAAATAAAAAATTTAATTTTAAAAAAATACAATTTCATTGTAAAAACAAACAATATCTTATTCAAAATCATATATTTGAAGCTCCTTTTATGGGTTGTCAGATTTTACAAAGATAATGAAGCTAAAAACAAAGTGTGTTTTATTTTTGTTTTTTATATGAAAAATATTAAGTATAAATTAAAAAAAATTATTTATATGTCTAATTAAATAAATCAAGAATTATATGTGTTAAAAAATAAATAAATAAAGTCATTAACGATAATTAAATACATATCTAAAAAAATGGAGAGATAGATATAAATTAAGATATTTAATCTCACAATACGGGTTATATACTCGATTGTATTTAATGACTTTATTTATTAAAATAATTTTTTTATTTAATTAAATGATAGTAGAAATAAATACATATAAAATTGATTGAATAAAATCAAAGGAAAAAAATATCGCAAGGATTTACTTAATAGAAATCATATTCAAAAACAAATATTTCTTTTTAAATACATTTTAATTATATAAAACATAAAACATTATAGATAAATTAGAATAATATCTTCAAAAATTAAATACATAAAAATTATTTAAAAAACCAACCACTATTAAAAAAAAGCTAAATAAAAAAATAAAAAATAGAGAGAAATGATATTAATTTAAATATAAATTAAAAATATATTTAAAAAACACAAATTAAAAGAAGCATGTTTTTTTTAGAAAGGAAAAAATACAAAAAAACTAGATCAGGTGTTGCTGGCCTGACACATTTAGAAAGGGCCATATCGCGAGTCTTATTTTCGTTAAATTCAAATTTGGATGTATGCCCTAATCTTATTTTAAAAAAAATCACACAATATTTTGTCTAGTTTTTCCCAGATTTCGGTCACTATTACAACAAAAAATATAGGGTCTATATTTTTTTATCCAAAAACCTATTTTTTTTTACCAAAAACATCTGAAAAAGAGCCTAAACACCTTGATAAGGCCATAAATGACCTTAAAAAATCACAACACACACACACACACAAAAACTCAAAATCAACTTGAAAACCAAAAACCTTCTCAAGTTTAGATATGATTTTTAGGTAATTTCAAGGTAAAAAAAACATCTAAGTGAAACTCTTCTCACCAAATAGAATCCGTTAACACTAAGATCAACCATTTTGATGGTTGGAATTGGTATCAATGCTGATTTTCTTTCTTTATTGACGGAATCCAATGATCTCTCTCTCTCATTTCTCAAATCAGAGACTAAAAAATAACAAAATTTTTATACCAAAATAGAGTTGCAAAAATATTAAGGGACTTAATAGGTACAATCTTTAAACTTTGAAGATGAAGTAAAATTTTTGTTAGAAATTTGAAACCATCTTTTATATGTGATGATTTTTCTACTTTGGTTCCCTGTCTTTCAATTTTGTCCTTAATCAACAAATTTCATTAAGTTATACTTTAATTTGGACAAAAAATAATGCAATTACAAAAAAATAATAATTTGAGGACCAAAATAAAAAATATTAAATAGTAAGTCCATAATAAAATGTGAGAAGGAGAATAGTGTGTATGCTTGCACACTATTTTACCTATAACATTTAGAATTTTGTATAATGTTAATGTTTTATGGACTTTATGAAGCTAAATATTATTATTATTTTTATTAATTAACAAAAACAAAACTAGGCCCTAATTATTTGCTGAAAAATAGTTTCCTTTTAGAAAATGGTTTATATGGAAAATAAATTATTTAAAAGTGGATTATTTTTCAATATTTGATAATGTCATTAAAAATGAGTTGGAAAATAATTTCAAGCATTTGGTTATGCACACTATTTTACCTCTAATATTTAAAGTTTTGTATAATGTTATCTGTTTTTGGACTTGATGAAGCTAATTATTATTAATTAACAAAAAGCTAGGCACTGATTATTTGTAAAAAATTAGTTTCTTTTTAGAAAGTAGTTTATATGAAAAGTAGATTTTCCAAAAGTGAATATTTTCTAATATTTGGTAGAGTCATGGAAAATAAATTCAAAATAATTTCAAGTGTTTGATTATACCATAAAAATAATATGTAAAATAACTTATTAATATTTTGATTTTTTTTTCAAGTATATTAAAAAAATAAAGATCAATTCTAATAGATGAAAAAGTTAAATGGAAGTAAAATTAAAAAAATTCAATTTCATAAACAAACTGGGCCTAAATGGTGTGATGAAATTAGTGTGGTTATAGATTCATAATATTGTGGATTTAAATAATATAATTACAATTCTATATAAGCAAACTTTAACCATAGAGCTAGGTGGTGTAAGATTAGTTGAAAAACTGAGTTTCAATCCAACTGCTCATCATAGAAAATCAAAAGATTTCTAGCCAATCAAATACCCTATAAAATTAGGGTGATCATTTTTTGTTCGGTTTGATTTTTATAAAAAAAGTAACCAAACCGGTTTAAAAAAATAGAAACCGAACTGGCTCAAACCGACCGGTTTCGGTTCGGTTATTTTAGAACAAAAACATGTTTTTTTCCGGTTTGGCTCGATTTTTCTGGGTTGGCTCAGTTTTTTCCGGTTTGGCTTGGTTTTTTTTTTTTTTCTAGTTTGGGTTCAATTCAATTTTTCCGGTTTCAGGCTTATAAAATCGAAACCGAACCGAACCGAACCGAACCGGTCGGTTGTTTAAAAATTCTAATCGGTTTAATTGGTTTTTTTTCATGGTTCTGTTTTTTTGATTATTTTTTCTGGTTTTCTTGGTTTAATTGGTTTTTCGATTTTTTTGCTCACCCCTACCATAAAAATACCTTGAGCTAAAGCAAAAAAGGTTTTCCTTTGAAACTTGCCTCTAATTAGGATCTTCCATTACATCATAAAAGATTCTAAGGATCTTGGCATAAACCATCGCAAACCTATATAGGGAACGAAGCAATTCCATAGTTTCCAAGTCTCATAACAATTTCAACTCATCTTGTATGATATTGGTATGAAAAAGTTCATACTCAGTAAATTTCTAGAT
>Ga0325402_1003601_pt1 | contig 14057 bp, 7 predicted proteins | sample PopdelMetagenome_22_FD_207212 | JGI IMG/M metagenome (GOLD analysis project Ga0325402, IMG submission 207212) | Populus deltoides microbial communities from Bellville, Georgia, United States - Xylem-PdKOR-R3 | ecosystem: Host-associated > Plants > Phyllosphere > Stem > Wood/Secondary xylem... | reverse complement strand
GATGATAAATAAGACCATCCTTTTAGTTTCTTTGTTTCATGCTCATTAAGTTAGGAAATGAAATGGAGTCATGTTCACCAAGAAGTGCTTTCTTAGTAACTGCTGCCCTCTAAAAAAAAAAAAAAAACACATACAGAAGTACATGACAATGAATTCTAGCCAAACAAACTCTTCAGATCCAAGATTTTTGGGATAACAGATGCATGTCGAACCATCTCAAATTTGAGAACGTTGTTGTAAAATATCATCATTTACGTATTCATTGCTCCCTTTGCACTAAATCAAGAGTCCATTTTTTAGTATACACAATTGTTTCAGGCAAAGCTTTAAAACATAATCCACATTTTATGCTTGAAATCCAGTATTACCACAACTTCAATGTCATTTATGTGGCAAGAGCAGACAAATTCTAAGGTGTTAGTTGACTTTCTTACTTGGACAGATATTTTTAGGCAAAATAAAACCTTGAACTGGAGCATTTTTTCAGGGGCCAGGGAGTATTTTATAAGAAAAAACAAAACAACTACTATAGTTTACAAAATCTTACATATATGTTTCACATCATACATAGGATGTGGAGCAGCCTTAGCAGCAAGGAAACAAGAAGTTAATACATAAGAGATCATAGGCGTTTTGCAAGCCACAAAGCATCTTCATATTATCTATTCCTTCTATTTTGGCAATAGAATTGATCATGGCTCTAGTAGTGTTTGGTGGTATAAGCTTGAGGTCCTAACACTTAAAAAACACAATGCCCTAATTTTGCCTTCAGAGTGCATCGAGTTATGCTGATTTTGTAGAGATAGCAACGATCCATAAATAAAAACCTTAATAGTAAGAAAATAAACTCAAAAAAATATCAAGCAAAACCACTTACTTTATATGCTGTCTTCGCTGCCAGACAAGGGGAACTTGCCCGTTCTGCAAGAACAGAACGAACAATTTCTGGCCTTATTCCCTTGTCAACCTGTAACCATAATGAGCAGGAATAAATTCTCATATCAATCTCTGGAATACTAAAATCTTACAAGATATTGTTATACTTGGAATTTAAAGTCTTGACCAAGATTGGCAAGATGTAATCATTGTGCTCGAGGCAACCAATTTTAGCAACAGTAGAAGGTTGAGGTTAGAAAGACATTAGTATGCTCTCTTCAATTGTACAATCCTAAGACACTAACACAAGGCAGTCAATGGTTCCATCTTCACTTTGACTTCTTTTCCTTCTGCAATTTGACTTTATTTTCCTGCTTATCTTCTCATTGGTTAAATTAACATGCATTCCCGTGTTCTCAGGCAGCCGATAAATAAAAAGGAATACAACCCCACCCTCATTTCACTGATCAGTCTCATGTCTTCATATCAGTTAAAAAGAAAAAAGAAAAGCGCCAAAAAAAGCTCTTAAGCTACATAAATCATCCAAAAGTTTTGTAACAGGCAGGGAAGAACTTACATGTCCTAACATCTTTCTTATAATTTGTGGAATCAGTTATTTTGATATTTTAGGGTTATCTAGCTGATTAATCATGTTAACTTGGTGGTGTCAAATGCGTACATACCAGGAATTGCTCCAATCTTCGAGTAACAAATAGATGTACCTACAATAAATATTCAAAACCCCACGTTGTCATGCCTGTACTGACTCTAAACAAATAACAAGCACTGCTGAAGCCACCTAAAAATATAGGGTAACATACCAATCAAACAGTTAATTGGATGAACTCGAGTAATAAGACAATAGTGAATGGTTTCACGTGAATAACAAGACACATGGATCATGGATTGCTATAACTTCTGCAAGGTGATGGCCCAGAGGGCGGATCATGTTATGTATGTTGGAGACCAGCTATAGTAGAAAGTCTAAGGTCAAATCCTTGTATAAGTTTATGAAGTGACTTGAGAGGCACATTGCAAGGAAAATGGCAAAAGCTAAAGTTCCCACCAGAGTTTCTTTATTGTTTGGTCATATTCTGACATGAGAATTAGTTCAAGGAAGACTTCCTCATAGTTCAGTAGAAAGAGAGATTTGCTTGTCTCTCTCATTGTTTGGAGTAAACTGATGTCAATGAGAAGGGAAATAAAAGATCTTTCCTGCTAAAGGTGATCTTGAGAGCTGGTGCAGGGAATGGAGGTTGGCTAGTGACCTGAAAATCTGGATTTTTTTAGAAGTGCTGTCCTGCACATTGTGATGAATTTTCAGGTTCATTGCAACAATTCAATGATGCCTTTGAGTTTTTTCCTTTAAAAAAAACCGTGTCCTTTACTATAGATGACATTTTCAGCGAGATGAACAAGGAGAGAGGGGGGGGGGGGGGCGCATTCTTGCAAGAATTTCAGAACTTGTTCTTACATCATTAATCATTGAGACATCTGCTTTAATGGGTTGCACGTCAGCAGCAAGTCTTAAAGCACGAACCAAATCCAAATTTTTATCATTATCCACCAATATTTGGACCTAAAACAAACAAATGCAGCACTGAGTTAATTAAACTAACTTACCTTAAAGCCCTACAAAATAATCATATTAACTTACTAGACCATAAGAGATTCTTCGCAAGCCAAATGGGTCATTAGTGGAACTAGGTTGACAACCAGCAGCAAATAAGCCAACAAGGCTGTCCAATCTGCAAAATAACTTTCACATCAATAGCATGCAAACCAAGTATTGTAATTCATGATAGCGAGTGTGTCAAGACTAACAATGTCTTCGTACAGACAAATCCATGAGTGTATAAATATGTACATTCATTCATGTTCTTCCCTTGACACAAGGTGTTGGGCATTAAGGACAATAATACCTCAGTTCTTAGCTATTGGCAATAATCATACAAGTAGCACTTTCTGAAGAAGCTATTCAAATGTTACCGTGACATGGATAGGAATGAGCTTTTCATCAATTCAGTGTTGTTTCTTCATTGAATCTTAGTAAGGTAGGATTTGCTTGGAAATTATTCAGTGTTGTCCTCGAGTAACCTTTGCTTAGAAATTTACTAGTTACCTGGTGTATATTTTCCTTTGGAAAAGTTAAGTGAGTGCATCATCTCTTCCTGTTTATTCACTAATCAATTACCATTCTGGGGGAGAAAAAGACATCATGAAACCACTGTTCATTGATGATAATTTTTCTACTTATCAGAATCTACAAGCACAAACATTATTCCAGCAACACATGGGAGCCTTATATCACAACAAGTTACTTTCAACCAAAAGAGATAAAGGTTGAAGTTGAAGTTGACTTATGACTTTAAATTCACCTGTCAGCAATTGCCAAAACTATCCCTGCGTCAGTTTTTGGAACCATGTCTCCAGAAAATCGAGGAAGTGTAATTTCTAGCAAGGCCTCAGCAATCTGCAAATCAAAACACAATATAAAGAAAGAAGCATAGTGAAGCTTCAAAAAAGAAGACAGCAGAAATTAGAATTCAGCACAGCACATTGAGGTAGGAGTTTTTTCAACATGGATCCGGATCAAGAAAAGAAATTACTTCATAAGCAACTTCATGAAGTGGCAAAGAAAAAAGGGATTTGTACATCAATTTAAAGTGAATTCAATGACCTGTGCTGAATAGCCTTCCCTAAGAGCATAATGGCGTGCCATTATTCCTGAAAGGGCAGTGAATTCTGTCACAACAGCAGTAGCAAGATCTGACATAGCAAGCGATGCCGCATCCTGGACAACCTGAATCACATCTTCGTTAACTCCCAACTCCACAGTTAGTTCGGTGATCATGTTTTCAACGCGCATCATCTTGTCAAGCATTGTTCCTAACTTTTCCTGCATTTGAACTTACACTGTTAGTATTGGGGTGGTTTGAAATGTTTTATGTTTGGAGTAATTGGCTTTAGTCCCTATGTTATCAATGCAACTGTAACTCAGTGCTCCTTTTTCAAAACCTTTAACTTAGTCCCTTGAACTTTGTGGACTGTTACCCATTAATGGTTCTGTTAGTTTTTATATCCTTATGGTCAAGCTACAGGTCTCAAAACCTTATGCTACACCTACATCCATTAATGGCTTTAATATAAAGAGATTAAAACTAACAAAAAGTGTTAATCAGATACAGAGATTTATTATAATTTACTCTTCTATTTGCCATTAGGTCTTTGATCCAGTAAGAAACTGTTTTGTTATTTGTTTATAATATTAAAACACACCTTTTCAGATTGATGTTAGCAACCTGAGCTTCAGAATTTTAAGTAGTTCCTGATCCCTAACCACCATCAATAACTTCTTCCCTTTGGATAATTGCAATAGAAAATAACTTACATGAAAAAGAATCCCATTTAGTTGATTTCGGAACTCGGAGAACTTCTTGCGCGTATCCATCTCATAGAAAAATTTTGCATCTTCATAGCGAGCTCTGCGTGTAAGAAATGTGTGGTTCATGTTTCAAGAATAATAAGAGGAAAAGGTAAAAAGGATAAGAAATACTTGCAAATATTTTTGCTGGCGGTAATTACAGACAGGAAAGTCAAAATAACTGGTTATTTGAAATCATATATAACTTCACATATTGATTAAATGCTAAAAACATTTAAGCAGCATAAAAAAAAAAATTAGCCAAGGCAATTTAGGGGACTGTTAAAAATCCATTAGGATGCTCCTCTTCCTCTTGTGAGGACAAATGACTAGAACTACTATAGAGCAATCCCTACCTAAGCACAGCTTCATTCCCTTTCTTTACCACGGTTTCATTGATTGCTCCATTTGCCACCTTAAAAAAAACAGTGTCATCTGATGAATATGAAGCATCAAGTTAAAAAAGGACGTGTAACTGGTAAGCGTGTCTTACAGCAATAAAAAATGGCAGCAGCCTTCCACTATCATCAGTTATGGCGAAATACTTCTGGTGTTTTTGCATGACCTGCATAAATGGTATGCTGTAGTCACTAAACTAGTGAAAAATAAATGAGTTTGGAGCATCTGTGCATCACTTATGCCATACGTCTACTGGGTTAATACTTATTCCATTTTATATTGGTGAACAGAGCAACTGGATATAGAAGATTAACAGAATCCAGCCTCAGCAACAGTCAATATATTAAATAAAACAACATACATGATACATCTCTTCCAAAATTCAAAACCCCCTTTGCCTATATTTCAAGTGAAAACTTGCATTTGGTGGAACCTTGATGATCCGTCCAAGAAGAAATGACCAAGCTATTGCACTTGGCCAATGTGGCCAAACTTTATCTAACTGATACAGGTAGGAATGCTATTACAAAGCTAGTTTCCATGACAGCAGGCCTGCTTTATTTTTAATCGCTGGTTTGGGATAAAAGCACTATCAAATCATTGACATCAGACCTTAATTTGTATTCAGCATGATGCATCTTAACCCCCAAGTTATGTCTCCAACACCTTAATTCATCATAAATTTAGCTACAACACAACAAGTCAAAAGATTAATTTTTATAGTGACTTGAAATAGTTTACTTGGCAACCATTCAAATGCAAAAGTTAGAATCAATATTGCATGGCATGTAGGAGAACCAATTTGAAGCTTCTAAATGATCAATTACTAGTTGGCGGGCATTATGTGATTTCAATGCTCTTCAATTTTCAGCTTTCCAATACATGTCATGAATGCAGCAAACAAACATCAAATTTCATTTATCAAATGCAATTAAATAAAAAGATATTGTCAGGTGCCAATTTTAAACAAGCCTTAAAAAGTAAAAAAAAAAAAAAACTTACCATTGTTAAAAGATCTTCTGGAAGCTCCAAGAAGGACTCTTTAAACTTCCCAAGCACAGGAACTGGTGCCTCAACAAGATTGACGACCTAAAACATCATACAGAGGGATAGCTTATACTCACGATCATCCTTGAACTTTTTCTTAATAGAATATCCTTAGCATATTTGGAGAGAGAGAGAGAGAGAGTACCTCATTAAGTAAGCTTTCCTGAATAAGGATGCGTCCTTTGACACTTTTTGCTAATTCATTAGATTGCTCCAAGATGCTTCGTTTTCGACCCTGTAGATGTTTAGTGTAGTTCGAAGCATATATAGTTTAAACCCACTTCTCACACAAAAGAAGAAAAGTTGTTTAGTAAAAAGACTTTCAAAATAAAGCGACGTAGATTTTATGGCAAAATTATTCTGTGATACCTCAATTTCAATATTAATTCCAGCATTTTGCATTACACCTTCATAAGATTCTGCACTTTCAACCTGTGAAGTTTAGCAGGATTAATAAAAGTACACACCAGTATACAAAAGATAATGAATGAACGTATGATGTACATGCAAGACAGCTGACAAAAGCAACAATAAAAATCTTCCAAAAATAAACAAGTTCCAAAACTGAAAGCCAATTAGCCCAGAACAGGGATTTCCGCACTGCTGCCTTTTTTTGTTCGTGCAATGACTGGCTAGTTCATTAGTGCCTATAGATGAGCTTTTAATCGACACCAATGACATAAAGCAAAAGAAAGCTGAAAAACCTCCCCAATGTGCCTCCGAATGCCAGGAAAAACTGCTTTGGTGATGAACTATTGTTATATTAAATATCATAGCACCCCTTAATACCATTACTGTACTTCTACAACATAGTCACAGTGCTTAATGAGCTATACTGATAAAAAAAAAATTCACAACTTAGTATCTGTTCACAAGGCAGAGGACGTTCATTGAAATTAAAACATGTCAGTTTTACACATACCTGAACAGTAGCTGAGGGGGTATTACGAAGGCCATAAGATAGGTTCCCACTGCACCAACAAACATAAAAACTTTAAGAAACAGTACACTGCGTATAAAATAGCAATAGAATTCTAAACAAAACAAAAGGGCAGAGAATTGGCAAATGTGAGACTTCAACAAACAACAAAACTACCAAGGTATTGTACATTTGTACCCACAAAGTTCCCATGTAAAATTTAATTAAAAAAAAAAGCTGGCCCTTGGAAGGAGTGATCATTGAATACTCCCAATGTAGCGCTCAAATCATGTGAGGGTCAAAGGTAGTTACCATAATGGAGCCCACATGAATGTCAAGGAGGGAGAATGCACCAGGAGTACCCAATAATTTCTCTTCTGAATAGATTCAATAGCCAACAACTCTGCTTTTTGCATATATTATTTCCAACCAAGGGCAAAGCCAATACAATTTGACAAGCCAGAGAGGGGGGGGGGGTGGCGGATGGGCATGAACATATGTAATTGTAAATACCTCAAAACTCCAGCAAATGCAAATGGAACAACCACATCTCCATGCAAGGCCATAATCCAACGAATTGGTCTGCTGAACATGACCTAGATCCGACATAGCATGAAAACAAGTAATGGTTATAAATCAAAGGATAAACCTGTTCCAGATACTCCAGCTTTATTTCGACTAGGCCATTCCCTAATGAAAGAGACAGGTGTAGTGAATAGAAAAGTGACCGTTCACATACCTGAGAGTTCCAGCGCATTGACTTTGGGAATGATATTTTACTGATGGTACTGGGCAAATCTTCAGATAAAATCTGACATGCAATACAACATAAAACTGGTCTAGATATTTAAAAAGAAAAGATCATCACTAATGAACTACAGCAGGTTCTAAGAAAGAAGCATTGTAATAACATAGAATAGCTATTCATGAATCTGGTACTATTGCAGCCTAACCCTCAAACATCATCTGTTCTCTTTTGTCTTTGAGTTTTTCTGTACACCGCCACAATTTGAATACCCCATCCATTATGGATAGCATCAGCATTTATTGTCTATGGGACAAGTCAGGAAAGAAGGTAACAAACAAAATAACCTCATACAGAATTAAAAGGATATCAAATCCTCTAAACTTGCCAGCATCCCATTCTCTACTTAAGAGGATCACGACTCAAAAAGGCAGACACTACAATCATCAGAACAACTACCAAAAGTGAGATCAAAATTACAACCTCCAAAGCAAATCGTGCAGTCTCCCTTACATGGGCATGTACATACTCCGTTTTGCCTGCACTTGAAAAGAAAAACAATAAGTAACATTATCAATAGTAGATAGTACCAGAAACAACAACAATAATTAATTAGAAAAATAAATCAAGTTCAACGCATAAACTAAATTCAGAAGCTTGCTGAGTGAGCAGGCCTATGAACAGCAGCATATTCCTTTGCCTTTAGGCAGCAGCAAGATAGCTCTTACCACTGCCTCTTTTATTGGGAGGCAGCCTGTTCTGAGAGAGTGTGCGATTAAATAGACCTTGATTAAAGGGGAACTCAGGAGACACCAAGGACAGCAATTGAAAAACATCTGGAAGCCAATCCACTGACTAGATCAGACTTGAGAGTCTCACTTAAACAGGGATGAAATAAGCCTACCAACTCTAAGCCACAGGTTGCTTTCAATCCTTGGAGACCTGAATTGGATAGGATTAGCCTTGATACAAGCCTAAGAATTTCATTGTACAAAGCAAACTTACAAGTGACACCTATCCTACCCATCCTAGTAGATACAGGTTTTGGGCTACCTAACTGAAATTATTCGAATATAATGAATTCTGAATATTTGTTGAGAAATACTCTTACTGGCAAAGGGTATGTATTCAGATTTTGCAAGATTGATTTTACTCACAAATTGGAATTATTGCATATGAAACCTGGGTATACCTTAATGCATGAGATGGACCAGATAGGACTAGCATCAAACAAGATCAGGTTATCTCCACAAGGTTTTCATTGCCAGCTCAAGCAACAAAAGATATAATTTAACATTGGATTTCCAGTGGCTGCATTCTGCATGTATCTATGTGGATGGAAAAGAACATCAAGCTAGTTAAGGTGCAAAAAGACCAGCTAGAACTTACTAAGAGGATACTGAGAATGATTCAGTGATTGGTATCCAACATTTTTAAATCTTCAAGGCAACCAAGTGAGATTAGGAGATTGAAAAGGTTGGCTATCAAAAAAATAATTATAAAATAAAAGAAGAGAAGAGAACATGATTGAACTGTTTCCAATATAACATGGTACAAACAACTCCTAAAAGTTCAAAGACATTAAGCAAAATGGAAGTTTAAAGACTTTAGAATATCAATAGATAGCACCATTACATGAAGAAGACAAAGCAAATCTGCAGAAAATAAACAGAGCAAACCCTGGTATTCATCCATGCATCCAAATTGACTCACCATCAACCTTTCTAAACAATGAGTCCAATGATATGTTGTATCTACGACAAAAACCCTCAGCAGCCTGACATGAAACAGCAAACTAAATATGATACCATGTCATACTGAATACATGACTAAGTGAGGAAGAAATCAATTTCATGTGTTTTTCCTTTATGGTTTTGAAAGATGTGGAAGATAGATTAATTATGTCTATGACTTTGCCAGATCATAGTAAGGAAATACACAACCATGGTGGAGAATAAAAAAATATAGTAATTAAAAAATATAGTAAAAAAGGATAAAGGACAAATACTCCAACACTAGCATATTCTATTTTCACCATGTAATAAATTTACCAATACAAACCAAAGAGGACAGAGTATGAGGATAAAGGATAAGTTTGAGCTTAAAAATATAAAGGGGAAAAATTATAGATCAAGCAAAACCTTTGTAGGATTTCCTTCTTGATCAAAGGCCTTTGAAACAGGAGGTCCTCGAACCTCAAGCTCAGTCTCAGCTTGCTTAGTGGAAAGACTCTCAACACAAACCTGTGATTACAAGAAAATTCTTAGGGGCATAAATATTAACATTTTGACAATATCAAAACAAATCCTCAGTGCTTTAAGTAAAATGATAAGTCAACATATTGGCATAAGATTTTGAAACTGAAAACACTATTCTTCACAGAAGTTTTTGTGTGTGCATATGACACTCTGATTGGAAAAGATGAAAACTTATAATGTGGTACATTAATCTGTGTGATAAAATAGAATAAAAATATCAAATATTTTTTGCTAAATTTTACATGAAGGTAATGGGTGTTATATGAGAACTGATAGGCTTCATAACAAACATAGTAATGAAGAAACAGTCAGTTTATGATTGAGAAACAAGTATATGGATCCCAACACAAATAGTAAGAGAGTGTGCAAAAGTCCTTGGCAACTGTTCTTAATGCTAGCAGCATATTGTTACCAACTTGATTAATATCAAGTATTTATCTCTCATCGTCCTCTATTTCTACACGGTTTAGGTTGCATTCCAGGTGATAGAGTATGGCTGTGCATGAACAGCATACCTACTTTTATTCAAGCTCATTGACAAGCTATTAGAATTGGACTGGAGTGAACTAAACATGGATCTAGGTGGTTCAGGAATTGAAGGCATTGATGACAAGTGTGATGCAATATATTTACATTCCACTTAAGAAAACTAATTCAAAAGTAAAGCTAGCCACGGATGGAAGAATTGGTAATTGTTGGTTTTTTTCCACAAATACCTTGCATGAAAAATATGAGAAAGTAACAAACGTTCACATATTACAAAATAGAAATGTGAATGGTTGTTAAGAAAGATACATGCATATACCAGATCAGAAAACAGAACTACAGGGTCATAAAAGATGCAACTGTAAGATGTACAAATTACATACAAAAAATAATTAAAAGATACGCTCCTCATTAATGAAGGATTTCCCTGTATGCAAATAATTTATTGTCTTGATCCAATTCCCCTTTATGGAGGTAGAGCATTGCGCACAAGCATGCATGGATAAAATTATAAACATCTTTGAGATTGCTGTAGGCATAAGAATCAACTTTACTTTACACTTCTATAGCACCAAAAATAACAAACAAAGGCAGCAAGAAAATGTACGTGGACAAAAGGAGCCATCACCAGCATTGCCATATAGGGTGGAAGAGTAAAAACATGCTTCTAAATAAAAAGAGCAATTCTAGAGATATTGAGAGTTTTTACTAATTCTCTTGCTAGAATGGCATATCATTTTTGTGTTGATGATATTTTCTAAATCAAAGGGAAACATGATTTTATCATTGAGATTAATATGGTGTTTTGTCCTTCACTCACAGGCTACTACATAATTTAGTGAGAAGACTAGTGAAAAACTCTTATTATCTGTACCATTGTTTAAACAAAAGATAGTAAAAAAGATGTCAAGCAAGGTAAATATTAATAGCTATACCACTAGTCGGCGAGGAGTACCAAAAGCTTCAACTTTGCCATGACTCAATCGTTGTTTCTCTAGCAATTGCAACACTAAATCTTTGAGCTGAAAAGATCGGCAAGGACAGTCAGTGAACAGCTATTAGACTAAAACATAACTACAGGAATATAGAAGAGACATGTAGGAAATAGACATTGCAGAAGTTAAAATAGCAAACAAATTTTTTCAGCAATTCAAAGGGAAAAAATAGACGAGTACTGGTCGGAAAAAGATAGCTACAAATGACAAGATCTAAAGCTGAAATGAAATGAGATTACTTGCTGCCCTGCATGAACTACATCTTGAGGAGGCATCTCTTCAGTACCAATTTCAAGAACAAAAAACCTTTGCTCATCATGCACCTGTTGTAAGAAGTTAGATAAAAAAATTCAAGTATCAAGTGTTACTGTCAACAATGGTTGAAAAGGACATTTATGAGTTCTCTAGATACAGAGATTGTTACATATCAAAAATTTATGAAGTAGGGGGAAAAGCTGTCATGTTAAAGAATGAACAAAATTCAACTGACTTATAGCAGACCAACCTTTTTGACAGCTTCCTCCAAAAGCTCTTTAGCAGATACAAGTTGAGCAGGTTCAGAAACAGTACCCAGAGGATGTCCAAGGGATTCCCTGGTCTTTAACCAAAGTTGAGCACATTGACGAGCTAAGCTGTTAAACCAAAAAGAAATAAGCAGACAAAAGATGGGAAGAATTGATTTAAAACAGTTTCATAGCAAGCAAAATGTTCTCTTCAAGCGTGTATCTGCATTTTTCAGATACATTCAAAAGAGAACTGAAGTTCCCTGATTTAACTGGAAAGGTAAGCCTTTTCAGTTTAGTGTTGTGTGAACAATCAATTGTTCTAGATATTCAGGTAGCTATTTGACACAAGTGAGAGAAGGCAAGCCTCTTCAGTTTATTGTTATGTGAACAATCAATTGTTCTAGATAATTCAGGGAGTTATTTAGCATGAGCGAGAAAAGGCACACTCACCTACGCATTCGACCAAAATATCGAGCACGCTCTGTTACCCCAACAAAACCTCTAGAATCTAAGATATTGAAAGCATGAGAGGTCTTCAGTAGCTGATCATACCTAGCTTGTTCAGCAAACATTAACTTTAAGAAACCACAGAGTAATCCAGACAGTGTGAATAAAATAGAAAAAAAGTTCTTATACATACGCAGGGATTGGAAGACTAGAGGCAAGCAAGGAACGGGCTTCTTCCTCAAAAAAGTCAAAGTGCTTTTGAAGATGATGAACACTGGCATGTTCTAAATAATACGCACTCATTTCCTTCCTGAAACAGAACTTCAATATTTTGGTAATTTGCAAATAATTTGAAACTTGAAAGAGAAAAGCTCAAGCTACATGATGTTGAAATAATGGAAGTGAAATTTTGACAACAAAAATAGCAATATTGAAAAGTTATTACAAGAGCGAGCATAATGTTCCTGTAAAAATAGGTACAAGAGAGATGAAAAAAAGGAACAGAGAGCAGTTACTGATCAATGTACACTAATTCTTGTCACAAATTATATGCATAGCATCCACTTCAAGTTGATATGAAAAAAAAGGGATAATAATCTCATTTACTCATTTTCCAAGAACAACTCCCCATATGTAATGCCATCAGCATATCGAATTTTCTTAAAATGGTCAACTCCCTGCCAATTAGTAGTGAAATAACTTAAGCCAAAGTTCTAAAGCAAACAAAAGCAGAAAAGGAAAAGGGAAGGAAGGACATTAACCTGAAGCAACATGAGGATGCGCTCAAGGCCGTAAGTGATTTCAACAGATATGGGCGACAGTTGAAGACTTCCAGCCTAGAGAAATAGGAAATCAAAGAGAATCCCAAGCACACACATAAATTAAAAACTCTATGAAAGTTCAAATCCAACCTTCCAGGAAAATCCAAGAGCACCAATAAATAAATAAAAGCCTAGAAGCCATAATTATGAAATGGAAAACATCATATATTTAGTCATTGCAAATATCAGAGATGAACCTGCTGAAAGTAGGTGAATTGAGTGATCTCCATCCCATCCATCCAGATTTCCCAGCCCAAACCCCAAGCACCAAGTACCTACAAGCATTTTTAGATCCTGGTAATGTATAATTTTTCAGCAATGAATTATATACCCAAAAGTTCTATGCAATTTTGTTAAATGCAAGAGTTGCTGACATGCAAATCAAATTACCGGGCTCTCCCAATTGTCCTCCACAAATCGTATATCATGTGCATTAACATCAACACCTGTCAAGCATAAAGGAAGGAAAAGATCAGGCCTCTATCACAAAATTAAACAGGAAAATTTTTCTAAAAGTGAATGCAGTGAATCGACACATTAAATTGGAGTAAGATGTTTATTAAACAACCCACTTTGCTGATGATTTAGAGAAAAACAATAGTAACTGCAAACCAAACAGGACATAATTTTTTTAAAAAAAATCAAATGACCAAAGTATAAAAATGAAGAACTATAATTATATTTCAACAAGCATATGCAGCGCAACACAACTATATTCTAGTCTGAGTAAGATATACACTGCATGGAACTCAAGCACCCTGGTCCCTGCTATTTAACAATTTCCACCATACACCAGTCACCAGATACACACTAATTAAAATAAAGAACGAAGGAAGGAGCAAAAATGTGTGGAAATTTCTCTTGTTCTTATGATCAGGACATGTGGGAAGACCATCTAGATAGGCTCCTGCCTTTCAAACCATAGAAATTTACATGAGTGCGTGCATGTACATGCACATACTACCCGTATAGAAACAGAAAAATTGCCAGTGATTAGTCTCATTTAAGAATGCAATCTTTCTGACTTGAAGGCTTTGTCTTCCTTTCTCCTCTTCTTTTTACTTTTATCTTTTTGTTTGAATTATGGGGGGGGGGGGGAGAAACAAAAAAGTTTGCCAAATTTTCAAATGAATT
>Ga0325402_1003600_pt1 | contig 14058 bp, 6 predicted proteins | sample PopdelMetagenome_22_FD_207212 | JGI IMG/M metagenome (GOLD analysis project Ga0325402, IMG submission 207212) | Populus deltoides microbial communities from Bellville, Georgia, United States - Xylem-PdKOR-R3 | ecosystem: Host-associated > Plants > Phyllosphere > Stem > Wood/Secondary xylem... | reverse complement strand
CTTGTGATTTTATAATTTTACAATTTATTTTTATAATTTAAATTTGTTTTGTATTTTTTGTGCTGTGTGAAAATTGTTTTTTAGATCCTATTTTACAAACCATATGTGATGTGGTTGATAAACGCCACTTATAATTATGCGCGCGTACACAGCCAATGAATAAAAATTCTCTAAAAAAATAAAAATAAAAATATTACATTCCATAGCCATTTTTATGATTTTGGATGGGTGATCCAGTGTAGCAAGACGTCGTAGCTCTAATATAAGGATAATATACAATTAATTAATATACTGATAGATTGATAGATTTAAAGCTTGATTTGCTGGCTTTCAAAGCCTGAATCTATGATCCGTCGTACAATTATTGTTAAAATACCAAATAAAAATTATCATAAAAAAAAACATATCATGGATAATTTTTATTTCATTGATAATATAATTATTGGCTGATTTATTAAATAAGTTATCATGTCAAACAAAAAAAACTTTACCCGTAATAATTTTGATAGTAAATTCAATAATGATTATGGCAAATCCACAAATACAAGAGAACACAAATCAACATATAAAAAATCATTTTTTTTTATTTTTATTTTTTGTTAAAAATGCACAAACATAGGATGCGGTCATATGCACATACAAAACCACTTTTTTGTTTTTTCAATTTTTTATCATGTTTTTTATTTTTTTATTTTTTTTGTATAAAAGGGTAAGCATAAAAAAATATCTCATAAAAAAAAGTTATAAACAAGGTATAAAAGCCTAAACCAGAAGCTTATCTGACCTTTTTTTGTTGTTAATATAGGAAATTAATCATTATATTATGACTTATTAATTAAAAAGAATCTGGAATTGAATTGAATGTCATATGGTTCTGTTGAATTTAATCTGCACTTTAATTATATAATAAATCTCTTTCCTTGCTTACTTGGTTAATCAAAAGGACACTCAGGATCTGCACACAACAATAATAAAAACTAAACTTCTAATAGATATTAGATTTTAGCAACTAACAAATTTGAACTTTAGTTGAACTGCTTTATTTATAACTCATTTCAAATATCAGTTGCAAATTGAATTCTAATTCTCTCCAAAAACAATTGTGAAACCATCATCCAAAATATCATATTAACAAACATGGTGTTAATTAAACCAACAATTTAAAAAAAAAATTCTTGATATACTCGCTTGATATAACTTGTATATTCTCAATATACAAGGTTGACGATATTATGGTGCCAACAATATGTATGGTGCATTGAACATGGATCAAACTACAAGCTCTATTTTTTAGAGATTGTCCAATTGCATGCTATGTATATTACTTTACCCACTTATCTAACTCCACAATAAACGGGAAGAGATGCGAGGCTATTTTCATGAGCCTTTTTATAAAATGAAATCAGAAATAACATTGATTAATTTGGCTAAAATAGTCCATGATCTTGAGGATTGTGTAGAAGCTATGGTCTTCATATATTTTAAGATTTTGTAAACAAAGTGCATTTTAGTCATAACGAAGCAAGAATGTATTAAGTTAATTTTGAAAGTGATACATTGAAATTTTAGAGAATATTTTTAAAATCAAGTATTCAGATATTTACATCATTTTAGATGATGTTACTCGATAAAAAAAAAAATTTGGAAAATAAACAAACAATAAAAACCATTTAAAAGGATATACATAGTTGGCTATTTGAAGAAAGTGTAATTGCCTATTCAATTACTGATTTTGATTTTTGAAGAGAAGTTTGAAAAAGTGAAACAACAACAACTTAATTATATTGATCATAGAACTCAAAAAGAAAAATTGTTCAAAATTATTGCATTAAGAAAGCTAAAAAAGGCTAATATGCCTACTCCAAGGAAAGCAACAATTACTCATTTGATATCAAGAGAATGTATGAGATAATTGATGTTAGAAGGAGAAAGCAAACTCCAAGGAAACCACACAATTCTAACTATTAGGAGGAAATACTATAAGTGACAAGATTTAAGGATACTTACTGTTACGTTGAATTAAAAAATCAGGTCTATAAGGCATTGTAAACTAATTAGATTGAAAAAATCACGTGGCTTACATTAGAACAACACATTTACAAGCTGATAGCTAGATCTCCACTCTATAAATAGGCCTGGTTCGTTCTACTTCAAAGCACTCTTCCCTAGCTACGCACTTCTTCCTTCTTTCTATATTTGCTGTTTTTGTTTCCTTCTTTCATTTTATTTGTCAATGGAAAGTGGGCTCAAGGCATTGTGGGTGTTGTCTGTGGTGTTGCTGGTGTCAAACTGGCAACACTGGACTTATGGAAAGGCCGTACCTCAAGTTCCTTGCTACTTCGTCTTTGGAGATTCCCTCTTTGATAACGGAAACAATAACTACCTTAGCACTCCAGCTAAAGTTAATTACCTTCCTTATGGGATCGACTTTGATACTGGGGCTTCAGGAAGGTGCAGCAACGGTCTGAACATAGCTGACACCATTGGTCTGCAGTTTGCTCTCCTCCCTTATATTACAAATTAAATATAGTGTTTTAGTGTTCTTTAATGGAAAATAAAAGATAGCTGTGACCGTTTTATTAAATTACAAATAGATAGCTGTGATCATTGTTATTGTTTTTATACTCTATTATGAAAATCTTAATTATTATTATTTTTTGTTTCAGCTGAACAATTAGGTTTCGACAGTTACATTTCGGACTTTGGTATCGGAAGTTGCACCAATTTTCTAGATGGTGTAAATTATGGATCGAATGGAGCTGGCATCCTTGATTTAACTGGCTATCTTACGGTGATTGCTGATCATATGCCTCTCATAACTAAAACCTTATACTATCCAGTTCTAAGAATCTTGTATGCTTTGGCAACGCTAACTATTCATATGATTCTTTTGTGTATGTGAAGGGAGAACTATTTACCATGAATATTCAGTTATATAATCACAATATCACGGTTTCACGAATTGCCAAGATCTTGGGAAGCGAGGAAGTTGCTAGGAAGTACTTAAGCCAATGCATCTATGTGTCTGATATGGGTCATAACGACTACCTCAACAATTATTTCTTGGACGCCTACAATAGCAGCAAGCTATATACTCCTGAAGAATATGCTCAACTTCTCATTGAAACTTATGAAACTCAGCTGGAGGTCAGCCCTACTTAATGTCTCTTGTAAAACAGTAATTAATGTTTGACGTGATTGGAAACTAACAAAGACCCCCACTTCATTCCTTTTTTTTTCCCTTGCTGCCAGAAATTGTTTTGCTCAGGAGCAAGAAAGATAGCTGTGTTCGGACTTATTCGGGTAGGATGTATGCCGTCCAACATACAAAAAAATCCCAATGAACTAGATGCATCTTCATGTGCTTACAAGCTCAATGATTATGTTCAAATTTTCAACGACAAGCTTCAAGAACTGCTCAGAAAACTTAATGATAGGTATACTGATGCTGTGTTTACCTACATAAACTCTTACGAAATTGATTCTGATGATCAGACGAATACAGGTACGAATCCCCTCCCTCCCTTGCTCTCTTTCTCTTACGGTTGAAGGCGACTTTTTTGTTACGCCTCTGATGCCCATGTTATTTTTTCTTGCTTGCAGGTTTTACACAAACCCGTAAGAGCTGTTGCGAGGTAGAATCTGGCTCAGTCCCATGTAAATCTCTCTCCTTCCCATGTAGCAACAGGAGTGACTATGTGTACTGGGATGGAGCCCATTTTACTGAAGCTAAAGCTTGGGCCTTTGGAAAAAGAGCATATAAACGTCAGTCACCAAAGGACGCTTATCCATATGATATCAGCGAACTAGTTAAGCTGAAGCTTGGTGATTCTGATGCTTACGATATCAATCATGCTAAGCTCTGATGGAGAAGACGATAAGTTCTTAGAGAATAAAATATTGTGACTGTAAGAACAATGGAAAGACATATCTACTGTCTTTTCATAGCCTTTCACAATATAATTCCAATAAAATTTGCTTTTAGGCATTAGTCTCAAGAAGCAATAATAATTACTTAATCCTTAATCATTTGGATATCATACTTAAACTCCATTCATAGAATGATTTATTCTTAAAGTATAGAAGTCTATTCGGAGATACTCTTGCCATTAAAATTGAAGGAAGGATGCATACGTACTTACATAAACCAAAACAACTTCATTTTTATATTTATATCTGTGAAATCTCGTATGTACGGACATGATAGGTTTAAAGATCATGGCTTCTGCTGCTAGCTTTAATTAATGTCTCAACAAATTTCTTTACTGATAACACAAAATCAAGGTCTCCAACTTGATGTGAAGTCTACCTCAACAAATTTCTAAACTGATTGTGTGCTGCATGACTTTGATATATTTTAAGCTCTTCTTAACTCCTTTTCCTCATGATTTTTTTAAAAAACTATACTCGATTATACTGGGAGTGAGACGAGAGGATTTCGAACCTAACACACATATCCAAGTGTATAAATTAAAAGTACTTCTTTCTTTTTGTATTTAATTTAGAACTCTTTTAGCTTTGTTTGTGATGTTTTTACTATTATATATACAACCAAAGAGAGTTGCGATATTTACTATTGATTATCAAAATACTGAGTAATAAAAAATAAAATTAGGTTTCTTATGGTAAAGATTAATTTTTTTAATATAAAATTCTATATATATGTCTTTTAGCTCTAATTTTTTTTTCGAACCTAACACACATATATGATTGCTATGTTTTTTTTTGTTTGCGTCAAATTCTTACCATTATGGGATATAATATATTTTGGAGGTGCAAAATAAAACTATACCATGATAAACATCAATGTTTAAATAGTAATTTACCACTAAAAATTACTCCACTATGATACTATATGTAACGTATAAAAAAAAACATTAATGATAATCTAATTTATAATTAATAAAATGGGAAAAATAGCCAGCAAGGAAGTGGCTTGAGATTACACAGTCTGCTAAATCAAGATGACAGCCAAGCCAAAAATTTCATTTCCCTATCTAGACCATGCTATGTTTAGAAGGTCAGCCCTTCTCTATGTACATGATTTAAGGTATCGGATTTATAAGCCATACTTATACAGTAGATTGCATTAAACTCACTGCATAACCTCCATGGCCGGTTACCAGCTGGATCCCTTTCAAGCCAATGAACGTATTTGCTGAATATGACTCCAAATATAATATACTTACTGAAAGTTTGCGCTAGAGATGCTTATCTCCAAATTAAGTTCTTTTGATAAAGATGAAAAAAATATATGAGAAGTGAATAGCATTGTCTCTCAAAAACCCACCAATCCCTGATCTTTATTTTTTTTATTTTTTTTACGAAGCGAGATTTATTAAAGATGAGCAGCAGCCAGTAAGATGGTGGCCAAGACTGCAAATGGAAAAGCAATCTATGGTCAATTTGTATAATCTGCAGAATCTCTACGTACCTGTTAAGGAAAATAAACCTAGCTACAACAATCTTGCGACAGCAAGAGAGACACAACAGAAACAACCTATAAATTAAACAGGGATGTAAAATCAAGTATATATGACATTCTTTAAACTCTTCTCTCCTGTTCTCAATTTCCTAGAGTAGCTTTGCTAGGCCATCTGCCAGTACATTTCTAATAAGCATAATATATATATATATATGTGTGTGTGTGTGTGTGTGTGTGTGTGTGTGTTTTTATTATTTTTACACTATATTTATTAATATTTTTTAAGTTTATTTAAGTTTATTGAAAGTTATTTTTATAATTTTAATATGTCTAAAAAACTTGATAAATTAAATACTATAAAATGAAAATTTTAGCATGTTTGAACCTTAATTACTTCATAATACAGATATTTTACGAGTTCCATAATGTTGAGTCAAAGTTGAGTGATTTGACAGTGTTGATGTGGAAGGGGTTACTGAAAATTCCCATTCTTCTATCTTATTTTCTATAGTACAATTATTTGAACTTTTACTTATGAGTTTCTTGAAGCTGGTCATAAATCATTTATGCCTGCGCGCGTAACAGTTTCTAATCTAAGTACATAAGCCTACACTTTATGTTAAAGTGATGTTTTTGAGATTTAGTTTTTTTCAAGAACTTTAATAATTAATCGATGTAATAAATTAACTTTCATATTAATATTTCTTAAATTAATGGTATTAGAGCTATATTAATAGAAGTTTATAAATACAGATTTTTTATCTCTAAACTCACATATTAAAATTCAGACCTTTATTTAAAAAAATAAACCATTAAATTTGAGTGTGTCGTAGCTTAGAAGTACCAAAACCTTAAAAAACTTCCAGGAGTGTTTTTCATCAATAACAAGAGATATATTTTGATCAATTTATTTTTCCGTAACAAATCTAAATGCTAATTGTTTTAGAAAAATATTTAGATCTTTCAAATTTAACAGTTGGTATCAGAGCCACAATAATAATGCTTTTATCTTTATATCGATGCAGATATATTTGTCTAAGAATTCTTGTTCTCAAAGAAATTAATTAATCTACTTATTGTCATGGAAATTTTTAGTGTCAATTAATTTTTTAATTTTGTCATATTTTTTCGACCCTAAAGATTGTAGGAACAACCTTGGTTCCCAAATTAAATTAACGATTATTTTGACTTTATTTATGTCTTGAAATTTTATTTTATGGTGGAATGAGCTGCAATAATTTCCATAAGAATGCCCCCTAGGAATAAATTGAAAAACATTTGTTCCAAAAATAAACATTTTGGGGTTTTTATTTTATAGGTGCTGTCATAACCTAATTTTAAAACCTCTAAATGTTTTTTTATAAAAATACATATTTTTTTATTAAAAAATCAAAAATTTTAAGTCCAAAAAAATCTTCAGCACATAAAAAAATAAGTTTGAAAGTCAATTAGGCAAAAATTAAAAGAATTAATTAAATTGAAGGACTTAATTAAACTTCTAATAGGTTTTATGGATTCAATTGAGGACTCAATTGAAGAAAAGACACAATTGAAACTTTGAAAGGTCAAATTGGTGCCATCAGGGGTTCAATTGAAAGATATTTTAAGATTGAAGGCTAATTGAGGGTCAAGTTAAAGAATTTCAAAACTAAGGATCAAAGTGCAAATAGCATCTGAGTTCGGGGACTGAAATTAATCAAATCAAGAGTCAATTTGAATGAAACTGAAAGTTTGATGGTTGACAGGAGTTAAATTGTTTAATGTGAAAATTGAGGATCAAATGACAAAAAGTGCTCAAATCAAAGGATTTTAATGAAGGTTTTCAGGGGTGTAATTGTAAAAAGTAAAAGGTGTTTATGCTGAAATTAAAAAAACAATGACTAAATTAAAGTTTATTAAATTCCTAATTAGAAACTCTAAATTCTAGGGTTAAGATATGTGACATGTCACTTGATTTTAACAAAGAGAATGAGTGACATGTCATCCAGTCCCTGTTTAACATCTTCTTCAACAGACAAAAGTTGATCGAGATGCCATTTTTAGGCGAATAAATGTGACATCTCTGACCACCTCAGGGGCTCTAATCACCACCACTCCATTGAGAAACATCTGCTCTACAAGGATCAATTATCTTCATCACATGTTTGTATCTCATCTGGCTCAATAAAATCAACATCTTATCCCTGATCATCCACCTCTACATTAGTAGATTCAATCTAATCGAGAGTTCATCTTCCAATCAATGAATATGAATTTCTAGACCTCTAAATCAAGTGTGGTTTGTTCCTAATAATAGATCTACAACCATTTTACAAGGTTTAGTTCTATCACGAATATGTCTATGGCTTAATGTTTGAAAAAGAACCTAACCCAATCATTTGTGACTGAAGAAAAATTCACTATGATATTAAAAACTCCAAGGCTATTTTCTCATGTGTGATTTTGATTTACAAGGCACCACCTATTTTAGAAAGGAAGGTTCTGGAAGAGAAAGGATAAGATTCTTCCATTAAACTTCTTCGCAAAACCACTGTTGTTACTCATTTTCGGACCCCACGTGCTAGAGACGGTGTATACCTCTTTTAAACAGAGTATAGGAGTTTAGCTCATATTCGCCAGAAGATTGACAAAAGCACAGAAAGAAATATTTTTTTATGTTTTGAAACCTTGTTTGAGTTGTTTTCTGCTCTTTTTATCCTTCCCCTTTTACTAGCAAAATCATCAGGTTTTCTTAGGTTGATCAGGAGTCTTCATAATGCTAAATTCGTTCTTTTTATCTGGTCTTTAAGGTTGAATAAATCCCTCAGAATTTGCACTAAAAAAAATAGTTCTGCTGCTGTCGTAATTTTTTTTTGTTCCAACTTAGGCTCCGATTCTGACTCAGTTTCGTACGATATCTGACCATCCTAGGTATGTCCTATCACTCATTACATGTTGAAAAATTTACGTACACCTTTATTAGGTCCTAGGGATCATTTTTCTTAGGGCAGATTCTCAGTCAGATTTGGATGGCTCAGTTTTGTCAGATCAAGAACCTTTTTGACCAACTAGATTACTGCCAGTTTTTGTTTTGTAAAAAGATTTTTTCTCACTTCGACTCCTTCATCAAATTGTAGTCCTAGACGCGTAGATGAATTTGGGCTTTTGAATTGCTTGATTTCGATATCAGAAGCTCAAGATATTCTCGTTTGAATATCTGGTGTTGAAAGCAGGGATTCCTGACCGCGAGAAGGATTTTTGCCCAAGTTCGCGGGACTAATTCGAAGGATTTTTTTTGGACCAAGGACTGAATCGAAATGTGCTAAATTGAGGGATTGAACTGAAGAAGGACATTGAAAGCTGGAGAGGGGGGCTGGATCATCATAAATGACAGGATTTTTACCACACCGAATAAGGAAAATAAGACCTTGCAGCTGCACCCTCCAGCTGATTTCTTTCCTTTTTTCTCTGATGTTTTCCTTTCTCATCACGCCTGATTTTTGGAGCAGAAACCACGTTTTTGTTGCCTCATTTCAAAGGGAGCAGCTGGCCCTATGGAAGGAAAGAAAAGAGCCACACCCTCCTCTAAAACTGGAAAGAAATCAGACGTAAAGCACTAGCACAAAATCAGAATATTGTAGCTTCCTTTTGCGTTTTTTTTACTGCAAATCAGTAGGGATTTACGTCCTAGAATTAATGCATTAAATCTTTCCTAATTAGAGATATTCTAGACTATATATAAACCCCTCTAATGACCTAGCAAGGGGCGGCAAAAAGAGAGCAGAAAAATAGCAAAAAGAGAGCAGAAAAATAAAAGAAAAACGCAAGAGAGACAGTAAAAAAAAACGCAAAATAGAGGGAGTTTCTTGTTTGCATTCCAGTGCCACCGTGAGGGAAGAAAAGAAAAAAAACAAGACGGAGAGGGAGCTTTGTTACTAAACCTTGACAGCAACATTTGCTTGGTTTTATTTCATCCTTTGCAGAAAAGAAAACAGTGAGACCGGCAGGTAAGTCTTAATTTTCTCCTCCTTCGCTGCCTTTAAATCTTTTGTATCTGTTTTGTTTTTTTTTTTTTTTTGTTTTTGCATGTTCGTTTTCAATTTTAGACTGTACAATGCCCGTTTTCTTTGTGTTGTTCCTGCCGTGGTTTTGAGTTTTGGATAGGTGACTATGTTAAGCTTTGGCTAGCCTCTGTTTTTTTATCTCCTGTCTTTCGCTGTTGACAGAATTAAGGAACCGGGGAAGGGGGCTTTTGTTTTCTTCATCAGCAGCTCCCTTTTCTGTTCGTGTCCTTCCATTTTATTGAAATAGCCGGCCAGGTCTTGCTTTGGTTTCATAGTCTATGATATATATGTGTTATATAAGCATGTCGTCCCAAGCTTTTCTTTCTTTTTTGTATGAAACTAGCATGACAGAATTAAGGAACCGGGGAAGGGGGCTTTTGTTTTCTTCATCAGCAGCTCCCTTTTCTGTTCGTGTCCTTCCATTTTATTGAAATAGCCGGCCAGGTCTTGCTTTGGTTTCATAGTCTATGATATATATGTGTTATATAAGCATGTCGTCCCAAGCTTTTCTTTCTTTTTTGTATGAAACTAGCATGACAGAATTAAGGAACCGGGGAAGGGGGCTTTTGTTTTCTTCATCAGCAGCTCCCTTTTCTGTTCGTGTCCTTCCATTTTATTGAAATAGCCGGCCAGGTCTTGCTTTGGTTTCATAATCTATGATATATATGTGTTATATAAGCATGTCGTCCCAAGCTTTTCTTTTTTTGTATGAAACTAGCATGACAGAATTAAGGAACCGGGGAAGGGGCTTTTGTTTTCTTCATCAGCAGCTCCCTTTTCTGTTCGTGTCCTTCCGTTTTATTGAAATAGCCGGCCAAGTTATTTTGGTTTCTAGTCTATGATATATATGTGTTATGAAAGCATGTTGTCCCAAGCTTTTTTTTTGTTTTGTATGAAACTAGCATGACAGTTTACTTTTTTCTCTTGGATTGTTAAAATGAAAATAGGTCACGAGTCATGGTCTTATGCAGTAGGATTCTGATTTAAAAATTTCAGTTTCAAAACTTCGGCTCTCTCATCCATACGTGCTTAGTCCTTTCCAGTGTACAGAATTTTAAGCTGATTTGGCTTTGAACGATTTTTGTTACGAATTGTTTCAAGTTTCTTGTAATATGAATGATGGCTTGCTACTTTCCATTTTGGTGTATGTCTAATTGTGATGTTTGCGTTTTCACAAAAAAAATATATATATATTTTCTTGTGTGTTGCATACGGCCAATACCCTAAAATGTTTTGAACGCTCTTTTTTTATATACAAAAAAAACATTGGAAGTTTCGAAAATGTGTTTTCGCATGGATTTCTTAAACACCAAAATTGTTTTTCTTGCATTTCTGGATTTTACAACATGTTTGTAAAACTCCAAAGGGTATTGGCCAATATTCCAAAAAAATATAAAAATCTTATTTTGGGAGAATTCATCTATTATTCACCGCTAATGTTTGGATAAAGAAATCCTTAAAGGACGAATATCCAAAATATTATTGGGAGTAATAAATCCGCACACATCCTTGAAAGAAGCCTTGATTAGAATCGAGGACATTTCAATTTTTTTTTCCACGATTTACGAGCTGTGAGAGTTAAAACACTAAGACAAAAAATAGGTTTTTTAAAGCACCCTAGATTTCTAAATTTTTGTCCCTCCTCCTTGTGATTTACGAGTTGCAAACCCTTGAAAAACTAAGGGGAAAATGAGCTTTTAAAGCACATGGAACTTCCTTGGGTTTCTATCCTAATAAATTTAGTTTGAATCAAAACCTAGAAAAACTGATGGGATTAGAAAACACCAACACTATAGCAATTATAAAGCAAACCAAACGCCAAGCAGCTTACCTTAGGTAGGGCGTACTAGGGGTGCTAATACCTTCCCTTTACGCAACCAGTCCCTTACCTTAGAATCTCTGAAAGACCAGTTAGGGTTCCTAGTGACTATAATACTAGGTGGCGACTCCTTTACACAAAAAGACCCCGGAAATCAACCAAGGGTCGCCGTGACGCCGCGTCCCGCCGCGAGGGTGCGACAACCACCATGATTTTAAAATTTCTAGTTTTGGATTGCTTATAAAAATGCATTCGCTTTTGAGCATAGGGAAGGTTGATTTAGAGAGAAAGAAATCACATGGAGAAAATAAAGAGGAAACATAGAAGTATTGATAGAAAATACCTTAGAGTTGGTTAAGAGAAAAACTATAAGAATGGTGTGTTAAGATGGGAATGAAAGAAGTAAGAGAGGCAAAAAAACAAATTCTAGATTAAAAAGAAATTAGAAGTCAAGAGGAAAGAAGCATACAATTTAGAAAAGGAATCAACTTTTCCCTTACAAAGTATATCTTCAACTTTGATGGGGTGTAGCTCAGTGAGTACACACCCTCTTTTATTTGTTTTTTTAAATTCATGTTTGAATATTTATTGTGCACCCACTATGATTGCTTTGCTAGTTTAATATGTCATAGATGCTTGTGCTTAGATAGTCAATTATGCCATGATTTGGTATGCCTATCTATGTTCATGTTTTGTTTGATGCATAGGTTGATGTTTTAAGGTTGGTAATATAATGATAAAGGTAGTTTAAAAGACAATTTAGCATGTTTTATGTTTAGGTTGATCATTTGCACTACTGGATTTAACAGTTTTACCAAAAACATTTATGTTAATATTTACACTCATAATCCTTCGGAATGTATTTTACCGACAAGCTCATGGATAGAAACAGTCCATTAAAAAAACTCTCGTCAATAATTTATGGTATATCGGTGATTCCATCAGTAATAAATTTATTGATAGATTACAAATGGTCAAAGCACACCAAAATTTACCTACTTTATTTTGTTAGTATATTCATCGGTAAATTTAACATATCCCTGACAAGAGAACTGTATGTAATGCCATCGATGTTTTAATTTGTCCGTTGGTATATCCATCGGTAATTATAACATATCACCGACATAATACCATCTGTAATTTTGTTGGTGAGTTAGTAGTGACATTTGTAATAATTCTTTTCCAACTCTCTGAAATATATTGACAGGTTTGTTCCGTCGATAACCCCATCGGTAATATTTTAAAAATATTTTTAAGAAAAATATATTGAACAGAAGTAGAAAAATAATTAAAATAATATAAAAATCAAATATTTATTACAAATTTAAACATTTGTACGTTCAAATACAATAAATCTAAAATAGAGGCAACGTTGGAGGATGATGAGGCTGATCATTAACAAAAGCATGGGGCCAATTAGGAGATGCATATGTACCATCCATTTGTGATCTCATCTTCATTATCAATTGGCGGAGTTCTTCATAATCAGCAATAAGTCGTTCATATCTTTCATTAAGATGAGTCGTTTGAGTCTGTACTCGTTGATCTAACATCGTCATGAACTTCAGAGTTTGAGTGCTCGGAATCGACTGTGAGCATCCAACGGTCAAAACACTATGGGTCATCCACAAGTTCTCGGTTATAGTGTTAGATATTTTGCATGCTTAATTTCTATCGAATCCACCAAACGATCTTATTTCCAACCACAAATCCAAATTGAGATCTGGATAAGTCAACGGATTATCCTTATATCTCTTCTTCAATCGATTGTTATATGTATTTTAAAAAGAAAAAATAAATTTATCAACATGAGTAAGGTGGTCTAACATGTCCCTCAACCCCTGTAAATACCAACCTCATGACAACCAGGGAGAGAAACCAGGAATAAAAAATGAAGAATCCTTTTGCACTAGTTTCCTCTACCAGGAAGATCTCAGCTCCACCACAAAAAGCCCATGACCAGCCTCTTATCCCAGACCTTAAAAATCCCAAAACCATCATCCTGAAAGCCATAAAACCTCATCTTAGCCAACAACCCTTTTTTTAGCTACACCAGAGACCCCTCAACAACCATTGATTCCAGCAACTTCACCTCAAGCTCCACAGCAAAAGTTACAAATCTCAACCCTAACAGTGTTTCCGTGACCAGCCTCAGGCATAGCAAAATCTACACTTCCTCTCCACAATGACCAAACTCAGCCAACAACACCGTGAATAGTAGGAATCCCCTTCTCAGTCACGCTAACCTCTACATTAGGCCACCAGGCACACCACCAGCAGCATTTCTCATCTGGTCAGGCAAGTCTTCTCATTTCCTTTCCTTTATTTTATTTTTTTCTTCTTTTGTTAAAAGCATGCAGAGCATCAGTATGAGTGAGGAAAAGCAATCTGCAGCTTACTACTCTCATTTATGAAGATGTATATTGGAAGACTAATAACACGTTGCTCATGACTAATTTGCTTTCTTCCATGAAGGTTGATGGCTGTCAATTTCATGGTTGTGTTCCTTTGGCAGGCAGTCACGCTGTGCCTCCGAATAAGCACACTAGTGACTCGTTGAAAACCAATCCTCTGAAATTGTTCATTATCTTCTTTAATTTGCTGATATTAGGCAAGGATGAGTAAAAAAACTCGAAAAATCGATTAAATAAAAAAATCAAAAAAATCAAACCGAGAAAAAAAAATTAACTGACTAGAAAATCCAAAATAATTTTCAATTCGGTTATGGTTCAATTTCGGTTTCAAATGCCTGAAACAGATTGAACTGAAAG
>Ga0325402_1003596_pt1 | contig 14068 bp, 12 predicted proteins | sample PopdelMetagenome_22_FD_207212 | JGI IMG/M metagenome (GOLD analysis project Ga0325402, IMG submission 207212) | Populus deltoides microbial communities from Bellville, Georgia, United States - Xylem-PdKOR-R3 | ecosystem: Host-associated > Plants > Phyllosphere > Stem > Wood/Secondary xylem... | reverse complement strand
GCTTTATATTAATTTTATAAACTTGTATTGCCATCTTTTAAATTATGCATGTGTGAATATTTTTTTTATTTTATCTTATTTTTATTTTTACTAGCTTTGCAATAATGTTATTATCATTTTGTAAAATTATGTTGTTGCCTTTCTAAATATGTATGTGTGTGTAAATACTTGTTTTTCAGACAAAAATAAAAATTGCATTGACGAGTTTTCATCAAGTTGTATTATGTTTTGATCAAAACTTTGTTTTTAAATAGTTAGGTCAATGTGTCTTCTAGTTTTTAGAGACCGATGTAGACCTAGTGTGATTTTTTGACTTCAAAACATGTTAAAAAATGTATCGATGAGATTTCATCAAGTTAACAACATGCTTTGCTTAAACTTGGATTTTAACAAATAAGTTAACGAGTATCCTAGTCTTAGGGACATACGTAGGCTTATCATGGTTTTTTTAACCAAAAAAAATAATAAGAAGACAAAAGATAGTTGAGTTTTGAGACTTATTCAAGGCCTAACGCTAATTCGATGAATATTGATCAATAATAAATGACTTGAGAATAAACTTATAAATAATTTGGACAATAAATGGCATACATAAATTAAACTTAGGAGAAAATAAATAGTTAAAGTAACATTTTGTTTGAAAGGATGTTATAAGGGTGATTTCCATCTTCTCTTAACCATAATTGTAACAACCATTACTTTTATATAGCTAACATACAACAACAGTCATGTGTCAAGTACCAAAAAGGCAACTATATATATATATATATATATATATATATATATTCTCAATCAATCAAATTGTAACATTTCATAAAATATGGAATAATTAAGAAGTACATATTAAAATAACACTAGAATTGAATAATGATAATAACTTTGGAAATTAAAATGATAATAATGTGCAGATTTCCAAACTTATTATTCTTAACTTCATGATCAACTAAAATATAAGTTCATAATCTAATTTTCAAATAAAAACATAGTTCAATGATTCTAATGCCTTATTATAAATCCTTGAGAAAAACACATGAGAATCTAAACCTAAAATACTAAAGCAGATAATTCTCTAGTCATGGTAGATATGAGAGGGTCTTGAAAAAAAAACGACATATACAAAGATAATCAATTAAAATCAAAGACATAGATATAAGTGACCATTAAATCAATTGCTAAGTTCCAAAAAAAATAATAAGCATTCATTGGTACAATATAATCATGAAGATCTTAAATTCTTACACCTGAATTGTCAATCCTTTTCTAACATCTTCAACTCTCACTAATGTGAAGATTGATATTGCATTTTTCCCCACACATGTCACCAGCTATACATCTAGTTATTTACCCCTCAAATCCTGGGCTCAATTACCAAACCCTTTCCCCTGCTCTTATGGTTGGCTACTATTCCCTTCCTCCCACTCTTGTGGCTATTTATTTCATGTTTGCCCATTACAAGATTTCACAGTTTTACTGACGAAAATATTCTGTTGTTATGTGATTAAGATTTCGTTGGTATTTATTTACCGCCGTCCTCACCGACGGAATACGTCCGTCGGCTTTCCTTTCATCGGTAATACCAGAGTCCGTCGCTATATCTGTTGGAAAAACAAAAAAAACATTTGCCAATGGTTTTACAGACGAAATTTGCACATAAAAAAAAGTTTCCAGCTTGAAATATACCGACGGATTTATCCCATCGGTGATAGTGTGACATACCGTTGGTAAAATTATCGGTGAGTGTTTGGAATACCGACCGAAGATATCCGTCTGTACATTCGTCAGTCATTGTGGCAGGTACTGTCAAATACCGATGGATTACACCCGTCAGTAAATTTGTCGGTGAGTATATAATACCGACCGAATATATCCGTCTATAAATTTATCGGTGAATGTGGCAGCTACTGTCAAATGCCGATAGATATATTCCGTCGGTAAAACCCTCTGTGATTTTTTTAAAATATATTTTTAAAAAAATATTTAGAATACATAATATAAAATTATATAAATTAATGGTAATAAAAACCAATTATGCAAATAATTTTTTTTATTAAACATCAAAAACAAAAGAAATAAAGTTAAATAATATTCATTACAAACTGAATGTGTTAAAAAAAATATTAAATTAACTATTAAAGTTATTATATTCATTACAAATTAACATAATGGTGGAGCTGGAGGAGGAAGCTGGTTGTTATACGGCCAAAAAGAAGGAGGCGCACATGTTGATGACAAATTTGTGAAGCTAGTCATGCTCTGCCTTTTGTTGTGCATGCTCCGCTTTGAGTTGTGCATACGCCGCTGATAGGTGGTTGTATTTTTTGGAGAGCTGAGTCGTGTGTTGCTGCAAGGCTACGAACTCCTTAGATTGGGTGCTCGATACTGATTGGGAGCTCCCAACGGTTGAAACATTACGGGCTGCCCGTAAGTTCTCGGCCGTAGTGTTGAAGAGCCCGTAAACCTGATTTTTATCGGGTCCACCAGACAATCCAACCTCCATCCATAAATGTGGATCGAATTCCGGATGGGTCAAAGGATCGTCCCCATATCTCTCCCTCAACCGGCTATTATAGATCTCATGAAAATAAAAAAAGTAATCATCATATTCAATTCAATAAAAATAATAACTTACAAAATAAAATGATTGAACAAACATACCATGAAGTGTTGAGCACGGTTGTCAACGAACTGTTGCGCCCCCTTTTGACGGTCTTGACTCCGCACGTGCGTCTCCACAAACATCTCCATCGGGCTCGGCTCACGTTCAAGAGACGTAGCCTATAATGAAAAAAAGATTAATTAACAACAAATTAATTTAATGATATATTTCATTTAAATTAATCTTACCATTCGTTTCGCATGTGCAGCAAACAGAACAAAGCCGTCGATGTGCGTTGTCACCGAGCCATGAATTGGCCAATTCTGGTTGCCAGCACAGGACTATGAGCATCGTGTGAACCGCTCAGACGTCACGTGCTCAAGATAGCGTGGCCATATATCTTCCGGGATGTATATCGGTTTGAAATCCCTTCAAACCGCCACGTCGTTCCAGCCTTGGACCCCTATCTCTTGCGGTTTTTTTTGTCTTTTTTTATGCTTCATACCAAAAATCATGCAACATACTTCCATAGAGAGAAATTAGAAGTTGAAACATAAATTTTTTTCTAAAAAAATCTTGTATTGTTTTCAATGTTACCTAGTTGCTGCGTGATTTTCCATACCCTCCTCACAACTTTGTCACGCGCCCTGTCCCAGGCAAATTTATGCTGTGTATAAATAATTAGATAAATAAAAATGATAATTTATTTACAATTATATTAATAAATTATTAGAAATAAGCTGGAAATTATAAATTAACACCTTAAATCTGTTAAACCATGCATCGATTTGAGGTATCCATTCAAGATGTCTGGATACCTGACTCCATTGAAATAATGGAATCTCCATCGACGATTTAAATGCCGATGATATTACTCGGGCTGCCTCAATGTTTGTGAACCTAAAAATAAATTAAATTTATGAAATATTGATTAGTTGTTCATAAATTATGTTATAATTTAAAAGAAAAAACTAAAACCTTAACAAACTTACATTGAAAGGTCGTCCTTCCACTGTGCCTCGTACTTACGGGTGAACTGATTCTGCTGCGAAGGCACGCCACCTCTGCGCTGTGAACCCGCGCTGGAAGAGGCGGCATCAGTTGACGGTGTAGGTGGCGTAGGTGCCTCTTCTTGAGAGGCACCTAAGGATACGTCATCCTTGCTGCTAGAAGAACTAGCTGCGACCATACGTGAGCGACCAGCTCTGGTTTTCGTTCTATGCATCTACACAATTGTATATGAATAATTATATAATTAAATTTGAATGTTAAAAAAAATTCGACAACACCTCCCCTATACTGGATACTACCCAAATCCACAAACCTGCAAATATTGACAAAAGCCACAACCAATTGACTCCATCTATACTAATATTGTATATAACAAAACATCTATACATATAACATTCATACTAATTACAAGGTAAAATCAAAATTAACAACATATTCAATCATTATATAAATACAAACAATAAAAAATATTTAATAGATTAAAAAAAAACTCTAGACTAACAATTAAAATTTAATGCAAATAATTAAACACAAATCATGCAATAATGTAATAAAATAACTAATTATTCCAACATATTCAATTACTTATTCTAAGGTAAATTCAACATTAACAATTACAATTCAACAAATTATTCAATCATTATACAAATACAAACAATAAAAAATATTCAATAATTTCAAAAAAAAACTCTGGACTAACAATTAAAATTAATGCAAATAATTAAAGATAAATCATGCAATAATGTAGTAAAATTACTAATTATTCCAACATATTCAATTACTAATTCTAAGATAAATTCAATATTAACAATTACAACTCAACAAATTATTCAATAATTATGCCAATACAACAATAAAATATATTCAATAAATTAAAAAAAAAACTATAGACTTTAGAAATGAAACATGCTTATCTTAATAATGTGTTGATTTCAAGACTTTATCTACATTATAAAAATACACCAAAACAAAAAACATAAAAAAATAAAAATAGCTAAAACAATAAAAAACACTTAAAGTAAAATGAAATAGAGGAAACACATACATTTTAATCTGATGAACATCCACAAGAACACTTGCTAGAGATTGTAGGTGAAAGCCTTGAAGAAATGAGAGGAAAAAAAATTGAAATTGAAGGTGAAGAACGGAAGAGATGAAAAAATGAACTGAAGGGGTGGTCGCTGGGATTTATAGGGCAGTTTTATCGAGCGATTCACCGACGGATATAAAAAAATATTATTTTAATTTATTCTATCGGTGACATTTCAAAAATCCGTCGGTAATTTTTGAATTTTGCACCAATATTTTTAATTAACCTCCATAGTTTTCGTTGTCCGTCAGTAATTTCGTCGGCAACCTCACACGGTCAGAGATGCATTTAATGCACCACCCTTTGGTATTCGCACAGTTCATCGGTGATTTTGTCGGTAATATTACCCGCCAACAACTTACCGATGTACTATATTCCATCGGGAATGCCGTCGGTGATTGTGGCATTTCAAGTAATTATTTTCGAACTCTCTGTGAAATGCCGACGGATTGTTATCCATCGGTATAGGCGTCGGTAATTGTAGCATTTTCAAGTAATTATTTTCGAACTCTCTGTGAAATATCGACGGATTTTTTTCTGTCGGTATGGGAGTCGGTAATTGTGGCATTTTTCATAATAATAACAGTGCTTAAACAATACATATTTCGTGTTACAAAATATTTCATCCATAATCTATATTACATGAAAAAAGGGTTTTACACAGGGCTTTATCAATTGAATAGTCATCACCTTCATCGCAATCTTCAATATGGTCATCATCTTCATCGACATGTCTGGTAGAGCTCAAAATAACATTCAACTCCTCTGCGTCAACATGAACAAGACTATCATTGAAAACATGAAAATTTGAATTTTCTTCCAAGTCAATCGAATGAGCAACTCGATATGGTTCAACCAACTCACTAACTTGAAGGACTTCATCTCGCACACTTATGTCTTCGTTCTCATCCTTAACAAGCTCGACACGACCCCTGGGTTTCGTTTTTAAAACGAACAACCAATCCACTCTTGATCGATCTTTTCTAAAAGAAGGGGTGTATGTGTAATAAACTTGTTGACATTGCTTTGCAAAAACAAAGACATCGTTTACATTGCGGAGTCTAGCTTTTGAGTTGATTTCGACTAGACTGAAGTGCGGATCAACTCTGATTCCTCTGTCAGTCGTGTCATACCAATAGCATTTGAATAAAAACACTCTATTCTGCTCAGTATGGAAAACATATCCATTGATAAAATACCCGTTGTAACACTTAACGTTTCTTTCAGGGCCCAGGCTTAGTGAAGACAATGACTTAGCAGCACCCCTTCCCATTTGATAAACGTTGTATATAATGTACATCAATGAACAGTAAACAAGAATCACGTAATGACATGCATACAATAATTTTACAAGTGAGAATGAGTTTGTGATAGTGCTTACATGTGTTCTGAACCATGTGGCAAATTGTTCATCTTGTAATTGAAAGATTTGAGATTTGGTCAGCTGTGAGTTATTGGACAACAAATATTGTTGATGTTCCCTATAAGTGGTAATGAGTATATTATATTACATTATATAATTAATAGTATATTATTGACAAAGTTTAATTAGTATTACACATATATACACTTACTGAATAAAAGGTCTCAGCTTATCACAGTTAAATAGAACATAGTTATGTGCTTGTTTGAACTCTATTTTCGACAAATATCTTCCTCTTACAGCATTTTTAGGTGTGGGTCGTCCAGTATTGGAGAATATTGACAGGTTCCCACTAGAAGGCACTTCACCACCATCATCGTACCGTGGAACACGATTGATTCTCGTTCTCAGATGAGGTTTGAAATAGTACGAGATAAATGTTGAGATCTCCTCAACAATATAGGCCTCACATATCGAAGCCTCAACATGCGCCTTGTTCTTAACCTTTTTCTTCAGATTAAACAAGTACTTGCATTGAATTAATCAAGTATTTTCAATTAAGAAAAACATAGAAAATACTTTTATATATGAATTACATTATAATTGTAATATCTAACCGTTTGAATGGTTACATTCATCTATATTGGACCGGTCCTCCAGCTTTTGTCTCGGACGGTAGATGTATAGGGAGATGCTCCATTGAGTAAAAAAATGATGGAGGGAATATCATTTCAAGTTTGCATAGTGTCTCAACGATATTCGTTTGAAGTCTCACAATGTGCTCAACATTCAACTTGCTGGAGCATATATCTCTGAAGAAATGACTGATCTCCGTGAGTGCATCCCATATTCCCTTTGGCAACAAATCACGAAAAGCTAATGGGATGAGTGTTTGCATAAACACGTGGCAGTCATGACTCTTCATTCCATACAATCTGCAGCCCTCTATATTAACTAGCCTTGATATGTTCGATGCATGTCCATCCGGAAAACGCAGACTCTTAAGCCATTTGTAGACTAGCAGTTATGCGTTTTTCTCTAACACGAAGCTTGCTCTTGGTTTTGCGACTCGTGACTCATCATAAACCAACTCCATATTTTTAGGGTTACAGTATAAAGCTATATCCAATTTAGCCTTGATCCTTTGTCTTCCCCTTCACATCCATGATGGTGTTGAAAATGTTCTCAAACACGTTCTTTTCGATATGCATGACGTCAAGGTAATGGTGAAGCAGATTGGTCTTCCAGTAAGGAAGCTCCCAAAAGATACTTTGCTTTACCCAATTATGGGTCAAACTAAAACCAGAAAAATTTTGCTTACCTGATTGAAGGCCAACACAATGTCACCGTACTTTGATACAACATCATGCAATTCTTCACTAGAAAGACGCGGGGATGCAACATCTTTTTCAACTCTGCCAACAAAGAAATCTTTTCTGTTCTTTCTGTACCTGTAATTAAGTGGCAAGAAGCGATGGTGACAGTAAAAAAAGGAAGCTTTACCTCCATTTGTTAGTGTGAATGCCTTGTTGTTTTCCATGCAGTATGAACATGCTAGTTTCCTATGCGTGCTCCAACCAGAAAGCATTCTATAAGTTGGAAAATCATTGATAGGCCACATCAAAGCCACCCTCGTAAGGAAATTTTGTTTCCTCGATATATCATAAGTCAAAGCTCCGGAGGACCACAACTGCGCCAACTCATCAATCAACGGTCGAAGACAAACATCTATATTCCGGACCGGGCTCCTCGGACCTAGTATGACCATAAATAAAAACATGAACTTCAGCCTTATACACATCCCCGATGGCAAGTTATAAACTGTAAGTATGACCGGTCAACAAGAATAAGGAGCAGTAAATGACCTGAATGTGTTGAATCCATTTGTACACAACCCAAGACACCCGTTCCTTGATTCAGCTAAAAAGTGAAGATGCACACTCTTATAGTGTTTCCACGCTGCGCCGTAAGAAGGATGCACCATCGCTCCATCAACCGCATCATGTGATTGGTGCCATGTCATATGCTCAGCAGTTCTTGGTGATATGAATAACCTTTGCAGTCTAGATGTGATTGTGAAGTATCTAAGTTTTTTATATGCCACTAGAGTCTTTCCCCTACCAGTTCTCGGTTTGTAATGGGAATGCCTACATGTCATGCACTCGGTCATCTTAGCATTTTCAAGGTAGTATAACATGCAGAAGTTAGGACACATGTCAATTTTCTGGTATCCTAAACCGAGGGGTTTCATCATGGACTTTGCAGCATAGAAGTTCTCTTTCAGCCTGTTTCCTTTAGGTAAAATACTCCTCGCCCATTCAATAATCTTATCATACCCGGCCTCACTCAACCCGTGATTTGACTTGATGGTGAACACCTATGCTACGGCCGATAATTTACTGTGGTTCGTGCAGCCATGCCATAATGGTTCGTCAGAATCTTTCAACAAATCAAAAAACCTAGCTGCATCTGCATTAGGTTCTTCTTCTATAATTGGACATTGATTGACATTACCTTGATTCATTCTCATTGCATCCATAACCATATTCCTGTAAGGATTAATGTTGTCATTTGTCGTTTCATGCACGTTGCTAGCACTAGAAGTTGACCCAACCACCCTTTCTTCCATTCTCCTCTTACTAACAAATACTTCTTCTTGTGCATACCAATACTGGTAATTCTCCATAAACCCTTTATGTAGAAGATGTATCGTTACAACATCTGGATGCAGATACTTTTTATTTTGACACTTCTTGCATGGACACCTAATACCGCCTCCAGTAAAATTTCTGGGAATAGATGTTGCGAAATTAATAAAACCCTAAACCCTGTTACAATAATCCATCATCCGCAATTCTTGGGGTGAATCTCGATACATCCATGACTTCTATTGAATCTCTATAAAATTATGATGACAACATGTATTAATTAACTAAGTTAGGTAAATAAATTTGCAAAAATATTGGTTTACCTCGAGATTATCCAACAAACCAATTACAACTTCTCATAAATATTAAATATTCATTATCAATTATCAACGTCTATACAAATTAATACACACACACACACACACACACACACACACACACATATATAGATATAGATATCAATTTACAGAAATTACAACTCCGCAATACCATTGATGATAAAATTAAAACGGACCCATTAAACAAGCTATTAATTATTTCAAAACAACACATGTAATTCGGTAATTCAATAAAGTTTCAACAATTTACAAACAAATACAATCTTACAAAATCTAAAACAAACTATAACAAGTATAAAATTATACATTCATATACTACAAGTTTGTTTGAGAAATAACAATAAAACATGTACATCTACTAACAAAATACATATACTAAAAAAACAATAAAAACCATGATATTTAAATGTTAAAATTTAAAAAGATAGAATTAATTACAAAAACTTATAAAAATCCATCGGTAAATCAGAACACGGATGCTGTGACAAGAAGACTTCAAGATATATGACTTGTTGTGCTAAGAAGAGGGAGATTTGTTTGTATTTTTTTTTTGGGGGCACTAGTTGTTTGCAGTTGGGGAGAGTTGAGATGAGGAAGAAGAAGGAGAAATAGGGGAGGATAGGGTCGAGTGAGAGGGATTATATTAACTTTTGCCGACAGCTTCACCGACGGACTATTCCGTCTGTGATTCCATCGGCTACTATGTCAGCAAACAGGACACGTCACCGTACGGTGCTGCCGTTTTGAATTCGTCGGTGATTCTGTCGGCATTTGCATCGGTGAATCAGTCACATCACCGTACGGAGCTGACATTTTGAATCTTTGGGTGATTCCGTCGGTAAAAAATACCTGCAATAACCTCCACGTCAGCGAACCACCCTCTTTTTTTAAATTCTCAACATTCCGTCCGTAATTTCATACCGATGGATTTTGCCGTCGGTATGTAACGATGAAATTACTGACGGAGTAAAGTCTGTCGGTAATGGCGACCCCAAATTACTGACAGAATTATTCCGTTGGCAATTCTGTTGGTATTAAGCGAATTTCTGGTAGTGGCCCCCACTCTTGTGGCTGGTTAATATATGTTTCCGCCACTCGTATGGCCAATTATTATTTATTTTTCCCCACTCCTATTGTCGGCTATACACATCCTTGCCCCTACTTATGTGGCTGACAATCGTCATCTGCCCCTATTCATGTGGTCAACTCTTATAACAATAAGATTCATATACAAAGTTAATCTTTGAATTTCTTTTTATCCAACCTGATAACAATGATGCAAAATGCATAATGTCATCATATAATGCTATGACATGAAACTGTTATGTCAACGTTAGTCTAATTCCTTAAACTCTTAGATATTCCCTTTTCATTTATTATTATTCGGTAATAATCAATAAGAATTAAAAATATAACAAAATTTTGAAAGGACAAGGATGAGGTGGTATACACCTACATGTTCCTCTTAATGGTCTTGTTCCGCTAGCCTGTGATCTCGCAGCCGATGCCTCTTTTATTTCATACAAGGCCATCATTAAACATCATTCTTTATTTTCAAGGTTTTCGCATCATTCTTTATATTCACATTAATTCATTTTTAACGTTTCTTATCAACTTACAAACATCATCATACAAATGTATATAAAATTTTCATATCTACACTAAACCATTATTTCATGTTCACATGGCTTTCCATTTACCTGAAATGCATAGACTTTTCTAAGCTAATACCTTAACCCATGCTGACCTCATCTTAATTACTATATATAGGACTCTATATTTTATTATTTATATTTTTGTGGCAGCCCAAATCAACCCTTTCATACTCTAGTAGCCTTGCTTTTTGTTTTTTGGAGACATTTTTTATCCCTAAACAACTTTACACCCAAGGCTATCACTCTAGCCCCTTTTTTTAAAATCATTTTGGAGGGTTAATTAGTCCCATAAACACTAACTTTCAGGGTTGTTACAGTAGCCCTAAAGTCTCTTAAAAGTAAGTCCCTCTAATAAACTCCTTTTCCTTTTAAATTATGGGGTTGTTTTGGCAACCCCTATTCCATTCTTTAGAGGCATTCAACACATCAAAATTTACATATTTATACTCATCAATAACAACCCTTACACCCCTTTAAATATTGTAATACGAATTAACCCCAAATTACTTTAATACATCCATCTATCTTACACAATTGTAAGAGTTCTTTCATCTTGATCAATCATAATGAATTAACAACTCATTGTAAATTATAGGTCTCACCTTTCCCATGGTGGCTGTAACCACCACTTCTCCCCCCTTAAGATTTTTTCTTCCTCTTATATCAGCAATACCTATAATTTTAGTCCTAAACATGTCTATTCTTTAATTCCTTAACTAAACATGATGTTCACTAATTTTTAATAATAGAATCTTTTAAGAATTCAAGAAACCCCTTCTTTCCACACTTTCTCATGTATTAACTTAATTTCCTTAGTGATGTGTTAACATCCCTCATTACATACAAGAATTAACAAGAATACCCCTACAATTTTCTTCCCTTGGCCAAACCAAGGGATCCTTGTTTCTCTTGGATTTTCTTCAATTTTCTTGTTTCTTTCACCTTTTTACACATCCCAAACTCAATTATTTATTAAATTCCAAAGGACTAATGATTTTTCCAATTCTTGCATGAACCCTAGAATTCAAGATTTGGGTTTTTTTTTCCTCATCTTTCTACAAATTAGCATACAAAAACCCATTCTAATTCATTACATAACGTTGGTAAGCCTAAATTCACATGATTTAATATAAGAACATCCTTCCCCATATGAAACCTAAAGTTCACTGAACCTAAAGGTTATGATTTCCTAGGGTTTTCTTTTTTAATTTGTGAAAATTTCTCTCACTAACAACACATAATCATCATTCTATGTATTTTTTTTGAAGAATCAATAATTTTCCCAATTTCTATATGAACCCTAATTTCACAATTTTAGGGTTTTCTTATTTTTATTCAAGAATCACATGATTATTCATAACATCATTGTTTAGAGAACTTACCTAGGATTATTTAAGTGATAGAACCTTCTAATTGTTGCTTCTACCAATCCTTCTTCTTCTCCCTATTTATTTTCTTCCTAGCCATGATTCTGTTCTTTCTTCTTTCTTCTTCCTTCAAAACTTGCTCTTCAATCAAAATTTCTCTCCCTCACCTACGGTTTGGAATCTCCCTCCTCCTCGTCCTCTTTTTTTTTTCATTTTTTAATCAGAGAAGACTTACAGAGTAGGTTCCTCTTCTCTACCAACCTATCCCTTCTATACAAATATTCAACCTCCCTTAAGGAAACCATTCGGTTTCTTCATTTTTCATTATTTATTTATTATCATTATTATTTTATTCATATATATATATTAAAAGCCAGGGTTTACAGTAGCTAACCCCTTCTTGACTGTATGAAACATGTGTATATTTTTGAATTCTTAGTTTTTTTTTTTTTAAAAGCTAGATGGTGACTTTATTTTCTTTTAACTTTAAAGGTCCAATATTCATGTTGGGTGGTGACTTTATTTTGTTTTAACTTTGAAGGTCCAATATTCATGTTGGGTGGCAATAACATGATAGCTCCACTGGGAATACTAGGGTTAAACCTATATATATGTGCTTTATCTTTTAATACCTTTATTGCTTTTCATAGTTATTTTATTCATGTTGTTTAATTTTATGATTTTATTTAATTTGAGTTGTTTACTATTGCATTTATTTTAATTTGCTAGATTAAATGTGCATGCATATTATTTTTAAGTTTCATGAACTTCACAAAATCCTAACAAAAACTATAGACCTATGGCTGTCCTTTTTAGAATTAGATAGAGAGATTTATATGGCGAGTATAATTATAGACCTAAGGATTTTTTTGAAAATCCTAACAAAAATACTATTATTTTTATTTATCCACAACCATTCCAAACAAATTCATGGTTCAACTATCTCGGACCTTTACTATTATATCACCATTCAATAATAGAATTCAACAAAAAAAATTTATATCATGCACTTAATCATAAAATTCTTAACACTCAATGTCATAAATGCAATTAACCACTTTTATTTAACAGTTGGGTTTCACCCAACATTTCATTAACGGTCAAATAAATTGGTTTTCTATGCAATGTTAACTCCACACAAGTTTATTTAAATCAAATTACATATTCTAATCATCATACAAATTGATGCTACCAAACAATTACTGGGCACTAGCCTTATTATTAGGTAACTAGTTCATTAACATAGCCCATCACTAGGCACTAGCTTGATTATCGGGTAACTAGTTTCACAACATAGCCCATTACTGGGTAACTAGTTTTTCAATGTAGAATTTTTTGCCTTTACAGTCAAAGTCAATTATAAATATTTTACCATCATTGTGATCAATCACCTTTCATAACATATTATGTGTTTTTTGCCTATGCATTTAATTACAACACATACTGATTTCTATCTCAAAGGCTTGAACCTTCAATTATTAATAATAATACACAACATAACCAAATAATCATTATAAATTCAATAATTACAAAAGCATGTTTAATTAAATAAATAGGGCAGGATGAGTCAATCTCTTACCTTAAACTCTTAGTGCACATCTCTTGCTACTGTATGTCCTCTTTCGGTTGTGCTTCATACACACCTTAATGATATAAATTCAATAACTCATCATCTTTCATTATACTTTCTATAAAACACAACATAATTATAAAGCATTTATCCCATTAATTCGATTATATTCAATTTCAATGTTAAATTTCATTCCAATAATCATATTATAATGCATAATTATACCTAATGATAAGCATTAACTCATTCAACCATGTGGCATATTTCAACAAAACATTTCAACTTATATTATAAGTAAAACACTTCAACTTATATTATAAGTAAAACACTTTAATTTCCTTTAAACCCATTATAATTGTCGTTAGGTTCAAAACATGCTTTTTATGATAAATCAATTTCTCATTCAGTATTTCTCAAACCAAGCTTAAAA
>Ga0325402_1003594_pt1 | contig 14068 bp, 8 predicted proteins | sample PopdelMetagenome_22_FD_207212 | JGI IMG/M metagenome (GOLD analysis project Ga0325402, IMG submission 207212) | Populus deltoides microbial communities from Bellville, Georgia, United States - Xylem-PdKOR-R3 | ecosystem: Host-associated > Plants > Phyllosphere > Stem > Wood/Secondary xylem... | reverse complement strand
CTCATTATTTGTGACCCAGAGCGTGACCCTCGAATAAAATATTAAAATTATAATAATAACAACTTTTATTTTATATTAATTTGAGTCATCCTGATTTGATCTTCATTACATGTGACCCAAATCTTATTTTAAATCAGGTTTTAAAAATATGATAATAATTTTTTTTATATTGATACATATCAATGATCAATCCTACTCTTAACATGAGTCCTATTCCAATAGCCTGTTTAGAATTGTGATAGCGATTTATAATGCTTTTTGTTTAAAAATACATCAAAATAATATATTTTTTTATTATTTAAAAATTATTTTTAAGATCAATATATTAAAACAATTTAAAATATAAAAAAATAATTTTAACAAAAAAAAAATATTTTACATTTTGAGATAACGCAGCCTTAGTCAAATAAAATAAACAATTGGCCACTATATAAAAATGTAAAGAAATTAAATCATTTTCTACTTAATGGCGTCGCCCGGGTTCGAACCGGAGACCTTCAGTGTGTTAGACTGACGTGATAACCAACTACACCACGACACCTTCGTGATTAACTTTGGAGCTAATACACATAATACATAATATATTGCGATGTTTGAGCTTTAAAATCACCAATTGTAGTCCGTGTCCGTGATTTTGAATTCTCTCGTCTATTCAAATTTATAATTTAATCTCTAGAGAGAGAGAGGGAAAGAGAGAGAGAAGAAGAAGATGATACTAAGAACTCCACCGGCAAAGCGAGCAAGAGGAGGAGCCGCCGACGCAAATGCAAGACCTATCATCGAGAGCCCCCAATCGGAGCACCACCGCGATAATCATCTAGTTATCTACGAAGACAACAACACTCCGCCGCTCCAACACGAACAATTCCTCTGCACCTACCAGTGCCGCCAATTGGTCCTGCTCGCTTAACCACACATTTCTTTCACAAGTTCTGTGTATTTTATGTACTCATCTGCTCATCCATTCAATTTCAGGTTAAATCGGATTTTATAGACGCGTTGAGTAGCGCCGAGAAGCAAGTTCAGGATTACCAGTCTAAATTACAAGAAATCAATGAAAATTTCACCATATCTGGTTGCTACTCTCTTCATTATCATTATTATTATTATTATTATTATTATTATTATTTAATAATAATAACAATTATTTAATAATCTTAATGTTATTATTATTTAATGGTGATGTAGAAGGTGAGAGGAAGAAGTTTCGAGATAAATTGTTGCAGACAGAGCAACAACTTGCTGCTGCCAAAGGACGCGAACATGCTCTTCAGCAACAACTTCTTAAGGAAGTTAATGTTAACCAAGAAAGGTTCAAGAAACAGTTAGAATCACATGCTAACCTTGAGGTATGCAATCCCAATGCTTCTTTCTTTTGTTTTTTAAAAGATTTTTTTTTTAAAATAGAAATGAGGGATTTTTGGTATGTAAATTCTACTGCTACAATATGTTTGATTAACTAATTCAATTTTTTAGCCATTAATTCCTTTATGTTAGCTATCTAGGCAATCACCTTAATAATCGTAGCAATTTCTTTTTTATGAATTGTAATTTTCAGCATTGATTTCCATTATTATGAAGCAATTCTAAAATCACAATTAGGAAGAGTAAATTTTCTATTTAAATTCAGCTTTAAAAGTTTAAATTCTCATGGCATGGTCGGTACCTTCTTCTTTTGCCCTGTTTGCCTGCTTGTAGTATTTCAAACTGTTCCTCTTCTTTGAAAAAAATGCTCCTTCCATTTCTGTTTTAGGTTAAGCTCGAAAATGAAAAGAACCTGCGCCAGAAAGCTGAATCCTCAGCAGCTTCTGCTGAAGAGAAAGCAAGTGTTTTAGAGGGAAAACTTGGCCATCTTTCTGAAAGCATAGAAAGGGAGAAAAAGCGTCTCAATACTGAGCTTGCGCAGCTGAATAGAGAATCAAAGCATTCTGTTTCTAGAGTAAGGGCAGATGTAAGCATCTTAATTTGTGGATTTCCTTTTTATAATGGCTTAGCTATGACCCGAAGTTCTAGTTATCTTGCTCATTTTTCTTCTATGTAGCTAGAAAAAATGGAATGCAGGGCCAAGCATGCTGAGAAAGAATCAGAGCTGTGGAAGGAGCAGCTAGAAGATCTGAAAAGGCAACTTACGGAGGTTTCTTACTTTTATTCTTGTTTTTTCCTTTTTTTCTAAAAGTGGATTGTACTCATTGACTGGTGTGTTTAGTAAGCCAAGCTTCTACTCGGTGTAAATGATGGTCTGCATTAATTTAGAATGACATGTTTAAAAACCTTCCAGAATTCTTAACGTGCACTAGAGATATGATCACTTTTTCATCAAATCTTTTTATGGCCTTATCTTTTTTTTTTTTCAGTGCTCGCATCAAAGAAGTGAATTGGAGAAGAAATTATCAAGTTTCTCTTTTCAAGAAGGTTCTTCTACTGATAGCAACATTTTGGTTAAACATCTACAAGAAGAGCTTAGAAATTTTGTAAGTTTGGTTTCTACACATACCTTATACTCAGATAAAGGCTTTTGCTACTTTCAATGTCCATTACAAGTGATATGGTAATCTGCTGGTCATTCACCCAAGAACTGTAGATGAGTGGAGTTCAGGCAGGCTGAATACTTTTTTCTGTATATTGGCTTCTTGCTTGAAGTCGGTGCTATTTAAGATATTAGGTGAATGCAAGCTATATTCAACTCTGTTCTGCCATGGTTTCTTTATTACCCTGGTTGCTTTGACATAAAACTCACATGTATTTGCGCTAAGAAAACTAGAAACTCAAGAAATGACTTTCATTTCTGCATGCAGTTGGGATGAATAATTTGGGAAGTTCAGCTCTTGTGTTCTGGTGGAAACGTAGTTTGTTTGGTGGTGTTTTTGTCTTCTATTCTGGTGTATTTATGTTTTGCTGCTGAAATTTGATTTTGAAAGTCCACTTTATGGTTTTTTGGGTAGCAGCAGCAGTAAATTTTTTGCTGGAAGTTCATGGAATTGTATGAAGTGGTGTTTAGGTGTTAGTTGACATGGGATTTGAATACAAAATAATTATTTTTTAAAGGCATGTTACCAATTAAGTAAGGCTGACATTTTGATGAGGAGATAGTCATTGTAAACATGGTTGTAAATCTAAGATATTTCATACTGGTTCTGAAAACAAAGCATGGAACTCCTATTTCATCTTGCTGTCAATTGAGCCTCATCAAGAATATCTTCGCCAAATACCAGCAGAAACATCTTGGTCATCTCCAGTGCACGCCTTAAAGTTTTCCGTCAAGGAAAATTCTGTACTTTATGTTGTTTTGCGAACATCCAAACTAGAAATCAAGAATAATAATGTTATCCGTCCTACTAACCATTAATTCACATGCGAATTCTTGCCCTACAAGGATTGTCACTGTAATAAATAATAATTGCCTTTTCTTTTCTTTTGCAATTTTAGAGTGAATCTCTGTTTTACATTTTTCTTTGTTATCCAAGTGATTGCTAAGTATAATTGATACATATTTTTTTTGAAGATATAATTGACATGTGTTGAATTATGTATGAAGTTGAATTTGATCTGTGTATATTTATTTGAATTAAGATAATAGTATGGTATTGTGGATTCTCTCTCTCTCTCTCTTCCCTCTGTGTGTGCGCGCGTGTGCTTGCTTAATCTAATTTTAAGTTTTTGTTAAATATTTGGAGGCCATCTAAGTTTGATAAGTGTTTTAAAGAGCAAAATATTTTTGTTGTATTGAATATGCACACAAACCATATGCTTTTGCAGAAACTCTGGAATGGAGCACTTAATCCTCTGGCACCAAGATATCTCATACCAATTGAAAATTCGGAATGGTTTCCGAAATGGTATTGAAAACTATGATTGTAAAAAGTATAGCATTCTATATTGCCCACAAATGCACTCACTTATATAGGGTTACATTATGGCATTAAGTGTGCATCCAGCTCACATGAAGTAGCAATGCTGGGTGTATGCTAGATATTTTGAGCCAAAACTTAGAATAAAAGAGATTTGAAATATCTATATCCATGAAGATGGAAATATTCCAGTGAATGTGAAATATTGTATGCTGGTTGAAATGTTGAATATCCCTATCTCTCTAATTATCAACTATGAGTAATTTCGGGTGTTGGCTACACCAGGTGACATAGGTGTCTTAATATCGAGGATCTCACATCATATATTTACAGCATGCTGCTGATCATTTCTCTTTCCATGAATCCTTTTTCTTATCGCTAGGTGATTTATCAATGTTCGACATTTTATAGGAGACTGAAGTGAGGGAAGCAAGAAAGATAAGATCTTCCCATGAAAGCATTGAGTTATTGAAGGAGAAATTGCTGGAAGAAAAGGGCCGCAGAGAAAGAGCAGAGTCAGAGTCATCTAAGTTACTAGAATTTGAGTTAAATATGAAGAAGCTGGAGGATGAGATGTCTTCTTGGAAGTTAGCAATAGAGGATATTCCTGGTGTGTCATCTTATGATGATATACCTGTTAAATTTGCAGCATTACAGAAGTATGTTTATTCTTTTAGCTTGTTGGTTTCAATTGCTTCATTATTTAAGTCTGCCGTTAAGCCTGAAGGTTGCCTGCATGTGGAAATATTGACACCCGACTTTTTGATTTTCTTTTTCCTTTTTAAAAGATTTTGTCAGGGAGGGTGTTTTCTGGTGTAAGGTTGAGTTTCTTTCCATTCTATCAGTACTTCATAAAGCATCTTTATTAGTTCGAAGCGATGCTCTTTCTTTACAAAATCTATGGTGTGAAATAGTTCGTTACCTGTTAATATTACAATCATTTTGTTGCTGTGATGGTAAATATAAATTGAGAGCTTAAAGGAAAAGCTCAAATTAGCCGCCTTGACCTTTTTCTCATTTTAGTTTTTGCTCTCTGATGTTAAATGTAAATGTATCTGTTCAATGCAGAGAGGTGATTGATAACATGATGAAGGCAGGTGAGGCAAATGCACATTTCAAACAAATGGAGGTGGCCTTGGAAACTGCTCAACTTGGTAAACAAAATGCTGAAACTGAGGCTGCATTGGCCAAAGAGAAGGCAGAAGCATTGAAATTGGAGGTCAAACAGATTGAATTGATGGTAAGTATTAGCTTAGGTACATGTATTCTCTTATAACTTCAACACTTCTTTTCTGTTTTGTCCAAATGAGTTTAGCAATTAACTTTTTTGTTAAAGTCAGATGTGTTTGCCACTCATGGATCTGCTCTATCCAGCAAATTTAGGGGTTGGGGGGGGTGGGGGGGGTGCCCCTTCTAAATGAATATCTCATTTTGGCTCTGCTATTGCAGCAGTTTTAAGAAAAATCCTCAAGGTGGATAGTGTTGTTGGGAATAAGAACTAGAATTTGGAATAGTGTTGCATGTGTAAATGGAGTTGTGCATTTTGCTTATCCACTAACTGTGTTTGAGGAGATTCGGTCATTATTATTTCCCTTGTTTAGGTAAATTGAGTTACTCCACAAACAATGATGCAGATGTCAAGAGTCTAAGAGAGAGTTCCGGGGTACTGGGATATAACTGTGTCAAATTTTTTTCAGTTATGTCTTTTGTGGAGTTGATCTTGCTAGCAGAACAAACTAAACAGAGTTGCCATTGCAGAGGCATATGTCTCCATTTTGTGGATATGTTCATGATACTGCTTCATTGTCTGTACACCATTTATCCTTTGCCTTTGATCCCTAAAACTTTTGCACTTTTTCGTGTCTGGATATCTCCCTTTCTGTCACCAAATTCTTACGAGGCATCATTTTTGGGGTGTAGAGGGCTGTTATGGTTTATGCACTGTGGAGATGAGTGGTTAGGGATTTCTTTTGTTTCCCTTCTCGCTCCTCCTTCTCCTTTTGCTAATTGTTAGAGCTCCACAGGAGCTGTTTCCTTTTTCTTTTGTTCTTACTGACTTGGAGGATGCTTGAAGTAACTCTTGACGGTCTTGAATGAACATTCAGGTGCTTGATGTAGTAATTTTTCCTCTTCTCACCATTTCCTCCCCCCCCTTTCGCCAATGATAGTGTTAGAGAAGTGTTTTCTTTTTCTGGGAAGTTAATGCCATGACTTCTAGTTCTTGCTGCTGAAGATGACCCATTTATTGTCTTAAGATGCTAACTGGTGGGGGTAATGCTTGGTGATGCAAATCAAAATATCGATTTTACTATATGAGTATGAATTCATCCTTAACAGTGGTGAACATTCAACATATTTTTGTCTTCCATTGATATGGTTCAAATTAAATAAATATATTGATGGCTAATTGCAGCTCTCTATGGTTACTGAAGAAAGAGATAGGTTGAAAAATGTTGTCAATGAATTGAAGAGGCCAAAGAATGATCAAGGAGGGGATGAAGCAGCCAGTGGAGTTCTTCTTCAGGTCTTGGAGTTGAATAGTTCATCTATTTTCCTTGGAACTCTTGCAATCTTTTCTAACAGTCTTTCTTTGCACTTTGCTTTTCATGTCCAGGAACTTGAATCATCTCTTGCACAGAAGGAATTTTGTATTAAAGAATTGGAGAGTAATCTACATGCACAGAAAGAAGTCAATAGTCGCCAATTGGAAGAAATAAAGACACTTAATGACATGCTAAATAATGAAGCTAGAAGAATTAAGTCATTGGAAAGGGAGAGTGACCGGCTTCGTGCAGAGATCTCCCTATTGGAGTCTAAGGTAATTTTAAAGCTATTCCAAGAATTACCAGGCGCTTTTAGGATTGGGCACTTTATTAAATGTTTTATTGACTTCTCTAATTTCTTAACATCTATTCATCTTCCAAACATGAGAAGGCTCTTTGACATATTCATGTATGAATGATGTTTGACTTCTTTCTGCTAGGAGAAGGTCATTCATGAAGGAGCAAAATATCAGTTCTGTTGAGGAAATCTTGTTAGTTTCCATCATAGGATGATTAAGTCTGTTGCTTCTGATCTTTTCAAAATACGTATTAAGGGATATGCATCATTATTGCCCGCATATTTTTTGTGTGGAATAAAGGCATGGTTTGATGCTTGCAAAATTGTACTTTGGGCAATACTTGGTTTTTGTATCTGGTCTTGTATCCAGATTTCTTCATGCTGGTAATTGTACATACCAGGGATGCTCCCTGGATATAACTAAGTGCTAGGAGGCAGGTCTATTGTTAAATAATGTGGTTCATGAACTCCCCTTTTCTTTTCAATCCATGGGTTTATTGTTTCTGTTAAATAATGCATGCTTCAGGATTATTGGTTTGGACTCTGTTTGGCATAATAGAGTAGGAACTTCTTAATGCTGGTAGCCGAAGTTCATCCTCAGACAAGGCTTGAGAAACACTTCTCTTCTCATTGTAGGTTCAAGGCTGAAATTGTACATGACTGGCTATGTTCTTGTAAAACTTTATCTCATAGCCTGAAGGCAGTTAGTATATAACTTACTGAAGTATGAACTTCTGATAAGACATGTTTCTCATGTCATAAGAACTGTCACATATCTGAAACAGAGTCCTTTGAGCTTCTATGTTAAGAATAGCTCACAGGGAAACACACAGATCCTTTCAGACGCACACATAAATATTTTAGCCCTTCTTTTGGTTTTCTGCCAAGTTTTTTTTCCTCACATGTGATGTTTCTTATGATCGTTAAAATTTGCTTGGTTTTAGGTGTTACCTTTATGGACACTAGGATATTTAGAACCGGTGCAAAGTCATAGAAGTATCCTTATTTGTGAGGGTTCAATCTGTATCTGTGCTTAGAGGATTATATGCTTTGTGCCTGGGCTTATTGTTGTGAAAATGGAACTGAAAATGTTGTATCTGCTTCTTGCCTGTTGAAAACTACCTCATTTTATAATAAGCCGCCCCCCAAAAAATTTTATGACATTAATGAAGGCTTTAGGTCTAGTTTCCTAGAGCAGTTGTTGCTTGCACTGGTTAGTGTTGGTATTCATACTTTCATATGTATGTTCTCCAGCTAAATGTGATCCTTAAAACACAAGAACATTAAAAGTTGGCAATTTATAATTCTTCGACTGTTTCTGAAGTTGCTTTCATGCTCGTATGTGAATTTTCTGGAGTGCTTGTAGAGTGATTTTATTATACCCTGTCAACACCAGGATACCACCAAAGAGATTTTCCTGTATACCAAACACAAGCTTGGCTGTTTGTTTATGTTCTTCTATTTTCCTGTGATTGTTGATCACATTGAGAAGATGTAAAGAACATGAAAAAGGTTTGTTTAGTGTGTGGTATGTTGAAAACCAACTCTTTTGTGGTGTTCTCTTTCAGTTGCACACAATTGAGATCTGGTTATGTGAATGATTCATTTGTTAAAGATGCTTGATTTATTTTAACATTCAGCTATAATCCTTGACAAATTTATTTCCTTTCCGCCACAGCTAGGTCATGGTGACTTCTCTGCTGCAAATACAAAAGTGCTGAGAATGGTTAATACACTTGCAGTTGATAATGAGGCCAAACAAACTATTGAGGCTTTACGAACTGAGTTGCAGAAGACCAAGGAGAAGTTGCAAGCTGTAGAAGAATTGAAGAGTCAGTCAGGTATCAAGCACAAGCAATTTACCTTGAACAATTATTTTATTTTCCATTCCAAATTTGTTTTCTTCATTAAATTTCTGTTCTGGACCTTCCAATACTTCTGATCATACAGTTTCATGATGATTAATTGTTCAGGTGATGCGGGCAAGCTGGTGGACTCCTATATCTCTGGGAAGATAACACAATTAAAAGAACAAATTGCAACTCTTGAAAAACGTGAAGAAAGGCGAGTGATGTTCACGAAGTATTTCGAATTCTTGCATTTTTGAACCACTATTCAATTTTATCATAACCCAAAGCGTTTGATTTTATCCATTGAACAGATACAAGACTGTTTTTGCTGATAGAATCTCTGTGTTTCGAAGGGCATGCTGTGAACTTTTTGGCTACAAGGTATCAAATGTTTCTCACTGCATTTGCAGTTTGACACCTGTATTGGATTTACCCATTTCATTTAAATTTGATGGTAATTGGGCCGTGGAAAGTGTCATTCTTTCTGTTTCAAGCTCCAATTATGATAGTTTAACCCTTCATCGTCTGTTTTTAAATAAAAAAGGCATAAAGCTTAGTTGCTAGGACATTCCAAGGTACTAAGATACTCATTGGAGGCATAGGTTCCACTGACTCTTCTCATGTCATTATGAATCAGTTAGGGAGCTGCTGTCTTTTACTTGAGTATAATAGGCTTTTGCTCTTCCTTTGCTCACATCTTTTGCAGATTGTAATGGATGAACACCAGCGTTCTAATGGAATTCCAGTTACTCGGTTTACCCTGCAATCGGTCTACGCCCAAAGTGATGATGAGAAACTTGAGTTTGAATATGAATCAGGGAATACAAACATTTTGGTAAGTTAGCAAGTTTAGGTTACATAGAGGTGCCTGATGTCCTTGAGAAATTATTCTACTGACAATAAAACATGCCAGTTGTGTCTTGGTGGCATTTGAACTGGAAATACTCTTGTGCTTAAATTCATGTACAAGACTTGAAAAATGATTTCCTGCATAAAAAAACTTTTCCTTTGGTGGAAAAGGAGTGAATATTTTAACTGCAGTTTGTCATCTTTTCTTTTTTTGGGTTTGGGCAAATGGGATGCAAAATACTTTTTTGGTATTTAGACCAGAAGAAAAGAATGTTACCAATTCATTTCCGTTGATTTTAGTGAAGAATTTTGAACTTTCTTTTTCTTTCTTCAATTGCAACAGGCTAACGATTACACATCACAGCCCGACATATCCCGTCAGGTATGGAGCAATAGTTTTCCCACAAATATTGTGTGTGGAGTCTGTGGACACACGAGCACAGGCACAAACATGTATTACTTGCACGCCTCTGAATGCTCTTCCTTAGCCTATATGACCTTAACTGGATCATTAAAATCACCCACTCCTCTCATGTTAAAAGTATATGGGGACGTTGAATGTTAACGCCTTTGATTTTAAATGGCTAGGTTGGGCTATAACTTTCAATGCTGGTTTATATGGAAAGTGATGGCACTTTGTTTTGTGTCATTGATGCTGTTAGCCCAAAGATTTTCTTCCAAAATTTGGACCGGCACAGTCGCATGGTTTGGTTTTTAATGACCTGAAAGTTTGTACTTCATTTTCACTACTTCAAATTCTCAGTATAAAAGTTTGTCATCTGAACTGTTAGCCGAATCTGATTTTTGTTATTGACTACCCGCCACTGCTACTTGCTATTCTAGTTCAATTATTATTGCTTCGTTTCTTGGAATTTGTGGGGAAGAAACTCATCCAAAGCTTGCACTTTTTCAGGTGGATATATTTATTCGCAAGATGAACTCAATTCCAGCTTTCACGGCCAACCTGACAGTGGAGTCTTTCAACAGACGAACTCTATCGTAAGACCGATAAGAATATCCATTAGCTCAAGATTTTCCTTATTTCTCATGCAAGCAATTGCAGAAACTGTATATTTTTATATTCTAGGCACTTACGTGCTGTCAACTTGGAATGAATTCAGTTCTATAGCGATGAAAAATGGATTTGTTTGAAATATATTACTGAAATTCTGTATTCTGACCTGATTGTGATATTGATTTAAGAGGCTGGAAGAGGGGTTTGCATTTGTGTATGGAAACGTTTAGAGCTCACTTTTGATGTTAGGGTGAATCCAGTCTTTTGCTCCTAATGATAATTTGAGCGTAGCTGTGCCTTATGCTGCGCATCTAATGGAGAGGTGAAAAGAGGAGACAGGCGTGGGGGGGTGGTGGTGGTGGAGGTGCGTGCTATTGATGCCTGTCACCATTTGGATCCTGAATCTAGATTGCATTATACTCTTGAAAAGTCTTGAATTCTGTAGACAATGTGGCCACAAGTCCTCTGCAGCAATAGTACTAATAAACTGCTGCCGGTGCCATTATTCACTTGTCTCGCATTATTAGCCCTCTTCGATCCTTTCAAGTATGTGCATAATTCAATGCCTGTGATGCGGGTTTTTCCATGAGTAGGAGCTTTTCCTCCTTCAATTCTTTTCATCTGTCATGACTCATGATGGTGGGTGCTAATTGACCTGAAATTGTGATGGCGTAGAGAAATATACCCTAGCTAGCACTGGTTTCTTTCAGTGGAATTATACTAACATCAAGATTGATTACGTTGTTTAATTAATATCTATAGATATATATTTAGTTTCAGTTAAACGGGTCGAAGTCATCTGAGAATTATTATTATAATGAAAAAAAATTACTAATTTGACAATCATACCCTATACTGTTAATTTTAAATCCTCTTTATGTTTGAAATCAAGTCTTTTTCAAAGCTTCTTCCATGTTTTGCATAAAATTATTAAAACGACTTGAATTAATATCCTAACCTTTAATATAATTGATCAATTTTAAGTTTTTCTATAGAATTAATCTTAAGTTTCTTACCATAATTTTATTTTTTTCATCTATAAATTTAAATGTGTTTTTTTTTTATTACTATATATATGTATGTACGTGTATGCAGTACTGGAGTCTTAAATATCTTGTTGGCTAGCTAAACAGGTCAAACTTTCCTTAAACTTCAAGTCATTTGAGAATGACAATGAAAAAAAAATTAATCCTCAAAGTTTGTAGGAGAATTTTACTTGGGAGGAAGAGTTTGCAAGCACATAAGCAGAGATGGATGCGGATGGTGAAGCACTCCATAAATAAGATATGAGCAGCTCATAGTGTGGTGGGTCTAGACTGAGATTTCTTTCCTTTCTCGTCTTCATCAATTTGTGCTTGCTACAATAGAATTAATGGGTATTAATTCAGTGCACAAGCAAAAGATGATGTGCGTGGCGATATATGGAATTCAAGAGCGAATTTAATTAAGATTTCCTTCATATGTTAGTGCATGCATGAGCAAAAGTTGGATAAAGGGCAAAGGGTACTAAAGAACGAATGAAGCATGATTTAGTGCGGCTGTCTTTGCAGTGGTGAAGGAACTCAAACCCTGCGCAGCTTCTCTCTCTCTCTCTCTCTCTGCGTGTGCTTGTACGTGTCAGTGTGTGCTTGAAGTCAAAATTAAAACGTTCAGTACCTTATACAAAGGTAAGCTGTGGATGGCAACTTTCTGTGGCTCGAAAGGATGGGATGAGATGTCTAACATCTGCTTTTGACAATAGATATCATGTAAAGTAGTTGAATTGAAGGGTTTGTGGCCATGGCCGCTGCTTCGTGAAATATTGGAAGAAAGGAAACCATTAATGTGTCAAACGTCCATGTCTGTCATTCCAGTGGCTTTAATTTGATTTAGAAAGCTCTAATTTATTGTGATTTGATCACACTACTAAAGGGGTTTTGGGACACACTGTTCATCTGTCTGAAGCCTGAACTCAAACAGGCTGCTGCTTTAAGCGGTTGGCCAACTTTTGCGGGTTTCTGCATGGCTAGGTGGGGAAGATTGACTCTTGTAGAGTTGACTTTGTGAAGAAAAATGAGAAAACTTTAGCTTTATCTAGTATCAAGTACAAATTTGAATTAATACTGATCGATGACTAATTAATTTCTAAACCAAATTAAGGATTAATTAATGCATTAGCTGTCGTGTGCCAATATATTGTACTTTCGTTGCTATTCTACTTGATTAGGTTGAGATTTTGATTTCAACAATGGCTGACGTTTTCTTCACTTATTATGATGATGAACAACATTCAATATGGATTTAATATAAGATGCTTGCTTGCCTGCCCTGGTTGTGAAACAGAGAAATTCTGTAACATGAGATATACATTATATATATATAATTACCTTTAGATCAATTGATTTAAAATGATATTTTTTAAAAAATATATCTTATTAAAATTTAAACCGAATCCCACCCGAGTTTTTATCTGGCTTATTTATTAGATCTTTTAAATTAATTTTTAATTTAATTCAATATCAAACCCATCTCAAGAAAATCCTTCCTAGATTATACAAAAAGTAGATCAATTATAACAAGGCCACAAGTCAAGATGCTGATACACCTTGACATGATGCCTAGTTAACAAAACCAAGTGTTGAAATGGGAAAGAATCTACTTACCACCATTCATTATTTTCAACTATATATATATAAGAAACTACTGTGACTGTCCAATCATGCATCTTCTCTTTTAACACTCATCACTAAGCTTGCCCGCTATTAGCGTTTCTTGCTTGCAAGATGCTGCTCAAGCGTGTGGGTTGCTCAAGTCTATATATATATTGGGCAAAGACCTAATTACAAAAGTGACAATGCATTACGATTAGTGCTTGCCGTCCAGACATTTCGAAGAGTGGGTGAGTAGCCTCGTCATAAGATCATATCTTATTAATTGCTACAAAATTATACATATAGAGATCATGCATCGATCCCACATACATTCATTCATTAATGCTCAGCATGTCTCGTCTACATCAAGGGGGATCATGCATAGATAACACACTACTACTACTACTGCTCTTATACTCTCTCCTTCGAAGAGTTATAATCTACGTCTGGTTCTACTGGAAATTTCGAGACTATACGACTTGTGTAGTGGCCGAGGCATCCGAGGATCGGGCAGCATCAACACTCTGTGTGCTTCCGTCACTAATCATTCTAAAACTTTTATTATCTAATTTATTCTTATCATCGTTTGAATCCACTTCATTGTTCTTTTATTTTTTTTTAAAAAATCAAGAATATATATAAAATACAAAGAAAAAGAAAAAACCTGAATAAAGAGAGTAGAACTTTAGATATAACATTATAGCTTAGACATCAGTCTAATTACAATGAATAAAAAATAAAAAAACAAATAGTTCTATTAATAAAACAACAATACAAAATTCAAACGAAATCAAAACTTAAACCAATTCAAAATACATTTGTGATTTCTATATAATTGAATGGGAATATATATATCCCTTTCTAGCTCCTAGCTGTTCTAAGAAAGATTTATTGAAATTAAGGACAATATAATTACTTTGTATTGAAATTAAGTTTTTTTTCTTCTTCTTCTTATTGAGGCCAGGAGGTGTTGATAATATTTTTTTTTTAAAGATTGTGATGTAAAGTATTTTTAAAAGTATTTTTTTTAAAAAA
>Ga0325402_1003587_pt1 | contig 14081 bp, 10 predicted proteins | sample PopdelMetagenome_22_FD_207212 | JGI IMG/M metagenome (GOLD analysis project Ga0325402, IMG submission 207212) | Populus deltoides microbial communities from Bellville, Georgia, United States - Xylem-PdKOR-R3 | ecosystem: Host-associated > Plants > Phyllosphere > Stem > Wood/Secondary xylem... | reverse complement strand
TCTTAAATGTTATATAGGCTAGCAATAATGTTTTTATTTGTTTCTTTATGATATTTATTCATAGTTTTGAAACTCAATCCGGTTAAATGATCAGGTTACGGGTCAGATAGGTTGACTCAGATCACTAAAAAAAAATCTATAAAAAAACATCAGAAAAAGTTGCCTTCGTAGCATAGGTTTCAAGTACTTTCTCTCCCAACTTTTGGGCAACAGGTAGAGCTTCCTGCAAAACAGTAAAAGCTGGAATTCATCACAAAATATAACATTAAGCATTACATATGTTGCCATTTTGCAGATTTAAATAAATCAAACAATTAACTCAAAAAACCCCCACATTACCTACATTACTACAGCAAGACCAAAAGTAATCCTTATATCAATGCCAAAAGATTTCCTATGTGACCTCTAAAAATGCTACGTCACCCAAAGCCTCAAGGGCCAGCCAACCACGATCATGCATATGAGACACAGAAGACAATCAAGCAAAAAGGGAAAGGGAGAAGCATATTTGAGCATAATATTTCTTGCAAAAAACATATAATCTTCAGGGTAATTTTCAGGGCACATAGCTAAAGGAAGCAACTGAAATTACAAGACGAAAGGGAGCAACTGAAATTCAAAAAGACAAAAGGGAGCCACCAAAATCAACAAGACACTGCACTTTCTCCGCGGCCACTATCGACACCTGACACTTCATTCCTTATTACTGAGCAGAGGACGTCTCTTTTTGGCGTCTCTGTTCTTCTCTCTTCTTATTCTTTAATTCCTTCTTCAGTGCACTACAAGAGTAGCAACATACCCAAAAGCCACAGTCAATCCATCACCCAAAAAAAATAGAAAACAGAATTTTCAGTAAGAACAAATGAGAGAGAGAATAACTTTTTGCTTATGGTTTTCTCGCCGGAAGCAGAAGAGTCGGTCTCCTTCATTGTTAAATCAGAAAGAGACAAGGCATGCAGTTCAGCTCTTCGATACCCAACTGAAATTAGGTTTGCAACCCAACTGAAATTAGGTTTGCAAATTATAACTAATATTGCTTCATTCTTCTTCATTTTCAGTTTTCAGCAATTTGACCTTTTAAAAGGCCAAAACGACGTTGTTTAATGACTGTCAAATTAAAAAAAAAATAACTGGATCTTATCCGGGTTTGATCTGGTGGACCGGGTCTCGGGTAGATCGGGTTTCTCCGGACCAATTTCCAAGTAGGTTTTTGCCACTACTCGGACCGGTCCCAGGCCAGGTTCCAGGTCGATCCGCCAGGCCGGTCCGGGTTGTAAAACTCTGTAATTATCACCAAGCGGTATTGAAAATCATATTTCCCTTGACTTTGCATGATTGTGGTTATATTCCCAGGCAAATGTTATCCATTCCCCTGGCACCATGTACTTTAGGCGACCTGACCATCTCTTCGTTGGAGGACCTTGAGTTCCTCTGCTGTCTTTTAATTTTAAATCGCCTCTTCACAATGTTGCCACCTGATTTACAAGGCCATGCAAGAATTTGGACAGAGCCAAGCCTCTCCAGCTCAGAACTCCAGCCCCTTGTTATATAATCCTTCCATTTCTGAACGTGCCCAGTATCAAAGCAATTTTCATATCATTGCTTATAAGCTACAGTACTGTCTGTGCATGCCTATTGATAACACATGACCGGGGTGATTCTTAACTTTAACATTAGACTCTGATCAAGTTATTGTTATTGGCTTGTCGGTATTTGTTAAGGAATAACAACACGAGAAGAGCTCAAGTGGGTTTCCCCCTCGTATATGTATGTTTGGTTGCTTTGATCAGTCGATATATACCTTATTCATCCATAGGAGAAACCTCAGAGGCGTTCTATTGCTTCGAATGGTTGGGGAATTACCCTTGATGATCACATATAGGTGGGTTTGATTGCCACACAGGTGTTTTATAGCGTGTGATTTATGATATAGAAAGAGTCTTGAATTTCTTCTGGGTGTATATCACTCTAAAAATTCTTGCATTTGCAAGTATCTCTCTCTGAAGAAATTTGTTTCCTCTGCATTCTGCAAAGCCCTTTTCTCTTGCTATGCAAAAGAATCAAGCTGTTCTCATTGGTTTTATGGACACTGAAAAGTTGAAATAACCAGAATACATACATACATACATATATATATACATATATATATACATACATACATACATACATATATATATATATATATATATAAAAGAAAGCTTAGAAAATTAATACATTAGTTTTTTTACATGGTTTTACGGATATATGAATAACTTATTAAAGATACATTAATTCAAATATATATTTCCTTTCAAATTTTGTTCCAAACACATGAATTTATAACAAAATTTAAATCAATTCTACTCATTAGTATAAATGAATTCAATTTTGGTTGAAGAAATCATTACAAACAATCTGTAAATCTATCGTGAATTTGGTTTTAAATAGATCATCCAGACCTTGATATATTCAGGAGAAAAAAATACTTTTTTTTTTTTTTATAGCAGCCCCCCCAATAAACCAAGCTGCTTTTACATATCAGCTTCTAATGCTATTCTGGTTTGAGAGACCCTACTGCTGATACCACCATAAAAATTCTGATTCAGTCACCTAAGAGGACTTTTTAGAAGCTTCAATTTCTGCCAAATTCTGTGCGCAGGCCACCCTTGGATGCTGCTGCCCCGTACAGAGGCAATAATGTCCATAAAATCATCATGAACAATCCAAAAGTTATCAGGAGTAATTCCAGCCACCTTAGCAGATCTAGGTTTCTGGAATTACTTGAACCTCTTCTATTATAACTTGTTTGGGATTGAGAAAATCCCATCAAGCACACACCTGCAGAGCTTTAATGCTTCAGCATTTATTGGTAATCATGCCTTGTGCGGTCCGCCACTCATATAGAAATGCCCCAGAGAATGAGATGCCTCAAACTCCATCAAGGTGTTAAGCTTGGCTTAACAAAGACTGAAGAAATGGAAGACACAGAAAGAAAAAGACTGAGATTTTAGAAGAATGAATTCTGTTATTACTTTTCGTGTGTAATACGTCAACTTCTCCCCTTATATATCAGTTAACATGCATTACATGCTTACTAACTACTAACAGACTAACTGATTCATTACTAGCTCCCACGTGCCTTGCACCTGATCTTATTAACAGCTAATAACTGTCACTGCTGCTTCTTATTCTTAGTTGTAACAATACTCCTCCCTTGAATGCCTTCTTGTCCACAAGAATGCTCAATTAAGACGTTTTGAAAACTGCTTGGCAATCTGGAAACTGCTTCTGTAGATCAGTAAGATCTTCCCAAGTTGCATCTTCTGGATAGAGATTGGACCACTGAACTAATACTTCAGTAGCTACTTCATTACCCTTTTTCATCAGCTTCCTATCCAATATAGCTATAGACACGATGGTTGCATCTACAATCTTCCTCTTAAGTAAAGATAGATGGAATACTGGATGTATCAAACTTTCTTCTGGTAGCTTCAACTTATAAGCCACCATTCCAATCCTTTTGCTGATCTGATAAGGGTCATAGTACCTGGGATTGAGCTTAAAGTTCTTCCTTACTGCCACACTATTTTGCTTATAAGGTTGCAGTTTTAGAAAAACCCAGTCACCTTCTGCAAATTCCCTCTTTGTTCGTTTTTTATCAGCAAGTTGCTTCATTTTATGCCTTGTTGTTTCCAGCTGCTTCTTCAGTGCATGATCCATGTTTGCCCTCTTTTGCAACACCTCTTCCATCGTAGCTACTGGAGTAGGCTCTTGTGCCAACCACTCCATCTGAGGAGGAGCATAACCATAAAGAGCTTGAAAGGGACTTATACCCAGGGTTGAATAATGGCTAGAATTATACCACCACTGCGCTAATGATAACCATTGAAACCATTGTTTCGACTGATGCATGGCCATACATCGAAGATATGTTTCTAAACATTGGTTCACTCTCTCGGTTTGCCCATCCGTCTGTGGATGATAGGCCGTGCTCATCAACATCCTAACCCCCAGCTTCTTGAATAACTCTTTCCAAAAAACATTGGTGAAGATTTTGTCCCTATCGGTGACAATAACTGCAGGTAATCCATGGAATTTGTAGAAATGGTCTAGGAACAATTGTGTAATGTCTTGTGCTATGAATGGATGGGTGAGTGCATTGAAATTTCCATATTTAGTGAACCTGTCAACCACTACTATAATAGCATTTCCTCCTTCTAAACTTGGTAACCCTTCTATAAAATCCATGGTAATGGCCTCCCACATACCACTAGGAACTAGTAGGGGCTGCAACAGTCTTGGATAGGCTACTCTTTCCACCTTGGCTTGCCTACACACATTACATTCTTCCACTGCCTATTTTACCATGGCTTTCATTCCATACCAGTAGAAGTTCGTCTTCAGCCTTCTATAGGTGTTCTGAATGCCAGCATGTTCCCCAACATAGGAATCATGTACAGACTTCACTGATTGAGTTCTGAGGTATCCTTCCTGCCTAACCACTATCTTGCCCTTGTATCGCAAGATTCCCTCTTTATAAGTATAGTCGGGTTCCCCTGTTGCTCCTATCAGTTTACCAAGGATAATGACCTATAACTTGCAGTCCTTTTCGTAAAATGCATAAACATACGCATACCATGCAGGCAGTACATTGGTTATTACTTTTAGGGTCCCGATATCCATAGCAGGAATTTCACAGCCGTTCTTCCTAGATAATACATCAGCAACAATGTTCTCCATTCCCTTTCTATACAGTATTTTATACCTCAACCCCTAGAGTCTCGTCAAGCCCTTCTTTTGAATTGCAGTGTGGATTTTTTGGTCCAACAGATACTTCAAGCTTTCATGATTCATTTGTATGATGAATTGTTCTTGCTCTAAGTAGTGTCTCCATTTCTCCACAGCGATAAGAATAGCCAGGTATTCCTTCTCATAAATGGACAATCCCAAGATCTTTGAGCTTAAGGATTTGCTAAAGTAGGCTACTGGTTTACCTTTTTGGCTTAGTATAGCTCCCAAACCATAATCACAGGCATCGGTTTCTGGAATAAATGTTTCGGAGAAATCGAGTAATGTGAGAACTGATGCCTCACACAGCGCCTTCTTTAAAACCGTGAATGCTTGTTGAGCTTGTGCATTCCATCCATAATTGTTTTTCTTCAGCAGGTCAATGAGGGGTTTACTAATGATTCCAAAATGTCATATGAATTTCCTGTAGTACCCAGCCAACCCAAGGAACCCTCTCAATTCCTTCAAAGATTGTGGAGAAGGCCAATTGGCTACATCCTCAATTTTCTTCATGTTTGTTGCCACTCCTTCTATGAAGATCACATGCCCCAAATATTCTACATGTTGTTCCTCGAATGCACATTTGGATTTCTTGGCATATAATTGGTTAGCACTAAAAGTCTCTAAAACTTGCCTGAGGTGAGCAAGGTGCAGCTCAAAGTTAAGGATGTCATCAAAAAATACCAATACGAATTTTTTGCAGAAAAGGCTCTGGTACGCTGTTCATCAATGCTTGGAAGGTGGCCTAATGTAACCATATTATTTGATAGTTTCACCTACATTTAACTAGTGTTTTTCCTATGTTATATATATATAATGCCTTGATATTCTTTGTTTAATGTTTTGAAGGCACTTTTGGATAAAAGATGCAAAAGGGAGTAAATTGAAAGTAATTGACAAATTTGATGTTCAATCGATGTTTTGTGCAAAGCGTGAGTTCTAATGGTCTAAATGAAGTGATTCTAGTGGCATTAAAAAGCTAACATCCATAACTTTCTGGAAATTTAAGGAAAGAAAAAAAAACATGGAAATTGCAGCCTTCAAAGTCAAATCTCATATTCTATCAATGTTGACCTTTGGCCATTCAAAATTGAACGTCTGGAGCTGCAGAAGTTCAATTTATGCAAACTCAATTTTGTTGGATTCCTGACTTAAATACCTATCAACGCTCCAAATTGTAGCCAAAAACAATTTCATATGACGGATATGTGATTTTTAAAAAATGATAGCTGAATTCTGCCATACAATGGTAGATTGTTGGTGGCAGTTGGTGGCAGCTGAATATTGTCAAATGAAGCTGCATCAACAATTGACAAAGGATAGCCACCATTATTGATAAGTGCAGGAGGAGCTGCCATTGAAGCCTATAAATAGAGGCATCATTTGGAGAGAGCAAAGAGAGATGGAGAGAGAGTGCAGTAGAACAAAAGAGAGAGAAATGAGAGATATAAGAGAAGAAACACAAACTCTCCCCTTTAAAAACCAGAAATCATGCTTTCTTCCATCTTTAGGAGTAGTTCAATAAATATGCAAGGCTAAACTCGTTTTCTTGGTTGTAAGGATGCAAAAACCTTCAAATTTCAAGAACTATGAGATTTATTCTTCCATTTATTTTCAATTTGTATTATGAATGAGTGTGCTTGTTTTCCTATGCATATTTCTTATGATTGTTTATCTTAATCGCTAGAGCGGACTCTAAGTTATTATTGTGAACAATCTATAGCTAAGTTTGATATCAAAATTGGAGTTGTGGTATATAAACTTATGAAGCAACTAAGCTTGGTAATTGTGGCGGAACTACGTTATTAAACTTAGGGAGAACAATCGATCAAAGCAACACAAGCTGCGGATAGCTTGATTGTTAAGATTAATGAATTTATCTAGATCTTAAGGCTACCATTGGATTAAATCATTAGTGCGGACACTGTGATTGTTTGTTAGTTAGGATTAGTTTTACAGCGGATTTGTTAACTAATCAACATTAAGAAAATATAAAATAAAATTCAGAATATAAACTGGAGTTTCGTTTCAAGGATCAGTTCTTATTTCTGTAGGTGGATATGTGTTTGCGACCAAGGTTTGTTTTCTTGATAAATTTCAGTTTTAATTAATTTTGTTTGCTAGTTTAATTTCTGCCATAGTTTAGATCATTACAAATCAACCCCTCCCCCAATTGCATAATGAATAGCACAAAAATCTGAACTAAACCTTCCTTGAGGGATCGACCCCTTACTTGCTTTATACTATCTTGTGTGTTTTAAACTAGGATAATTAATTTGTGCGACCGCGACATCGCAACATGGTCGGGGTATTGGTAAGGCCAAAAGGCATAACTCTAAACTCATAATGCCCGTGATGCATCCTAAACGCTGTTTTTTCAATATCTTCTCCATGCATTCTGGTCTGATGATACCCTGATCGCAGGTCCAGCTTGGAGAAGAACCTTGAACCATGCAACTCATCAAGGAGATCGTCTATAAGAGGAATGGGAAATTTGTTCTTGATGGTTTGCTCATTAAGTTGTCGATAGTCGATGCAAAATCTCCATGTGTTGTCCTTCTTTTTGACAAGCAGAACTGGAGATGAAAATGGACTAACATTGTGCTATATTACTCCATTGGAAAGCATTTCCTTCACTAGCTTCTCTATCTCGCCCTTCTGGATGAATGGGCTTTTGTAGGGTATGATGTTAACAGCTTGTGAACCTGATTTCAGTAGAATTTTATGATCAAACTTCCTTATTGGTGGTAAAGTTCGTGGTTCTTCAAAAAGTCAAGCAAATTCCCTCAACAAGGCCTCAATCTTCACAACAGCTTCGGTTGGCTTTTCTTCCCCTTCCATGTCCATAGCAAAAAACTGACCAACTACTCCTACAATCACATATTTAAAGCTTCTCTGGTATTTAATTGTTGTTATCATTTGTAAGCCTAAAATCTAAGATATTCCTTTTAGTTCAATCATTTTGCCATCTTTTTTGAATGATAATCGTAGCTTGATAAAGTCAAAGAGCAGTGAAGAGTATTACTTCAACCAATCCACTCCCAACACTATATCATGTCTACCTAATTTCAGCACCCTCAAGTTGGCCTTGAACTCATAGCTCTGCATGAACCAAGTAAAGCCAGGACTCTGCATCTTGCATAACATGACGTTTCCATTAGCCACAGTCACTGCTAATAATGTGGTTTTACTCTTGGAACCATTCAACTCTGAAATTGTGCTCTCATCAATAAAGTTGTGGGTACTTCCACTATCTATTAGAATTATAAGGTCTCTTCCCCGATAGTTCCCTTTAATCCTGATAGTATTGTAGGTATCATTTTCTGCTAAGGCATTTAGTGATAGTCCAAATTCATCTATCGGGCTCATTTCTTTGCATTCATTCTGCACTGTGCCTTCTAGTTCCTTGATTCCCTCATCTTCTTCTTCCTCTACCCCTTCAATCATATGTAAGCCTTTAGTACTGCATTTGTGCCCAGGTGTGTACTTGTCACCACACTTGAAGCACTGTCTGAGCCTCTTCCTCTGTTTAAATAAGCTAACTGAGTGAACTTTTCCCCCTTCAATCCGATTTGGGTTAAAGAAAGTGGATGAAGCATTACTTGTTACTCTTTCATTGTTAAATATAGTGCTACTGTGCTGCATTGATCTGGTCCTCTTGGTTAATGCATTGTTAGACTCTTCTTGCCACCTAGCTTGTTCAAATGCCATTAACACATTTGAAGGTTTCATGATCTTCAGCATTAGTTTAATATCCTCCTTCAGCCCACTAATGTAGCTAGAGACGTAGTAGGATTCTATTAAGGATGGATTAAGAGCACTCATCAATGATCTCAGCTCCTCAAATCGTTCTATGTAGTCATCCACACTCCTATCTTGGATCAGTTTGTTGAATTCTTCCACACTGTCTTCTCTACTACCAAACCGTCTGCAAAGAATTTGGCAAATTCCTCTCAATCAATCCAAGATTCATTCTCTTGTACTAATCCTTCAAACCACACATTTGTCTTACCTTTCAAGTAATACGAGACCACTTCTACCCACTGGTACGCAAGTATCATGTTAATCTTGAAATATTTCCTGCGTTTTCGCAACCATCCACGAGGATTCTCTCCCCTAAACATTGGCATCTCTACCCTTGGCAATGGTATGTTGTATCCTATCTTATGAGGTTCTTGCCCCATCATTTGATCACCTCTGAACTGATTCTTGTGTCCTGGTGTGATTCTTTCAGCTGAGACAGGCATTCCTGTTTCTTTATTAGCTCCTGGAGTAGCCAAAATGCCTCTGGAAATAGTTCCAATTTCCTTTCTCGCTGGTTGAGAAGCAATGAATTGTTGGAACTGTGTGGGTATTGATTCCATCTGTAGGACCAGCTGATCAATCTTGGTGCCTTGCTCCAGCCAACGTTCCTTACTTTCAGCCATAGATTCCTACCATTTTAGGTGATGACTTTGTAGTTGATTCTCCAACTTCTTGCAGTTTTCATTCACTGCCTTGAGTTTATTGCTGTCTATCATGCTCTGATACTAATTATTAAGCTTGGCTTAACAAAGACCGAAGAAATGGAAGAAACAGAGAGAAAAAGACTAAGATTTTAGAAGAATGAATTCTGTTATTACTTTTCGTGTGTAATACGTCAACTTCTCCCATTATATATCAGTTAACATGCATTACATGCTTACTAACTACTAACAGACTAACTAATTCCTAACTACCTCCCACGTGCCTTGCACCTGCTCTTATTAACAGCTAATAACTGTCCCGGCTACTTCTTATTCTTAGTTGTAACACAAGGAATGATGATAGCCAACACAAAAAAGAAAATGATGAATTCTGAAAATGGTTTTATACTGAAATGGGAGTCAGTTTTGGTATATTCTTTTGGGGAGTTTCGGGTGCTTTACTGATAAAGCATTCTTGGAGGCATGCCTATTTCCGATGCATCACGAGACTGCCTCTGTGCTATAATAGCTGTGAGCAAGGCAAGACTGGAGTAGAAATTTCTGAGACGGATTCTTCCTCTTTCTTAAAAGGCAGGCAAGGTTTGATAGAAGGAAACTTTATGACGAATGAACCCTAGAATCTATCTCATGAAGATCCGAGACCAGTTCCTTTAGGGAGCAATGACTTTTTAACTACAATATTCCTATGAAACGAGACAGAGGGATTAGACATTGACGCCTACTGACCGATTCGAGCATGAAGGAGGAAAGGAGACTATACCACAACTTGATACTGGAAGGAGCCTCCGGCTTCGGTTGACGAAGAGGATAAAATAGAGTTCAGGGAGTTCAATGATTACATATTTATTTTTATATTTTAAAAAATAAATTTTTTTATTTCAAATTAATTTTTTTTTATATTTTTAAATTATTTTGATATAAATAATTTTTTTAAATTAAAAAATATTATTTTAATATATTTTTAAATAAAATATATTTTAAAAAATAACTACTATCAAACTACCAAACATCCCCTCTAAAATCTCCTGAATTTGAAACATCTCCCGCCCTCACGTAGTAAGGTCCCTCCATGAAAGTCAACGAATTTGATGCCTTTTTTTAAGCCCTGAAAAGGTCATGTTTAAATAGTTCAATGTTTAAGGGTAGCTTGCAATCCTTTTTTTTATAAATATTTATTTTTTTAATATTTATTAAATATTTGATTAATGAATCTAGAATAAAAATAAAATCATTGAAATAAAAATATTTTGCAAAGTAAATTATAAATTTGTTATAATTATAGAATTTATATTTTATCAAAATATTGTTTCTAAATATTCTTGATCAATGTTCTACTAAGATTAATTAAAGATAAAGTTCCTAAAACAAAAATATTTTACAAAGAAAATTATAAAGTTGTTATAATTATAAGATTCTTATTCAATCAAAGCATTGTTATTGATTAATGATCTATTAAAACTAGATATTAATTAGAGTTGTTGAGGTGTGTGTGTGTGTGTGTGTGTGTGTATATATTATGAAAAGAAACAATTATTCTTATAAGATGTGGTATGAGAGATATTTAGAACTAATATGTAAATGTTTGTCACATGACATGTATACTGAACTGACCCGTATAAGAATTTTATATGAAGAGATCACTTGTGTTTATAAAAAAGCTCACGTGATAGTCATGTAAGTGATTTTTAGACTTTGTTTATATGAATTAACATTTGAGGCCAGACACTTAGACGACTTTAGTTTGCGACAACCCAACTTTGAAATAGTTATTCAAAGCTAAAAAGTACTTCTGATCTTTAAGTAATTTTCATATAAATCCTAAACAACCCTAGATTTGTCTAATAGGATCATTAAGACTTTTGAAAAAATTTAAATTTATTATTTTCACTATGTGTATATGTTTCAGGAAACCCAACAAATTTAATGGAGTGTGCCATTGAAATTGAATGGAGGAATACCAACATGTAAATCTGAGAGTTCATGCTTCATTTGAACCTTTTCATGCTGCAGACCAATAATTTTTAGTATATTTTGTTTTTTGTATCAGGAGCAGATAAAGGTCTTGAAAAATGCAAGGTATTTTGTGTGCATGATCAATTATACAGATAACTCTTCTCAAAAATAATCAGCTAGCTATGCTAATATTTTCGAAGACAATGATGAAACGTCCTGAAAAACACAATTGTTCATCAATTAATTGCCACACCTTTCCTCTAATTAGAAACATGCAAGTTCAAATTTATCCCACACCATTCATGCAAATCTGCCACATTCAGCAATTGTATGACCTAAAACACAATCCAATTATGCATTTGCTGATGACTTCTAGACTTGCAGCTCTTGTTTCTTAATTTCTATCCATGAAGATATGCACTTTACAAGGCAGCATTGGTCATGGCAAGTCCATAGAAACGACTAAAAAGCATAACATTTCAGCAACTCAAGTGTTCAAGAACTAGGAAGTGTTAATAAATCTATATTAGCATGTTTACAAACACGAATTGTATGTTTTTTAATGGCTCGAAACTTCAATTAACAATGATGTAAACATTCAAGATTTAACTATGAGCAATTTAGACCAAAATATACCATCATGCCCAAACTAAAAAGAAAAAACCAGAGACTACAAAAGAAATCATGAAATTGATAGTGTTAGGAAAGTGGAGAACAAAAGACCCCATTGTACCTAACACTATAATGGTCGTCGAAAGTTGACAACTAGTGGCAATAATTGTGTCATTAATAATGGCTAAGATTGAATGGTGCTAAACATATTTGCTCATGCTTTGGCTATAAATAGAGCCAATATGAGCAGCACTAAATGCAAGCGGAGATAAAATATAGAGGACATGAGGGGGAGAGAGAAAAAAAAAAAGGGAGGCTGCCAAGAGCAGCAGCTGCAAAGGACAGTGATGGGTGTGAGAAATATAAGAGTTGAGTCAAGTTAATGTTCCTCCTTTTTTATTGATCTAATCTCTTCTATCTCCCTATCTTTAATAAAATTGGCTTCTTCATGGATGTCGGTTAGTGGCACTTGGCAACAATCAAGAATATGGTCTTGACTATGATGAGACCTTCGCACCAATTGTTAAAATGACCATTGTCCAAACTATACTTGCCCTTGCTGCATCTCAATCCTGGCCCTTATGTCAAATGGATGTCAAGAATGCATTCCTTTATGGTGATCTCAAGGAAGACGTTTACCTGAAACTTCCTTCTAGTATATCTACTTCCTCTTCTAATGATGTTTGCAAGCTCAAACGTTCTTTGTATGGTTTGAAGCAAGCACTGAGAGTATGGTTTGACAAGTTTCGATCAACGCTGCTTGGTTTCTCTTTCACTCAAAGTCAGAATGACTCCTATCTCTTTCTACAAAAGACATCCATAAGTATCGTTGTCCTCCTTGTTTATGTGAATGATATCATCATCACTGGCTCTGACTTGGAGGCAATCTCTACGATTCAGACTTGTTGCATTCTACATTCCACATGAAAGACCTTGGCCAGCTCACCTATTTCTTGGGCTTAGAAGTGCATCATCAGCCTCACGGTCTCTTCCTGCATCAACACAAGAATAGTCAAGAACTAGTTCAGTTAGCCGGCCTCACCAACACTACTTCGATTGACACTCCCATGGAACTTAATATGAAATATCACCGTGATGAAGGGGAGCTTCTTGATGATCCTACTACCTATCAGAAGCTAGTTGGTAGTCTTATCTATCTAACTATTACCCGACCAAATATTTTTTATGTTGTTCACATTGTCAGCAAGTTCATGCAAGCACCAAGGCATCTCCATCTATCTATTGTCCACCGCATTATTCGCTACATTCTTGGCACACCTGGTCGTGGCTTATTCTTCCTTACAGGTTCTTCACTTCAACTATAAGCCTATAGTGATGCTGATTGGGCTAGTTGCCCAAACACCAGGAAATCTACTACCGACTGGTGTTTGTTTTTTGGTGATGCCCTTATCTCATGGAAATGCAAGAAACAGGACCACATCTCCAAATCATCTACTAAAGCAGAGTACCGAGCCATGTCTGCTGCTTGCTCTGAGATCATTTGGCTACGTGGTCTCTTCATAGAACTCGGTTTCTGTCCAGTTCATCCTACTCCACTCCATACTGACAACACTAGTGCCATCCAAATTGCAGCCAACCCCGTCTATCACGAACGCACCAAGCACATTGAGGTTAACTATCACTCAATCAGGGAAGCATATGATCATCAGATTATCACCCTTCCACATATCTCCACCACTCTACAGATCGCAGATATCTTCACCAAATCCATGCCCCGTTAGCGCCATCATTTCCTCACTAGCAAATTGATGCTTGTCGATTTACCAGCATCAATTTGAAAGGGAATGTCAAAGGAAATACCTACACATTTAATGCAGCAGATTCTTTGCCTTGACAGTTATGATATACAGATTTATTCTTTCCTTGATTAAGATATACTAATTGTAGGCTATAATTAGATCATTGTATATATGGTAGGTTAGCTGCTTCTAAGGGTTGAAGATCAGCCTATACTTTTTTTTTTTTGTATTCTTTTTTTTCTTAGCTTGTAAATTCTGTTTATATAATAGGAAATTCTCAATGAAAAGACACATATTTTATTCAAAAGACTCTAAACTATCATAGAGCAATTGCATGATAAATCAAGAAGTCTTATTAATAATGAAGCAATTGCATGATAAATCAAGAAGTCTTATTAATAATGAAGCAATTGCATGATAAATCAAGAAGTCTTACTAATAATGAATCGCTATTTTTAAATTCTTGCACTTTTTGCAGATATTTATTTATTATTTATATTTAATTCTTTCCTTTTTGCAGGCA
>Ga0325402_1003581_pt1 | contig 14089 bp, 9 predicted proteins | sample PopdelMetagenome_22_FD_207212 | JGI IMG/M metagenome (GOLD analysis project Ga0325402, IMG submission 207212) | Populus deltoides microbial communities from Bellville, Georgia, United States - Xylem-PdKOR-R3 | ecosystem: Host-associated > Plants > Phyllosphere > Stem > Wood/Secondary xylem... | reverse complement strand
ATTAATTAATTTTGATTTTCAATGGAGCCAGCATATGAGATTAACAAAAGCTGCGCCACATGTAAAAATCATTGTGCCTAAATTCATTGTGCTCCCTTTCAGTGGAATGGAGTAGTGAATTTCTTTTCATTTTGATTTTTAAACTTATTTTTTCTCTGATTGAGTTATTTTGAGGCCAAATTAATGTCCGATTGTTTCTGAATTGTTGTTAAAAGAAATAGATTTAAAAAAAACCCTTTTATTTAAATTGTGGTTGCAAAATTCACACAAAAAGTTCACTTTAGTCTTATACTTTCCAAAATATAATTTACGGTCTTTTTAGTTTATGAAAATTCAATTTTGGTTTAAAAATTTATTTATCTTTTTTTTTTAGTCATTAGTTTAAGAGATGAGAGAAAAGTCATTAGATTATGATAGTAGACAGAGAAAATGTTAGTTAATACCGATTTCGGCTACGATAAAAACTGATTTTGATGTTAATGGGTTCCGTTAAATGAGAGGGGTTCATCTAAAGTGTTTTTTGTTTTACCTTCCATAGCCTAGGATTGTAGCTTTAACCTCGAAAACAGTTTTAAATCCGGGGCTATTTTGGCCTTTCGAACCCTTTTTTTTTATTTGAGCGTAAATGACTTTATCAGGACCTCTAAGGTGTTTTGAATAAAAAAAATTAAAAAATAAATTTTAAAGCATAAATACATTTGTCCTGATTTTCCAGTGACTAGAGCCTCGATTTTACACTAACCCTCCGATCATTAAAATCTAGTGATGTTGATAACAAGTCATTTGCGTCTTTTTTATAACAAAATAGAGGTTGGATGGTGTGATATTAGAAAAAAAAAAAGAAAAAGAAAAAAAAGGAGGGCCTCGGCTGCATGGTTAGGTCCACGCGTCTAGCTTGATTGTTAATGTTTTTTAATTATTTTTTACTTAATGCATTTCCAGCCCTTTAAACTTTTTTTGTAAAAAAAAAATCCTTTGTTATTTGTTATTTAAATGTATTTTTTTTTATTTCACTTAAAAAATATATTTTAATTTAACTTAAAATAGGTCATTTATTTTTTGTTTTTTAGTCCAATGCGCTTGTCTTGTTTGTTTTTATTTTAAAATTTTTTTTGTTGGTGCAAAAAAAGTCTCACATGCCTAGTCGTTGTGTAATTAAATAAAAAAGTAATTTAAGAAACAAAAGGTTGTTAAATCCAGTTGAGATTCAGATCGTGGAGTTAATAAGTTGATATAGTTTCACTCAAGTCTTTTTTTAATTAAATATTTTTATCTTTTATTTCATCCTTCAACATTTGGTATCGAATATCATTATTTTTTTTATAAAGTTATCATAATCTAATGATATAAGTTGCGAATTTCGCTAGTTGACCCAGGTCATTCAAATATGATATTGTCTCAATATTTTTAAAAATATATTTTTCAATATATCACCGACTCAATTTTGAAAAAAAAAAAGATGCCATTCAATATGCATTAAATTTTGTATTTATAATTAAATGTTTTCTTTTAAAAAACACTTTATAAATACCTAGATAAATTTTGTGTTGAAAAACAATTTATCCAACTCACAATATAACATGTGCCAATTGACTAGTAAATGTCGAATTTTTATTTGACCCGAGTTTAGAAAAAAAATGATATATTAAAATAAGTTAAAAAGTTTAAAAAATGAAATAAGGGAATTGATTAAAATCTTGTTTGTAATTTATATTTTCTGTTAACTTTTCTAATTTATGTTGTATATTATTATTATTTTATTTATTTATGTAGTATTTTTATTTGAATTCTTAATAGGTAAATGCTTACAGAGATCCCCATATTATTTTTTTATATTAATTTCATCATCATGTCCCTATAAGATTTGTGATTAATGATGTTAAATATCATCATTAAATGTACATGATCATAACATGTGTCCAATTGTTATATATTCAGTACTTATATCCAGTATTGGTTCATGGTTTCATTTCCATGTTCTTATTTCTAGGCAACTTTATGCTCATACACATTTCAACTTTTTTTTTTTTATCTCCAATTTTCATAATTACTTAAAATCTAAAACACGTTGGCTGAGGTACCATGGATCCACGTTATTCATAAACACATAAAACATTATGGATGATGGCAGGCAATGTGCTTTTTTTGGTAATTCATTTTGGTCCTCAAAGTTTAATTTTAGACGATTTCATCTTAATTGAAGACCAATTAATTTTGATTTCCTAGGCAATGATAGAATTGAAAGAAATTCGACTAAAATGAAAAACATGTCAAACATAGGTGGCATACTAGAATATATTTTTAAAATACACTTAAGTTCCCAAACTTTTAAAATAATACAATTTATACAATTTAGGTTTCTTTAGATTTCAAAAATAATATTTTTTATACAAAAGTTTATTTATATTATTTTTCAATCTATGGGTAGAGAGAGGAGAGAGAGAGGTGGTAGAATTCCGGCAATGGGAGAGAAGGTCACTGTTTAGGCCATTTTCCACCACCAAAATGGAATTTTTTGTTGTCCATAGATTTCATGAAATAAGAGTGGCTTGATGGTGTTTGTTTGGAACTTCAATGTTGCCTTAAAAAATATATCTAAGCTGAGGAAGATAAATTTAACCCGGCTTCATTTCATGTTTATGGGCATTTTTTTAGTATTTTGAGTTGATGGGTTGGTTTATGGGTGTTTCAAGGATATTGGTTAGGTGTTTTTGGGTTAAAATGGCTTAAAAATTAGGTTTTATGAACAAAGAATCTACTACTCTAATTTTTCAGCCACCAACGGGTGGCCGGAATCTAAGCCTGTGGATGACATGTCGTTTACTTGTTTTTTTTTTTAAAAAAAAAAGCCCAAATGCGTGGGCCTAGACTTGAAAGCTTATCTATACACTTGGGGCTTTTCTTTGCAATGGCCCAGATGAGTTGGGCCATAGGCCGATAATCTGACCTTTTTTGGCTCTGTTTTGGTTTTTTCTTAAAGTTAGATATAAATTGAAGAAAAAAAATATTGATCCCGGTTTTCCTTATTTAACCTATTTGGATAGATATTGTTGTTTTAAAATGGTGTTGTTTGTATTTAGTTTTTGAAAATATTATTTTGAGTTATCTAGAATTTTATTTATTTTTATCTTTTATATAGATTAACTTTGTTTTTGGAAATAAAAAATATTTTTAGATAATATTTCTAATATGTGCGACCTTTCATAATATTTTTTTCTTTTATGTTATTCAATCAATTTAATGTGTGTCTATTTTTATTATTGTTTGATTTAATAAAAAAATAATTTTAATAAACAAATTCAGCAAACATAACCGGGATAAATATCACGTCTTGCGAGATTAAGTATCTTGATTTATACTTGTATTTTTTGTTTTTTTGTTATCGTTAATGATTTTTTTCCTCTTTCATTAACACTTATAGCTCTCGAGTTATTTAATTACATGTATACATTAGCTTTTTTATTTACATAATTTTTGTATGTATAAAAATGTATTGAAAAAGTTAGTATAAACAATGTTTTTAGAAAATAAAAAATATCTTGCCTGCAATGGAACACGGGTCAAATTGCTAGTAATTATCAGAGCTTATCTGTTTTTGTTTTATCTTTGGTCTACACGTCAATTTATTTTTTAACTTTTCCATAATTTATTTTTATTTTCATTTTAAAAATATATTCATGATACACGTTATATAAGAGTGATATTTAACTTCGTTGGTCATAAACTATGATGGAAGGATGTGATGAAGAATATATAGTTTTTACTCTTGAAGATAGAGAAGGAGTAACTTTTACATATGAGGATATCTTCACATTACTACTATGATGGAAGTGTGACTATTATTTACAATTTCACCCCTTTACATTTATATATATATATATATATATATATATATATCTTGATGATTAATACTCTGAAGTATATCCAAGCTATTTAGAGTAAAAAAATCTGATCCTTTACCTGGATGGTTTAAGGGATATTTATAACCCCTAAACCTTGTCATTTTCAAGGAAGAGAAAGACTGAAAAGTCATTTCCTTTCAATTATATTAATGTGAGACAACTATTTTTTACACATCATTAATACAAGATAAATATCATTTACATATCATTAATGAGATGGTACGTATGGTGGGCTCCCTAAAAGACCTTTTTTACATCTATGGATATAAGAAGATTATTACCTTGATAAAAATGAATCATGTAATCATTCTAAAAGAAGGATTCATTAGCCCTTGACACTTAAGACTTGAGATGTAGCCAAACTTTGATAAAAAAAAGGGTATGATAATTTAGTTGATCGTATGGGATTTGACATATTGTTATACCCAAGTTACCTTGTATTTGATTGATAATTGAACCCACGCGTATTAGGTCTGGTATTTTGTCAGGCCCACATTACCTTAGGTTTAATTGATTGCTAAACTAAAGTATATTGGACCTAGCATATCGTCAAATACATGTTATCTCAAGTTCAACTAATTGCTGAACCTAAGCTTTTTGGGTTTAACATTTTACCAAACATATATTAAGTTTGGTATTTTTTAGACCAGCGTTATCTTGAGTTTAGTTGATTGTTTAATCCAAACGTGTGTTATGCCAAACCCGCTTCGTCTTATGCTTTTTCAAGCCTCAAAAATATAAACAAAAAAAAATTCCCTTGTCAATTTTGTATGAAAGGATAAATGTGTTTTAATATCTAAGTATTCAATTGTCCAAATCAAAATCACATAACTTTATTTGTGATAATTTTGTACAATATGTACCTTTAATATCAAACCCTCATTTCATGCAATAATTTGGATTGATATCCAATATGTTCTAATAAATGGTTTAAAATGAATACATAATTTGGATTCACATCAACAAGTGAAAAGGGGACAACACACACATATAAGTGATTGCATTAGTTTAAAAGAAAATCAAAATGATTTTTTTATAATAATATTAGTTTAATTAATTTTACTTCATTATCTAACTGGAAAAAAAGTTTGCTTACTTGGTAAATAATATTTTTCCATGACATACTTCGTTACATTATACATAGCATGATTAATTAATTAAATTGATAATGGTTCATGGTATGAAGGAATTGTCCTGCTTTGGTTTTAGGATAATAGAGTCCTAATCATTATTCGAATCTTTTTGATTTTATATATTTAGTAATATGATGGATAATAATTTTTTTAAGTAATTTTTAATTAATAATATATTGAAATAAATTTTTATTTTTTTACTTTTATTATCAACATATTAAAAATATAAAAAATATTAATTTAATATTTTTTTATAAAAAAACAGTTTTTTTATGAAAAATAAAAAGAAAGTTGTTTACATTTCACGTCCAATACACCGAATGTCTGAGTAAATTTGTCGCTCACACCGTTGTCATCATCTCACATGGAAAGTCAATGAATTTCAAAAAAAACAAAAACTTGCAACGGTACCTTCCGCTTGTGTCACATCAACAAGCTTCGAACCTTCCAAGTTCCAACGGCACTTTCTGCAATTTGCATACCTCGTGTATTTCAATGAGAGAGAAGGTGACGATCATGATTGCGCCACTAAAATATTGATATTGCAATTTAATTTAATTTAATTTTTTATATTTTTAATTTTTTTTGATATTCTGTTATAAAAAATAAATTTTAAAAAATAAATAAATATTATTATTTTAATGTATTTTAAAGTGAAAAAACACTTTAAAAAAATAATATTTACTACAAATAAATTCTAAATTGATAACATACTATTATTAAAGGTATGTTGTGTATTTAAAATTGTGCTATATATTATTTTTTTAAAATGATTTTTAATTAAAAATATATCCATCAATAAATAGTTAAAAGAAGAAAAGTGTTTATAATCATTTAATTTAATGACAGAGAAAATAGTATTTTTTAGAAAAGAAAACAATGATTTTATTACATTAAATAAATATTATTTCAATTTACATCTAGAAAATTATACCTTATTATTTAAAAGAATATTCGATAATATCAACTTGTCAGACCTTATATTTGTTTCTTAATCGGTCACGAGTTTGAATCTTTCAGAGTCATTAAAAGTTTATATAATTATTAATTTTAAAACTCGTGAAATTAATAAAAAAACATGTAAACTAACCTGAACATCTACGATAATAAAAAAAAAAAAAAACTTCTGAAACTCTCAAATCTAGGCTATCTATGTAGAAACTAATTACAATTCATGCACGCAAATGAATTTGAGTCATCATAAATGAGGGAATATACTGGACTCATATGCTTTGTTGATAGAAGATCCAAAATCACTGACAAGTGTCATTTCTTCCATTGAGGTAAAAAAGTTACTAGACCTTGATTTAAAAGGAGAAAAACAGTAACGGGCAAGGGGAACAAAAAGTAGATATGCGACAACATAAATCTAAACCCATTATCTAGATTTATTCACATCCACACAAGAAAAAAAAAAAGATAATATAAAATCATGAATAATAAAAGAGGAGAAGTTGTCTCCGTTGATTTTGACGGCAGCTATGACTGTTTCAAGAGAGGTTTCTTTATACAAGAAAAAGAATGGAATTTGGGATACGCCAAAATAAAATAAACGTGAAAGAAGCAACGAAGGTTACTTTGAATCACGGAACAACAAACGGTACAAGAGAACAAGAGATAGTATATTTTTGTGTATTAAAAGAATTAATTCTTTTTAATATTTTTAAGTTATTTAGATGTGTAATATTAAAAAATAATTAAAAAAATAAAAAATATATTATTTTAACAACCACTAACTCTAAATACATGTCGTGTTTCTTGTTGTAAGAATCATAACTCTGGAAGAGACCATCATGGCCCACCACATGTTCTTTGTTAGAACCAGGCCATCAAGATATTTTCTTCGTATCAGCAATATCCCATTCGTACCCTTTTTATTCTTTAACCCTTTATTGGAAATTGGAGAAGTAAAATATGGAAAAAAAGTCCTTTGCTGAGGATTTTACCAAAACCCACTCGTTTACTGTAAACTCCTTGAGATAAATTTTTTATTTTTTTATTAACAGGTTAAGTTGAATGAATTTTAATTAATTCTATTAATTTTAAAATTAATATTCATATAAGTTTCGGGTAGTTATTATATTAGCAATCATAAAAAAAACAAACTTTTTAATTTCAAGTTTTCACTACCAGATTATATTAAAAGATTTTGATATTACTTGGAACCTCTGAATTAATTACTGTGATTTCATGGTAGATTGGACCGCTAATCACTATTTATTACTGCAATCTCTTGATATAATCACCAAATTAATACAGAAGACTAATTAATAAGTATTTGAAATAATTATATTACACATCTAAAGTCATATTTATTCAGACATGCATGCTGTGTATTTTACAAAGCACTAGCTAGCGTCTATGATGTATGTGTGTGATATATATATAGAAAGCATCTAGCTAGTCTAGGAAACAGTATTATCAATCATATTACAGTAGTAAGAATAAAAATGATGACTAGTAGCCAAACATTTTTATGGATGATCTATATAGAAGCAGAAAATTAAATACAGAATAAAAAGCAAGCACACCACCAATTTCATTAGCCATTAATTCAACTCAGACCCTCCAAAGTTGCTCGGAATCAAGCTCTCCAGGCCCAGTAACTGATCGCAAAATTCTCCACTCAAGTCTAGTGGTGGATACACCCACCTATCAACCGAGTCAAACAACATGAACTCGGTTTGTGACTGATCAGGGGAGTCAAAGCTTCCTTCTATATTCGGTAACTCCACGATTTCACTCAAGTATTCTTCCTCGGATTCTGCCACATCTTCAGACACCGATACCGATGACGACGACAATGATAAGGGTGGTGACGATGAGTTAAAGTCGACCATAGCAGCAGCTTTCGCCGCAGCTGCTTGAATGTCACGTGGCATTAATGACACCGGGCGCGGTAATGAGGTAGCAAGTTCTGGAAAATTCAAAATGGCAGAGTCACCTTTAATACTCAGGGCAGCCACGTCGTGAGCACGAGCTGCCATTTCTGGCGTGGGGAATGTTCCGAGCCAAATACGTGATTTCTTGCGAGGTTGGCGGATTTCGGACACCCATTTGCCCCAGGCTCGCCTTCTAACACCCCTATAAACTGCGTGTTTGCTGCAGTCTCTCGCCTTTCTCGATTTTTGGTCCACTGGGTTTTGTTTCTTGAGCTTGTTGGTGATGGTAGTGGCAAACGACGACGACGACGACGACGACGACGACGACGACGATGTTGTACATATTGAATTACGTGACCTGGTGCTGCTTTCTTCATTCGTCATTGGAATGCTAGCTAATCTGTGGACAGGAGTTGGTTTAAGAGCTGAAAGTGAGAGAGATGGGGAGTTCGAGGCAGAGGAGAAGAATAATAATAATAATAACAGGAGGGGGGCTTTGCTGTGAAAATTTATCTATGGAAGATGTACGCTCCTTTATAGCGACCCATGACCTACCATTGATAAACAAGACAAACTTTCGTGTTTGTTTTTTTATCAGAAAAAACATCTATCACAGTCCCAAACACAGCTTCTTGCAGGAGAGAGAGCAAATTAAAGAGATTTCCTTGCAATAATAAAAAAGTAGAACAAGACAAAAGATCGGGAAGTGAAGTGAAAGGGTTATGCAGGAAAGTGGGACCAGATAAAGAATGGGGCAGGGCTCGTACCAAATATGCATAACGTTCAATTAAATTTTCTCCCTTCTCTATTCCTGCGTCCACGTCTCTTTTGTTTTGTCCGTTAGGCTAGTTGATTTTTTCCCTTTTTTTTTCTTTTTTCTTTCTTTTTTCTCTTTTGGACTGATCATGGCCACTCTTACCACTTATGTGAGTAATGTCTAAAGTTGCTCGGCGGAGAAAAGGGAAAGTGGCTACCCTAGTTGTCAAAATTATCAAATCCAACTTATCCATGGAATCGGTAAAGACAATGTCTTTGGGTCCCAGCTTACGGTAAAAAGTTGGAATAATCTTTTGATAATAAAATATATAAATAAATAAAATTAAGTATTTGAAAAAAATTATATAATAGGTGGTCCAGTGATATCAATTTAGGATTAAAAAATTTATTTTTTTTATGGTTTCAGGTTCGAGTCATGTGGTTACTAATATGATGGTCATTGGAGGCTATATGGTCGTCAACTTCATGACCCGTAGGATTAATCAAGATACGCGCAAACTGACTCACATTAATTAAAAAAAAGTATTTGAGAAGTTTATCTGTATTTATGGTATTTTTATTCTTTGAAGATTTTAATATGTGATAAATTTTTTATCAAAAACTTATTATATTTTTTATCTTTTGAAGGTTTTAACATGAAATCTTTTTATCCTTTATTTTGTTTGCATAAGTTTCAACAAAATGATATATTAAGTTCTCATGTCATTCACATGTCCAGTTTATATGAGTAAAGGTATGTTTGACATTGCGTTTGTAACTGCGTTTCATTAAATTTTAAATTTTTTTTTTGCTAAAATTGAGTACGGTTTATACTTTTTGGATCGTTTTGATGTGCTGATGTCAAAAATAATTTTTAAAAAATAAAAAAAATCATTGGCATGTATTTCGGCACAAAAAACTATTTGAAAAGCAACCGCAACCACATTGTCAAACACACTCTAAATATATAAATTAAACTATCTTCAGAAACAAATTAATTAGTCCCTCTTGCTTTAAAAACAATTATTTAATTCTTTTCATCTATTTTAGGTTTTTATTAAAAAAAATAGATAGATACTATGAAAAAAAATTATGAGAAAAGAATAGATTTTTTAGAATAAAGTAATATTAAATTAAATATGATCAACACTAATCAAAGTATTAAATAATTAATTTTTAAAGCAAAAAATACTAACTAATTCATTTCTTGAAATTAAAGAGATTAATTTACAATTTATTCAAAAATATAAATCACTAATAACAATGAGTTTCTGAAAAAAAACAAAAACAAAAACAAAAACGGAACAAAACATGTTAAAGAAGTTTCCTATAATCCTATGCATTATTAACAATATCATCAATTTACAAGAATAACAACAATAATGAGCCTACATGTATCTATCAAAGATCATGTGGAATTTTTTCAAAGTTTATAAAAAGAGAAAGTACATTAAAGAATTCGGCCAAACTTTGATTTTTATTGACTTATTGACAAAGTACATTATACATAGTACTTTAAAACATCAAAGATTATAAGCTTAGGAAAATCATCATTATCTATCTTGGTCAAAATTAAAGCTCTTTTAGAGAAGGCTTTCTTTACAACGTATGATCCTTCATAGTTTGACCCCTATTTGCTATGATGTTCTCCCAACGCTGGCAAGATCTTCTTCAATGCCAGGTCTCCTTCTTTAAACACTTTCTTATTGTATGCTTTAGTCATTCTCCTTTGATATAACTGATGATGACTAATTGTTGCCAATCTCTTTTCACTAATCAAATTTAATTGCTCAAATTTTAGCTTTGTTCACTCTGATCTTTTCCAGTTCTGCATCCATTAGAACCCTTAATGATAGAATCTCCACTTCTAAAAGCATTACCGCTTCCACCCCATATACCAAAGAGTAAAGGTTTGCACCAGTGAAAGTTTTTATTGTGGTGTGGTACGCGTGAAGTGCGTATGAAAGCATTTCGTGTCAATCTTTGTAGGTGACTACCATATTCTGGATGATCTTCTTGAGATTTTTGTTGGCTGCCTCAACAACACCATTCATATTGGGTTTGTAAGGGGAAGAATTAAAGTGATCAATCTTTCATTTGCTGTAAAGTTTGACAATCAGCTTCCCATTGAAATTCAGAGCATTGTCAGTTATTAATTTTGCTAGCATGCCACATCAACAAACTAAGTCCTTAACGATGAACCTCTTGACTACCATTTATGTTAAATATGCATAAAAGCTAGCCTCTACCTATTTGATGAAGCATTTGATGGCCATCAAGATGAACCAATGCTCATTGCTAGCCTATGTTTTAATGGGTCCCAAGACATCCAATCCCCACTTATCAAAAAATCAAGCCAAGGTCATATTGATAACAGTGTTGGAGGTGCATTTATCTTGTTACCATAAATCTAATACTTATGACATTTCCTGACATAGTCAATACAATCACTTTCCATAATCAACAAGAAGTATCTAAATCGTTGTATTTGTCTTGCCAGTATATGTCCACTAACATTAGTGGGATAAATTCCCCTGTGGACTTCTTGCAATGCTTGCTTTGCCTCTTTCTCATTATATATCCATTAGCATGAGCAGAGTCTCGTCAAATGACCTCTTGTACAAGATTTCACCATTCAAGTAATAATCCATAACCATCATTCTCAAAGTTTTTTTCATTTGTCTTAGGGGCTCCTGGAGGATATTCTTGGTACTGTATAAATTTCTTGATATTATTATACCATGGTTTTCCATCTGCTGGCTTTTTAAGTGAGCAGCAATGAGTATGGAAATATCCGACTTTAATTTTTATTGGTTAAATCTTGCCTCCAATATTGATATGCGTCATCGAAGTTAAGGTGGCCAAAACATTAGTAAATTTATTCTTGTATTTGCTTATATAAGCAAATTTTATCTCATCGAACTCACTAGCCAACTTTGAGAGGTAATCTTGGTATGGTCTTAGTTTCTCATCCTTAGTTTTCCATTCCTTTTTCACTTAACAGATAATTAGCAGTGAATTTCCATAAACATCGAGTTTTCCAAATCTCAGCTCTAAAGCAGCTTCTAGACTGATAATGCAAGCTTTATATTTAATCATGTTATTAATGCATTCAAACTGCAACCTCACCAAAACAAGGTACTACTTTGATTCTATGGAAATTATCACTACTCTAGCCCCATTCTTTAATACATTCAATACTCCATTAAAATACATGGTTCACTGGCCATTCATCTCACCATCATCCTCAATTACTAATATATGCTTATTAGGAAGATCAAGATTCAATGGCTCATAGTCTTCCATAACATTATCCGCTAAATGGTCAGCAATTACGCTTCCCTTTACAGCCTTCCTTGTCATGTAAACAGTATCAAATTCCACTAATAACACTTGTCATCTAGCTATCCATCTTGACAAGTAGGGCTTTTCATAGAGTATTTGAGGGAATCCAGTTTTGATATCAACCAGGTTATATAGTATAACACGTATTGCCTAAGTCTTTTTGCACTCCAAATCAAGACACAATATAGCTTTTCTATAGCAGTGTATTAGGATTCACAATCATTAAACTTTTTGCTCAAGTAGTAAATGTCTTGTTTTTTCCTTCCCGATTCATCATGCTTGCTTAACACACATCCTATAGCTTCTTTTTTTTTTTATCATCGTCAATTATAGGATCAAGAATTTTCTTAACACAAAGGGCATTATTAATGGCACGTTTTGTAAATATCTATTGATCTTGTTAACAGCCTCTTGGAAATCACCATCCTACACCCCTGAATTTTTCTTTCTAAGTAATCAGAATATCGACTCACAATTCATCATAAGTTAGGATATAAATCGGGCTATGTAATTCAAATGCCCAAGGAAACTCTTTACTTCTTTCTTTGTCTTAAACACCGACATATCTTGGATTGCCTTTACTTTGTTTGGATCAAATTTTATTCCTTGACTACTCATTATGAAACACGATAGTTTTCTTGTTTTTACCTCAAATGAACACACTTTGCGGGATTTAACTTTAATAGAAACTTTCATAACCTCTTGAACAACTTTCTTGATACTTGCACATGATCTTTTTCTTTCTTTGATTTGGAAAGTATGTCATCCATATATACCTCCACTTTTTAATGCATCATATAATGGAATAAGGTGGTCATTGCTCTTTGATAAGTGGCCCTGACATTCTTCAATCCAAATTCTTAGACATTATTTGCCAAACACACCCTTAGCAAACACAATTTGGGTCGGCTAGGCTTAAGGCCCAGACCCGGCCCACTATTTTTTTGGGCTAGATCTAGCCCATTTATACGAGCTGGGATGGACCCAGTCGGCCCAGCCTGGTCACTAGCCCAAACCAATGACTCGATTGGGCATAGCAGTATACATGCGTGAATAATTCACGCATGCATACTGCACAGTGCAAAGGTAATTATAATTACCTTTGCATTATGTAATACAATGCTTACCCAAGAATTACATTGGGAAAGCTTACCTCTGTTGTTATTTGAAGACGAAGATGATGGTGATGGAGGGTTAGCCAGCTGCTGTTCTTTTCTCTCATGTTTCTATTTTTTTTTCATCTTTCCTAGTCTTTCTTTTTGTCCCTTTTCTTTCCTTTTTTTTAGTTCGCTGTGGTGTTTTCTCCTCTTTGCATCTGTGTGCCTTATGCTTTTCTATCATATGTTTGTTCCTTTGTCTATTTATGTTTGTGTGCCTTCTGGTTTATTGTTTTAGATTGCTTGCTTGTTTGATTAAAAAGGATTTCTACAGGCATGTAATGTAGGTTGTGGTTCTTGGCTATGAAAGAAAAGGATTCATAAGGCTCAAAGAGTGTTTTAAGGTTTTAAAGACTGAGGATCACTATCAGTAGTTTGACTCTTTATGACTTTCATCCTTTTCTTTTTCTTTTTCTTTTTGCTGCTCTTTTTTTATTTTCCTTTTTCATTATTTTGGTTGGGGCATATTCACTTTGTTTTGACTATCACTTTTTCTTGTAATTTAGGCATGCCCCCTAGCATTTGAGTTTCTTAAGCTCTTTTATCTTTTTGGCTCACGACTGTTTATCCTTTTTTATCATTGAAATTTTCACTTGCCCTCAGTGTGGGGTATGATCCTAGTTGGGATTTTTCATGGAAAAAAATTATTCAGGCTCAAAAAAGGATTGCAAAGGATATACTTATTTTAGAATGTAAAAAGAATAACAAAGATGATATTTTCTTATTTCAAGAGCAAATAGTTAAGATCAATAAACTTTGACCTCGTTTAGTATGATGGTTTGGACTTTTGCAAAGAAATGCATTTCATTAGTCTATGAGTAACGAGTTCACTACATATCATTATTCATGCATTTAAAATACATGGTTCAAAAGTCATGGTGTGAAGGTGAAAATTCATTTTCTATTCGTGCACT